>Ga0114933_10002764_pt1 | contig 17741 bp, 9 predicted proteins | sample 4SBtaG_FD_89691 | JGI IMG/M metagenome (GOLD analysis project Ga0114933, IMG submission 89691) | Deep subsurface microbial communities from Kolumbo volcano to uncover new lineages of life (NeLLi) - 4SBTROV12_W25 metaG | ecosystem: Environmental > Aquatic > Marine > Volcanic | place: Kolumbo... | reverse complement strand
CAGTTCGCAAGAACTCTCGAACTGGACCCCGAGTCGTGGCTGCCGGCCGGTCAGAGCATCGAATTCGACCCGGTAGAGGGTCGTCGCTTCGACCTAGTGATCGCCGATCTCGACTTCCCTCGTCAAGACACGTATCCCGTTGGCATCTCGCCGGTCGGTTTCGCCGAGATTCGGCTGGGCGACATGACCGCAACGACAGAGTGGATCCGTCTTCCGACGGCGTTTCTCTCGTCGCTCGGACCGACAGCCGACGATCACGGACTTTCCTACGTCCTGACCCGCGAGCGCAGCAACCCCCAGGAGCCAGTGCGCGACGAACCCGAGGCCGGGATGCGCCGGCTGATCAACAATCCAACGGCGCGGACATTCGAAATGCTCGGAACGGCGCGCTTGTCGGCGCACGCCAGCGGCGCCACCCTCGACAACACGCTCGGTCGATCCGCCGCCGGACTGACGTTCAGCTCCACCGGTTGGCTCGAAGGCGACCTTACAGCCCTGCCCAGCGCGGCACTCGACGACAACCTCTCCACCGCATTCACCGGCGACTTCGGGCCCCAAATCGGCCAAGCATGGCGCGTCACCACCGACCGCCCTACCGACATCCACACCATGACGCTCGCTTTCGTCAACGACGCTGATCACTCCGTGCCAACATCGATACGGGTCGACGTGGATGACGCACTGGTGGGCAACTTCGACACCGGGCTGTCGCTCGCCGAACGGCCTCGGGGTTCGGTCGCCACCGTCACCGTTCCTATCGATGTAAAGCAGGCGACAACCGTGCGCATCGAGATCACCGAGTCGGCGGACCGCATGACCCAAGACTGGTACAGCAACACTGCTATCCAGATGCCGTTTGCTCTGGCCGAGGTGTCTATGGCCGACATGGTGGCCGGACCTGACCAAGCAATAGACACCGGTTGCCGCCGCGACCTCGTGTCCATCAACGGCGAGGGAGTACCGGTTCGTATCCACGGCTCGGCGGCTGACGCCATCGATCGCCGGCCCCTCGTTCTGGAGGGTTGCGGCAAGATCGACGTTGGCCCCGGCGAGGTCGAGATAGAAACGTCGTTCGTCGTGAAGAGCGCTCGCTCGGCGTTCGATATCGACCAACTAGTGCTCCGAAGTTCCGATCATGATCAAGTCGCCCGCGAAACCGCGGAACCTTCGCCCCTCGACCCCCATTGGCGAAGCGACACCAACCTCACCGTAAAGGTTGAGCCGAACGCCCAACCCCGTTGGCTGGTACTCGGGCAGAGTCACAACCGGGGATGGAGAGCATCACTCGACGGAACTGATCTTGGCGAACCGGTTTTGATCGATGCCTTCGCCAACGGCTGGCTGCTTCCCGCCGGCTCAAGCGGCACGGTCGAACTCAGGTGGACCCCTCAGCGGCTCGTGCGTACCGGGCTGCTTATCTCCGGCCTTTCGATACTCGTGTGCCTGGGCCTCGTGCGGCGGGGGCGAAGATTCCAACCAGCTATGGCAACTCACCAGTTGCCATGGTCACAGCCGACCCTCGAGGTCCTGGGAACCGCGTCAGCTCGTCGCGTCGCGGGGGTCGCCGCCGTGTCCGTCGCGGCCGGCGGGTTCGCCGCCCTGAACCTCCCGAGCCAGCACTGGCTCGCCATACCCATAGCGGTTGTGGCGGCCATCGCCGCAAGGTCATCGTCGCTGCGGCGACTACCGTCGCTCGCGGCCGGCCTCACCTTTGGGGTCGTGGCCCTGCTCATAATGTTCGAGCAGGCATCGGTGCGCCATCCGCCCGATTTCATCTGGCCTCAACAGTTCGACAATCTTCACGTATGGGGTGTCGCAGTGGTGTTGCTGATCGCCGCGGACTACCTGGCGTCCGCTAGGGACTAGGCCGGAGTGGCGGCACGAGTCAGGGCATGCTGCACCAACTCGAGCAACGTGGCTTTGGTCGCGGCACGATCGCGAGCATCGGTCACCATCATCGGCACGTCGGCGGGGATCGCCAGCGCCTCTCGTACATCGTCGAGCGAGTGATGGATACGACCAAAGAAGGCATTGACGGCGACAACAAATGGCAACCCCGCTGACTCGAAGTAGTCGACAGCGGCGAAACAGTCTTCCAACCGTGACGTGTCAACGAGCACAACGGCGCCGATCGCACCTCTGACAAGGTCGTCCCACATGAAGTGGAACCGGTCCTGGCCCGGGGTTCCAAACAGGTAAAGGATCAGGTCGTCGCCCAGACTGATTCGGCCAAAGTCCATGGCCACTGTCGTCGACTTCTTCTCGGCCTCGCCGGCGATGTCGACACCCTTGCTGTGCGACGTCAGCGAGGCTTCCGTCGTCAGCGGTTCGATCTCGCTTATCGAGCCGACAAAGGTGGTCTTGCCGACGGCGTAGCCTCCCGCGACAACGATCTTTACGGGCAGTGGCACACCGCGGCCCGGTGTTTCTTCGGTTCGCTCAGAGCGCTTGAAGACCATCGAGGACCCTTTCAAGGAGTCGGAGATCGGGACGGGTGTCATCACCGGCCACAACAGGAACGTTGCAGTCGAGGAGTCCTTCCGTCACCATGTCGCCCACTAGAACGCGGACAACACCAAGTGGCAATTTGAGGTGTGCAGACACCTCGGCTATTGAAGTGGGATCGGCGCACATCTCACAGATCTGTCGCCGTTCGGTATTGAGGTCAGCGGAGCTGGCTTCACCACGCGGGGTTACGCGCACGATCGTCTCGAGGGCCAACTCGGTGGACGAGCGGACTCGCCCCCCGGTCAAGGCATACGGACGAACGCGGAGGCGATCCTCGCGCGGTGTTTCACTCATCGAGGAAGTGTGCTTTGCAGTTCAGCCCGGAGTTCCGGGGTGAGAAACTGGCCCGTCTTCTCGACAAGTACGGCCATTTCGTAGCCGACCAGTCCAACGTCACATTCGGCTTCGGCCACAACGGCGAGACAAGACCCGTCGCTCACGCCGGTGACAAACAAGAACGCGTTCTCCATCTCGATGATGATCTCGTTTACCCGCCCGCCTCCGAAACGACCGGCTGCGCCATACGCGAGACCGATCAGTCCAGACGCAACCGCGGCAAACCGATCGGCGGCATCACGATCGAGGCCGCCAGACAACGCCATCGGAAGGCCATCAGAGGAGACCACGACAGCCTCACTGACGCCTGGGACTCGATCAACAAAGTTTGCGACCAGCCAGTTGACATTGTTGGCTGCGGTACTCAGATCACTCATTCGGGTTTCCTCAGCTCTATCGATTCGGTTGATGGGTGCCCGGCTCCGGGGCCCGTCCCTTGCGAAGACCGGCGCGATACCTGGACAGCATCTGTCGGACCTCCTCGGGGGAACGGTTTGCTTGGACGGTCGCAGCTACGGGCGCAGCAGGCTGTTGACCAGGCGAGAATTTGGATTCGTCAGGCACGTCCACTTGGCGCGGAGTGCGCCGGATCAGACCAGCGTTGGTGACCGAAGTATCGAGCGCACCGATCTCCGCAGCTGGGCGAGCCGGTTCTACCGGTTTGCGCTGCGGCCGCGGCGTGGCAGTCGGATCGGCCGCCAGTGGCTCTATCACCGGTGGGATGTCGAAGGAGTTGACTGATGCGGCATCGACGAAATCGTTGGCCGTTGCGACCGGCTGCGGAACCGGGGGTAGCGGATCGGCCATGGGCGGCACTTCGGCGATGTCGGTGACCCCGGCGACCTCGGCGACCCCCGCGACATCGGCAAAGAGGTCGTTGGCTCGATCGGGGGCTTCGGGTGATGGCCGTTCGGTGCTGAAGACATCAAATATGTCGGCAGGGGCCGCGGCGGGTTCGGGCTCTGCGGGCCGGCGCATGGGAAGATCGGCTAGACCGTCAGGAATGACCGTCTCGACCGCCAGCGGTATTTCGGGCACCTCAGGGACGACCGGGGGAACCGACCACTCAGGGGACGTCTCGGCCGGCGCCGGAGCACTGGGGGCCTGGTCGTTAAGCTCGTTCCAGCCGATCATCTCAGCCGGAACGGTCACCAGCGCGGTTACGCCGCCATCAGTAGAGCTGGTAAGGCGCACGCCCACACCGAGACGGTGAGACAACCGCGAGACCACGGTGAAGCCGAGAGATCGGCTGAGGTCCAAACCAATAATCGGGGGCTGCTCGAGCGTTTCGTTGGCCGTCGAAATCTGTTCGGCGCTCATGCCGATGCCACGATCAGAAAGGGTTAGCTGATAGCTGCCATCGGCGTTGCGATGACCAACCACCTCGACATTGGAGTCTGGTGGCGAGAACTGGGTCGCGTTTTCCATGAGTTCCGACATGAGGTGGGCGAGGTCTACCGCGACCGACCCCGCGACTGTGGCGCTATCGATGGAAAGCAAATGGATGCGGCTGAAGTCCTCGATTTCGCCCATCGCTACACGAACAACATCGGCAAGTTCGACGGGACGACCGCGGCGCCGGGTCGGCTCGGCTCCGGCGAGCACCAGCAGCGACTCAGCGTTGCGACGCATTCGTGTGGCGAGGTGGTCGAGACGGAACAAGTTCTCTAGCTGATCGGGGTTTTCTTCGCGGCTCTCCAGCTGATCGATGAACTCAATCTGGCGGTCGAGCAGGCTCTGGTTTCGACGAGCCAAGTTGATGAAGATGTCGGAAATACCTCGGCGCAAGAGATTGCCTTGCTCCTCGGCAACCTCGACGGTTACCGATTGAATCTCCGAGAATGCTTTACCAAGTTGAGCTACCTCATCTCGGCCGCGAACTCGGATAGGAGTAAGGCTGACGGCACGGGTACGGCCGGCGGTACGCATCGATTCGACCATGGCCGGAAGTTCGTCACCAGACAGTCGCTGGGCGGTTTCGGTGAGCCTGGTGAGCGGTCGACTTACCGATCGACCGATCACGAGCGCCATAACAAGCGCGAAGAGCACAACACCGATGGCGATGGCGAGGAATCGATCGGCCTCCTTACTCGCAGCGTCTGCCGCTACCAGCGAATCGGCGGTAGCTCCCGACAGCACTGACTCACTGATCTCATTGATGGCCGTCAGGCGCGTTTCGTTGGCCGTCACCCACTCAACACCGCCAGCAATGACGCCTTTACTCGCCGCCGACCGGATCTCGTCGATCGGCAAGAATCCTGACCCGCCGCTTCGGGTGGTGCCGTCCATTCGGGGAAGCAGGTCGTCAGCTAGCAGCTGTTCTAGAGACGCAGCATCCTCGGCATCGAGAACACCCAACAGATTTTGATAGCTGCCCGCCAGCTTGGCTACCGACAAGTTGACCAGAGCCGGAGCGCCAACGGCGGTGCGCCCATCGGCAATCGCGCTGTCACCCACCGCGGCTATCTCGGCCAACGACTCACGAATGTTGATCAGCTCAGCCGTGGCGTCGAGGGCCCGGAACAATTCGAGGTCCGTCGCTTCACGGTTGAGCGAGATAACAACCCCGTCGAGGCGGCTGGAATTGCGCGCCAGCTCACTGGCCAAGCCCGCGGATAAGAAGCGCTGCGAGCGATCAGAGTCGAGCGTGTCAGCCATACGAACCGACAGAGCCGAGACTTCTTCGGCGATGCCGGAGGAGGTCAGCTCGGCGGTAATCGTGGCCGCCGACGTCTGCCAGCGGGCCAACGCTTCGTCGGTCGCAATCTCATCGGCGCGTAGCTCCGACGCGGCCAACATCAGCCGTCCGGCAAGAAGCGTTTGGAATCGCTCGATCTGAAGGGTGGCCGAAAGGTCTGCGGAGAGGTCGGCGAACTCGGCCAACTCGGCGTCTCTGGATCGCTCAGTCGATGTGTCGGTCCTGTCGAGCACACCAATCGACGCAAAAAGCAGTACTGCCAGAAGCGGCGTGGTGAGGAGCAGCAACAGCTTGCCGCGAATCTTGATCCTCTTGAGCATGAGACGGTGCCCTCTGACGAGACGTCGGGCACCCGAACGAGTGCCTCTGCTCTCTGTTCGGACAAGTGACCATCGAATTGAGCAGGACAGGCCAAAAGGCCCAGCCACATTTTCACGTGCGGCCAGCACCCAACCCTGTCAGACGCCACCGCTCAGCGAAGCGGCACCGCCGTCGGAACGATCGGCGACGGCAGCTGCGTCGAACCCATGAGCCATCTGTCTACCGATGCGGCCGCCGCTCGACCTTCGGCAATAGCCCAAACTATGAGGCTCTGGCCTCGACCCATGTCGCCACAAACAAACACTCCGTCGACATTGGTCTCCCACGAATCGTCGCGGCTCACGTTGCCGCGCTCGTTGACGTCGATCCCGAACTGGTCAATCAACGGACCTCGCTCGGGGCCAACGAAGCCCATAGCCAACAACACCAACTGTGCGGGATAGGAGCGTTCGGATTCGGCGACGGGATCAAACCGCACCCGTCCCTCATCCACCACTTGTTCGACCTCTACCGTCTCAAGGTGCGTCAGCTGGCCGTCCTCGCCGCCGAACATCACCGTATTGACCGCGTACACCCGGTCGCCACCCTCCTCATGAGCCGAGCTGACCCGGTAAATCATCGGCCAGGTCGGCCACGGGTTCGTGCCGGGCCGTTCATCGGGAGGCCGGGGCATGATCTCAAACTGGTGAACCGAAGCTGCGCCTTGTCTTAGCGAGGTTCCAAGACAATCAGCTCCTGTGTCACCACCGCCGATGATCACCACATCTTTGCCTGCCGCGCTGATGGGAGCGCTTACGAAATCTCCCTCCTGGACGCGGTTCGAACCCGGCAAGAAATCCATTGCTTGGTGGATGCCATCTAGTTCTCGCCCCGGAATCTCCAGCTCGCGGGGCACTGTCGAGCCGCAAGCCAGCACAACCGCGTCGAAGTCGGCCCGCAACTCGTCGGCCGTGATCTCGACGCCCACCGCGGTGCTGACCCGGAACTCGGTGCCCTCCGACTCCATCTGAGCGATGCGTCGATCGAGATGCCGCTTCTCCATTTTGAATTCGGGAATGCCGTAGCGCAGCAAACCACCGACTCGGTCGGCTCGCTCGAATACCACCACTGCGTGACCGGCTCTGGTCAACTGCTGGGCGGCCGCCAGCCCGGCCGGACCCGAGCCGACCACAGCGATCCGCTTCCCAGTCTTTGTAATGGGGGGCTGCGGGTGTATCCACCCTTCGCGCCAGGCTCGGTCGACAATCTCGACCTCGATTCGCTTGATGGTCACCGGAGGTTCGTGAATCCCCAAGACACAGGCGGTTTCGCAAGGCGCCGGGCACAGTCGACCGGTGAACTCTGGAAAATTGTTTGTGGCATGCAGCCTCTCGATTGCATCGCGCCACAGCCCTCGATAGGTCAGGTCATTCCAGTCGGGGATGATGTTGCCGAGCGGGCAGCCGCCATTACAGAACGGAATGCCGCAATCCATGCACCTGCTGGCTTGCGCCTGGAGCTTGGATTCGGGGAATTCTTCGTAGACCTCTTTCCAGTCTCGAAGTCGCACCGGAACGGGGCGACGCTCGGGGAGTTCTCGGCCGTGGGTCATGAATCCGCGTGGATCTGCCATCAGAAATGTCCTCTCACGCCCGAGCCGCGGCCATCACGGCATCGGTTTCGTCGCGTCCTTCGGCCCGGGCCGCCGCGGCCGCCGCCAGGACTCGTTTGAAGTCGGTCGGCATGACCTTCACGAACTGGGTGACACTGGTCGCCCAATCATCAAGCAGGTTCGTCGCGACCGCGCTGCCCGTTTCTCGTTTATGCATCGAGATTCGATCGTGCAGCCACGTGAGATCATCGTCGTCGGGCGATTCGAGATCGACCATCTCGTGGTTCGTACGCACCGACAAGAGGTGGTCAGGGTCGTGCACAAATGCCAAACCACCGGACATCCCGGCCGCGAAGTTGCGACCCGTCGGCCCAAGGATGACGGCACGGCCCCCGGTCATGTACTCACATGCATGATCGCCAACTCCTTCAACGACGGCCACGGCGCCCGAGTTGCGAACACAGAAGCGCTCGCCAACCTTGCCTCGCAGAAACACTTCGCCTCGGGTGGCACCGTAGAGGATCACGTTGCCGGCAATCACATTGTCCTCGGCGACAAAATTTGCATCGTGAGCGGGCCGCACCACGATGCGCCCGCCCGACAATCCCTTACCCACATAATCGTTGGCGTCGCCCTCGAGCCGCAACGTGATACCGCGCGGCACGAACGCACCGAGACTATTGCCGGCCGAACCGGTGAGGTTGACAACGATCGTGTCGTCAGGCAGACCCTCTCCCCCGAATCGGGACGTGACCTCGTAACCGAGCATCGTGCCGACGGTTCGATTTACGTTGTGAATCGGCGTGTCGATCGTGACCGAATCGCCGTCGCTGAGGGCCCGGTCGGCGAGCTGGATCAACTTCTGGTCGAGGGCCAACTCCAGACCGTGGTCCTGTTCCTTCCACTGGTGTCGCCTTGCCTCACGGGCGATCTCGGGCAAGTGCAGGATCGGCGAAAGGTCGAGGCCTTCGGCCTTCCAGTGCTCGACCGCATCGGTCGTGTCGAGCATCTCTACTTGACCAATGGCCTCGTCCATGGTCCGGAACCCGAGCGCGGCCATCAATTCGCGGACCTCTTCAGCGATGTAGTGAAAGAAGTTCTCTACGAACTCCGGCTGGCCGCTGAACTTGGCTCGCAGCTCCGGATTTTGCGTTGCGACCCCCACCGGGCAGGTGTCGAGATGGCAAACCCGCATCATCACGCAACCCATGACTACAAGCGGAGCAGTAGCGAATCCGAATTCCTCGGCGCCCAACAACGTAGCGATCATGACATCGCGACCGGTCTTGAGTTGGCCATCGGTTTGTACGACGATGCGATCGCGAAGGTCGTTCAACAGCAACGTTTGTTGAGTTTCGGCAAGGCCGAGCTCCCACGGCGCTCCCGCGTGTTTGATCGACGTTTGCGGCGATGCGCCGGTGCCTCCGTCGTGACCTGAGATCAGGACCACGTCGGCGTGAGCTTTCGACACGCCGGCCGCCACCGTGCCCACCCCGACCTCGGCCACCAGCTTCACATGGACTCGAGCCCGCGGGTTGGCGTTCTTGAGGTCGTGGATCAGCTGGGCCAAGTCCTCGATCGAGTAGATGTCGTGGTGAGGCGGAGGCGAGATGAGCCCGACCCCAGGCGTCGAGTGACGGGTCTTGGCGATCCATGGATACACCTTGTGGCCCGGGAGCTGCCCACCCTCCCCTGGCTTGGCGCCCTGGGCCATCTTGATCTGAATGTCGTCAGCGTTCACCAAGTACTCGCTCGTGACCCCGAAGCGACCCGATGCCGCTTGCTTGATCGAGCTGCGCCGGAGGTCGCCGTTGGCATCGGGAGTGAACCGATCGGCATCCTCTCCACCTTCGCCGGTATTGGACTTGGCCCCGAGCCGGTTCATGGCAATGGCCAGCGTTTGATGGGCTTCAGCGGAGATCGACCCGTAGCTCATGGCTCCCGTCGAGAAGCGAAGCAGAATGCGTTCTGAGGACTCGACCTCGGCGATAGGCACCGGAGGTCGGACACCGTCACGGAAACGAAAGAGACCGCGAAGAGTTCCGAGCCGTTCGGATTGATCGTCTACCGCCGCGGTGTATTGCTTGAAGATGTCGTAGCGCCCTTCACGGGTCGCGTGCTGGAGTTTGAATACGGTTTCAGGATTGAAGAGGTGATACTCCCCCTCGCGCCGCCACTGGTATTGACCCCCGGCTTCAAGAGTGCGGTGGGCCCGCCCCGCAGGATTATCGGAGTGCGCCAGATGTTGGCGCTCGGCAACGGCTTCGGCCAATACGTCAAGTCCTACGCCGCCGAGCCGGCTGACCGTGCCAGTGAAGTACTCGTCGATCACTTCGCTGTCGAGCCCGATGGCCTCGAAGATCTGAGCGCCGGTATAGGAAGCCACGGTCGAGATCCCCATCTTCGACATGATCTTCAAGATCCCGGTCCCCGCCGCGTCGACAAAGTTGCGATGAGCGGTTTGCCAGTCGTAACCGTCGAGGCCGAATTCGCCCCTCTCGGTCATCTCGGTGATCGTCTCGAATGCCAAGTAGGGACTGATGGCGTTCGCGCCGTAACCCAACAGCAGCGCAAGATGATGAACCTCGTTGACGTCGCCCGCTTCTACAACCAGACCGACCCGCGTTCGAGTCTGGTTTCGCACCAAGTGGTGATGCACCGCGCTCGTCGCCAGCACCGACGGGATCGGCCCGTCGACGCTGCCGTCGCCTCGGTCGGAGATGACAAGAATCGTGGCCCCATCGGCGATCGCCGCGTCGGCTCGGGCTTGCAGATCGGCGAGTCCCCTGGCCAGGGCTTCTCCCCCGCCCGACGGGTCGAATCTGGCGGTAAGCCTCGCCGTGACGAACCCCGTTGGCCCCTCGCCGCCGTCGAGGGCAGCGATTCGGGCTAGCTCGGAATCGGTCAGAACCGGGGTGTCGAGATGGATCGTACGACACGACGCCGCGGTGGGATCAAACAAGTTGCCCTCAGGACCGACCCGCGCAAAGAGCGAGGTGATCACCCGCTCGCGGATGGCATCCAGCGGCGGGTTGGTCACCTGGGCGAACAGCTGCTGAAAGTAGTCGCCGATATGGCGCGACCGATCTGAGAGAACGGCGATCGGCGTGTCGGTACCCATCGAGCCAATGGCTTCCTTGGCATCGCGGGCCATCGGAGCGAGCAATAGCTTCTTTTGCTCCAACGTGTAGCCAAACTCTTGCTGGCGCGTTGTTACATCCCCTTCGTGAGCGATCAGCGGCGCGTCTGGGAGATCGTGCAAAGTGACCAAGTTTTGGTCCAGCCACTCGGCGTAGGGCCTCTCACCGGCGATACGAGACTTGAGCTCGTCGTCGCGAATGATGCGACCCTCGCTGGTATCAATCAAGAACATCCGGCCCGGCTGCAATCTCCCCTTTTCGACAATGGTGTGCTGGGGAACATCGACCACGCCAACCTCGCTGGCCATCACAACCAGGCCATCGCGGGTAACCCAATAGCGCGATGGGCGCAGCCCGTTGCGATCGAGCACGGCGCCGATCACTTTGCCGTCGGTGAACGCGATCGAAGCGGGGCCATCCCACGGCTCCATGCGAGTTGAGTTGTACTGATAGAAAGCACGGCGATCCGCTGCCATTTCGCCATGGTGCTCCCACGGCTCGGGAATGAGCATCAGCACGGCCTCCTCGAGGGGATACCCGCCCAGAGTCAGTAGCTCGAGGGCCTCGTCAAAACCGGCCGTGTCGGAGGCGCCCGGAGTACAAATGGGCCGGGCTCGGGCCAGCTCCGGCAGGTGAGGACTTTCAAATAGCGCCGACCGAGCCAGCATCCAATTGCGATTGCCTTGGATCGTGTTGATCTCGCCGTTGTGAGCCACAAACCGGTAAGGGTGCGCCAGCGGCCACGACGGAAACGTGTTGGTCGAAAACCGAGAATGCACGAGAGCCATCGCGCTCTCGACCCGGGCATCGAGCAGGTCGGGGTAAAAACCGGATAGCTGCGGGGTGGTGAGCATCCCCTTGTACACGATCGTGCGAGAGCTGAGCGACGGGAAGTAGACCCCCTCGTGTACCTCTGACGCGCCACCCATAGCGCGACTGGTTCCTCCCGAGGTTGTCGACACGCTGATTTCGTGCTCCATGCGTTTGCGAGCGACATAGAGCTTGCGGTCCAGTTCTATGTCGGCGCGGCCTGGGGCCGTTACGAATATCTGTCGAAAGATGGGCATTGTCATCAACGACGCCGAACCCAAAATCGACTGGTCGATGGGGACATCACGCCACCCGAGAACGGTCAGGCCCTCCTCGATGAGGATGTTCTCGACCGCCTGGGCCGCGACATCAGCGCGGCCGGGTTCCTGGGGCAAAAAGGCAATCCCCGTCGCATACTCGCCGGTAGCCGGCAGGTCGAACGCCACGACGTCTCGCAAGAACCGGTCGGGAATCTGTATCAAGATTCCGGCGCCGTCGCCGGTGTTGATGTCGGCACCCTGGGCCCCGCGGTGCTCCATCGCGCAAAGAGCACCGATGCCTTGGGCCACGACGTCGTGGGAGGCCCGGCCGTGGATGTCACAGACGAAGTTGACCCCGCAACTGTCGTGTTCGTGACGGGGGTCGTACAAGCCCTGCGCGGCAGGTTGGTCGGGATTGCGGGGCGACTCGATAGCCATTGAACGTCGACTTTCTCCAAAACGACGGGCGCGACGGCCCGATTGAGACGGAACAGGGACGACGTTGGCCCTGCCTCGGCACTGCCAAAGCTACTCCGATGCGCTGGATCGGCCAACTCGCGCACCGTGGGAGCCAAGATAGCGACATGACGATCGCTGATTTATCCATCGCCCGGTCACTGCTGCCCGATTTCGACGCATCGCCAACCCCGTACCATGCGGTCCAAACCGTCGCGAGGCGCCTGGCGGCGGCCGGGTTCACCGAACACGCCGACTCCGACCCGATAGAAGACGGTCCGAAGTTCTGGTGTCGGGGCGGTGCGCTTCTGGCGTGGGTCATCGGCGGTGACCACGATGCCCGCTCACCATTGCGGATCATTGGGGCCCACACCGACAGCCCCAATCTGCGGATAAAGCCCAACCCCGACCGGACTACCGCTCGGTTCGGTCAACTAGGAGTCGAGGTATACGGCGGTGCCCTTCTCAACTCTTGGTTGGATCGTGACCTGGGCCTTGCGGGACGTGTCGCCCTGCGGGGCCAGAGCGGACCCGAGATGGCCACATTTCGCGATGACCGTGCCATCCTCAGGGTGCCGCAGCTGGCCATTCATCTCGATGGCAACATTCGAGAAAGTGGGCTTGTTCTCAACAAGCAGCGACACATGGTCCCGGTGTGGGGACTCGACCCGTTGCCATCGTTTCGTCAATACCTCAGCGATCAAACCGGGGCCGCAGAAGCCGACATTCTCAGCTGGGACGTCATGGCCCACGACCTCTGTCCGGCGTCGCTCGGCGGACTCAACGAAGAATTCCTGCTCGCATCGCGGATCGACAACCAGCTGTCATGTTTCTTGGCGGCCCGAGCAATCGAGCAGGCCGCGACCGCACTAGGTTCGGCGATCCCGATAATCGCGCTGTTTGACCACGAAGAAGTCGGGAGCGTCTCCACCACCGGCGCGGCGTCACCCCTGGTGGCGAATCTTGTGGCGCAGATCGCTGACCGATTCGGGGCCACTCCCGGCGATGTCAGCTTCAGCCGCTCGACCAGTTTGGTCGTTTCGGCCGACGGCGCCCATGCCACTCACCCGAATTACCCCGATCGCCACGAGCCCGATCATCAGATTGGCCTCAACGCCGGACCGGTACTCAAAGTCAACGCCAACCAGCGCTACGCCACCGATGCCTACTCGGCGGCGCGGCTTCGCTTGGCGGCCGAACGGGTGGGAGCGCCATTGCAAACCTTCGTTTCACGAACGGACCTGGCCTGCGGATCGACCATCGGCCCAGCAACCGCGGGCGAACTGGGCATCGACGTGGTCGATGTCGGATGTCCACAACTGGCGATGCACTCCGCTCGCGAGATGGCCGGGTCTCACGATCCCGCCGCGATGCTCGATTTACTAGCCGAGGTACTCACCGAGTAAATCGTCAGGCGACTCGGTCCCGCACTGCTCGCCACGGGGCCGCGAACATCAGCAAGATCGGGAAGATCTCCAGTCGTCCGATCAACATATAGAGCGACAAGAAAAGTCGAGCCGGCTGGCTAAACGGATCCGAGAACGACGCGGTGGGACCTGCTTCGCCAAGTGACGGCCCCATCCCGCCGAGGGCGCCGACGATCGCGCCGACCGACTCTATGAATCCCGAATCCATCAGGGTGAGAGAAACAACACCAAAGAGAATCAGGAGGAGATACACGACAAAGAACCCGGCCATGCGGGTCACGATGTCTTCGCTTACCGCGGCTGATCCGTGTCGGACCGGAATCACCGCCCGCGGGTGCTGCGACCGTCGGATCGACCTGATGCTGTGGGCCGCCAAAACCTGCAAACGCATGATTTTGACTCCGCCTGAAGTGGAACCCGTCGATGCGCCAATCAGCATCAAGAACAACAGGACCATTTGAGCCGCAGGGGCCCATAATACGAAGTTCCCCGCGCTGGCCTCTCCGGTAGCGGATCCATAACCGGTACTCGTTCCAAGCGAGACGGTGTTGAAAATGCCGACCCGGGCCGCAGTGCCGAGAGCCATCCCATCGCCGAGCCACAAGAAACCCACAACAATCGCCGCCGACGCGACGATCATCAATACATAAGCGCGAAACTCGGGATCACGGCTATAACAACCCCGATCGCCGACCAAGGCCCGCCAGTGAAGCGCAAAGTTGGCGCCGCCCACGAGCATTCCGGCCATCAAAATGATCTCGACCCAGACACTGTCGAAATACCCGATAGAGGAGCTGTGAGGAGAGAAACCCCCGGTCGATGCGGCCGACATGCTGTGAGCAATTCCGTCGTATACCGACGGGCCCGGAAGCACAATCAACGCGACCGCTATCGATACGGTCAACAGTGCGTAGGTTGCCCACAGACGTTTGGCGGTCTCAGAGACCCGCGGGGTGAGCCGATCAGAGCTGGGACCCGGCGCCTCGGCGGTCATTAGGTCGAGTCCACCAACGCCCAGGAACGGAAGCACGGCGACCGCAAGGACCACGATGCCCATTCCTCCGTAGAATTGCGTCGCTTGGCGATACATCGCGAGCCCCCGACCCATCCGCGAGAAGTCGGTGAGGGCGCTCGAACCAGTACACGAAAACCCTGACGCCGATTCGAATATCGAGTTCGTCAACTCCTCGGTGAAGCCGACGCCGGGTACTGCGAAAGTGTGAGCGAGCACGTAAGGCAGCGCACCAATTACGGTTATGGCAATCCACGTCCAACCGACCGCGGCAAAGACATCGCGAGAGCGGACACTTCCCGGAGCGGTGACCCACCACATGGAAGCACCGAGGCCAACCGTCACAAGGCCGCTGATAAACAACGCCCCCGTGTCTTGATCGGTAGTGGCCCGCTCGAGCAGTGCGGTGATGAACATCGCGGCCGAGACCGAAATGATGGCAATGCTCATTACGTGAAGGGTTGTACTGCGGATCTGCGATCGCGCCATATGAAGTTCGGTTGCCCGCCGGGCCTGGGCGTCACGGACCGATTTCATCGCCGCCGCCTAAACACTCTACGAACTTGGCGTCCGGCCAGGTGCCGGATCCGCATGACCGAAGCGAACGCGAGAAGCAGCGGAAGAATCGAGAGACGGCCAGCCAGCATTCCCGGGATCAACAAGAGACGATGAAACGCATCGAGGTGGGTCGCGTCTCCGAAAGCGCCGAGGCCGGGGCCGGTGCCGAAAGTGGACAGCGTCGAGACCGACGTCCATAGAGACTCAGTTAGCCCCAGACCAGTGCCCGCCATTGCGAAGGCGCCGATCCCAACGAGACCAAAGTGGGCGATCTGATAGCCGGTGAGTTGGTCGAGTTCGTCTCCGCCGACCGATCGTCCGCCGTGATGGACCGCCACGACGGCCTGCGGATCTAGTTGTCGCCTCAGTTCGTGCCCGGCGTGGGAAAGCAACAACCTCGCCCTGACCACTCTCAGACCGCTCCCGGCCGAGGCCCCCATCGCTCCTGTTGCGACCGCCACCAGCAGGATGCTCAAGGCGCCACTGGGAAACAGGGTCCACTCGGCCACTGCCAGACCGGTGGTGCTTGACGCGCTGGCTGCTGTGAACAGCGCATCCTCCACTGACAAATCCGGAACTTGCCAGACCAAGAGCACACTTACCGAGGCCACGATGGCGAGGTAGAGACGCAGCTCGGGACTCCGAACAAAACGCCTGTGGTTCCCGCGGACCAACCACCAAAGCGCGAAATAGCTGGTGCCCGCCACCAACATGAAGACCGTCGCTACGGCGCGGCTCGCCGCGCCCTCGGTCAAGAACGAATCGGCGTTGTCGGAGAATCCGCCCGTGGAGAGTGTGGTCATTGCGTGGACGATGCTGCCGCGCGCCGACATGCCAGTAGCGAAGTAGGCGATGCCACACACAACGGTCAGCGACGAGTAGAGGCCCAGCACCCTTCGCCGACCCACGATCGTCGTAGGCGCCAAGCGGTCGATCCTACGACCCGTGCCCTTGGGAATCTGAACGCGGCCCCTCATTATGCTGGGGAAGGCTATGACCCCGGCGAGCAGCCCTACTGCCCCACCGAGCCATTGAGTCGACGCCCGAAATAGCCCGATGGGAAGCGAAAGAGTGGACGGATCCATCGACGTCGTCGCAACCGTCGAATAACCCGCCGCCGACTCGAACAAAGCATCGGCCAGCGTGGGCGACGCTCCGGTAACGACATACACGGTTGTGCCCAACAGCACCAGAGCGGCCCAGGTCGAGGCCAACCCGGCAATGACGCGTCCGGCCGGTGGACGTTGCCGACGCACATAACGGCTTCGTCCCGACAATCCGACCGCGCCGGGGACCAAGGCGACCAATGCCATCCGCAGCGAGTCGCCCGGAGCGTCAACCGCACCAATCACCGCGATGACCAACGTCAGCGCCGCGAACATCGCCAACCCGTCGGCAATCGCTAAACGACTGTACGAGTGGCGGCTTCGAACACCCAAGGAGTCGACATCGGGGCCGGGGCCCAGACGGGAAAACCTCACCCGAGTACGCGGTGGACCTCGCCGACCGCGGCCGGCATGGCGACAACGATCACCCGGTCGCGACCGCGGAGTCGGCTCCTACCACGGCCGATTTGGGCCTTCCCATCGCGTACAAAAGCCGCTATCAAAGCGTCCTTGGGAAGATCGAGGTCCCTCACCAGCGCGCCGTCGGCAGGGCTGGCGGGGATCACTTCCAACTCGATGACCTCGGCGTCACCGTGCAGGAAGGTCGCGACCGCGGCGACACCACCGCGAACAAAACGCAAGACGCCGTTTGCCGTTGCGGTACGAGGAGAAAGAGCGACGTCGACGCCGGCGCCACTGAGAAGTGTCAACAAGGCCAGGCGGTGCAGGGCGGCCACCGTCTCTCCAGCACCGTTGGCCTTGGCGTAAAGGCAGGCCAAGATGTTGGCGTCGTCCTCGCCCGTCAAGGCCACAACCATCTGGTATCGGCCGACATCGGCTTCCTCTAACAGGCCATCATCGGTGATGTCGCCCTCTAAGACCAGGGTTCGCTCGAGGCGCTCGGCTAGTTCGCGCGCTCGCACCGGGTTGCGCTCTATCACCACGACCTCGATGCCACGGGCGGTCAGCCGCTTGGCGAGTATCTCGGCGGTTCGACCTCCCCCGAGCAGCATCACCCTTTTGGGAACCTGACGGTCTAGGCCGAGCAGTTCGATCACCAGCCGTCGAGCCCGGCGCTTTGCGACTATTCGAACGTGGTCTCCGGCACGAAGTCGGTGGTCGCGTCGAGGAATGATTGTTTCTTCGGCCCGTCCAATTGTGGCCACCATAAAGTCCCAGTCGGGCTCGAACTCCTCCGCGATCTCACCCAACGTTTTGCCAACAAAGGGAGCATCTTCGGGGAGTCGGGCGCCGATTACCAAAATTTCGCCGCCGGCCATCCGAGCGACCTCGTCGGCACCGGGGAAGTCGAGCAACTCCAGCACCTCTTCGGCGGTCTCAGCGTCGGGATCTATGAACAGATCCGCTCCCGAGGCCAGCCGTACCTGATCGGCGTCTTTGCCCCGCAACTCGGTGGCCTCGATGCGAACGATGGTCTGCGCCACCCCCATCGACTTGGCCAACATCGAGGAGATGAGGTTCGCTTCGTCGTTGGCCGTGACCGCCACAAGAAGTTTG
>Ga0114933_10002763_pt1 | contig 17748 bp, 13 predicted proteins | sample 4SBtaG_FD_89691 | JGI IMG/M metagenome (GOLD analysis project Ga0114933, IMG submission 89691) | Deep subsurface microbial communities from Kolumbo volcano to uncover new lineages of life (NeLLi) - 4SBTROV12_W25 metaG | ecosystem: Environmental > Aquatic > Marine > Volcanic | place: Kolumbo... | reverse complement strand
TCCTCCACCAAACCGACCACATCACCCATTCCAAGGATGCGCGAAGCAATGCGGTCCGGGAAAAAGGGTTCGAGCGCATCGAGGCCTTCTCCAACGCCAATAAACTTAATCGGGCAACCCGTTACATGACGGACCGACAACGCGGCGCCCCCGCGCGCATCACTGTCGGCCTTGGTCAACACAACTCCCGTCAAATCAAGCGCCTGATTGAAATGATGGGCGCTGGTAACCGCATCCTGCCCCGTCATGGAATCGATCACGAACAAAGTTTCTACTGGAGTAATCGCCTCATGCAGTTGTCGAACCTCGTTCATCATTTGCTCATCAACGTGCAGGCGGCCCGCCGTATCTACCAGGACCACGTCGGCCCCCATACGTCGCCCGTGTGCCAATGCATCGGTCGCGATCGCTATCGGCTCTTTCCCTTCGCCCTGGAAACAAGCCACATCGGCTTCTTCGGATAATCTTGCCAACTGTTCCATCGCGGCTGGTCGATAAACGTCCGTGCTGACAACCAGTACCTGACGCGACTCGCGCTGCTTTAACAAACGCGCCAACTTGGCCACTGTGGTTGTCTTTCCCGCACCCTGCAATCCCACCAACATAACAACTGCTGGCGGCCGAACAGCAAGGTTGAGCGCGTCATTCTGTATGCCCATCAGTTCAACCAACTGATCATGCACGATCTTGATGACCACCTGACCTGGCGTCAGGCTACGGGTCACCTCTTCGCCAACAGCCCGCTCTCGTACTCCATCGACGAACTGCTTAACTACCGGCAATGCAACATCAGCCTCAAGCAAAGCAACACGAATATCGCGTAACGCCTCCGCGATGCTGGCTTCTGTCAGTCGGGCACTTCCACGAATACCACGAAAGGTCTGCTTTAGGCGCTCACCGAGTTGATTAAACATTAACGAGTCTCCATTGCCTTGTTGCCCAGTGACATTGCCTCTTCCCTCAGAGTCCGCACGATTTTACACTCCCGCGCTATGCTAACCACGATCACTACCTTGATGGCAATCACCGGATATCTGACGGCAACATGGCTGACCTATGGTCAGTTGAATAAGGACCCGCAGGTCAGTCCCCGTCCAAGCGCCTCTGTTGCCTGGGCGATGGGAGTGGGGATCGCCTGCCATGCCGGCGCAGTATTTCCGGGTATCAACAATTTAGCTACTCTCAACCTCGCTCTGGGCTCAACGATTTCGATCGTGGCTCTCATCATCGTGGCCCTCTTTCTTGTTAGCGCCGTGCGTCAACCGATCCTTGCGCTCGCGTTCTTGCTGTTGCCCGTTGCTGCAGCAGCTGTTGCAATCGGTTCTATTTTCCCAGGGGACCCCCACCCACTCCGACTAACTAGCGGTTTAGCACTCGCACACAGCCTGGTCGCTGCTCTGGCGTATGCATTGCTCAGTTTGGCGGTGACACAAGCTATGCTGGTACGTGTTCAAGAACGCTCACTGAGGCAAAGACACTCGCTGGGCATAATTCGCTCCCTGCCACCGGTCGAGACCATGGAAACGTTACTGTTTCAGTTAATCACCGTTGGTTTTGTCCTCCTCAGTATTACGCTACTGAGCGGTATCGGCTTTAGCAACCAATTGTTTGGAACCGCTTTTGTCTTTAATCACCACTCTGTTCTTTCGGTACTAGCCTGGTGCAGTTTCGCAACGCTGCTTGGGGGGCGCGTGTTCGCCGGTTGGCGTGGTCAGTTCGCCGTGCAATGGACACTGGCCAGTTTTATCCTGCTACTACTGGCCTATTTTGGGACTCGGTTTATCCTTGAAGTGCTGCTAGCTCAACCATGAGCAACCTAGGCTATTCGGCGATCCTCGATTTCTGGTTTGATAGGGCACTGAACAACTCCGACGCGGCCGTCGCACGCGTGAGTACGTGGTTTAAGCAATCCGACGATTTTGATGCCAAGATTTCAGAACGTTTCGCCCACCTGCCCCAAGCCGCACGTCTGGGCCGCCTAAATCATTGGTCGCACTCGTGTGAAGGAACACTCGCCATGATCTTGGTACTGGATCAGTTTCCGCGGAATCTTTTCCGCGACAACCCGGGCGCCTTTGCCTACGATGCTTTAGCGCTTAGTCACGCGGAAAAAGCGATCGAACAACAATACGATCGACAGCTTCATCCGCTTGCGGCTTCCTTCATGTACCTGCCCTTCGAACATGCCGAGCACTTGCCCACACAGAACCGCTCCGTCGCGCTATTTGAAGATTTATTGAAACACGCGCCAACGGACCTGTATCCCATATTTGAACAATTCGTCGATTACGCTCACAGTCATCGCCAAGTGATCAAACAATTTGGACGATTCCCGCACCGAAACACTGTCCTTGGACGGAGTCCAACCAAAGAAGAGCTCGACTACCTTGCTTCCGGTGGGGAGACCTATGATGGGTCAGGCCATCCTGATGACAGCGCTGTTTAGCAGTCTACGCCGCGTCAGGATAGCGAGCAGCGACCCATCGGTGAAAATGGTGCGTCGCTATATCGAGGGCGGGCGAAAACGCCCCGCCGTCGAATACCGTTGAATCACGCCCCCGCTGCATTTCTTCTACCGGTCGAATGTCTTCCTCAAAGACTGCACGCCAACCATTCAACATCTCCCGCCGATCTCTCGCGTGCTTATCATCGGCCATGCTGTTACCGACGTAATAGATCTGCAGGAGCTCCCTCGTTCGATTATGGGCAACGGGCTGCACGATCACGCTGTAAAAGTGATCGATATGGAGTCCAAGCAAAACGTTGGGAAATAGAGCCACGTACTCCGCCTGGGCCGACTTATTTTTCGGCCACCGATCGAAGACTGGCAACTCAATACCAGCACGTTCACTGAATGTGAACTTGTATGTGCCCTGCCCTGCACCCCATCCACCCCCAACGATATTGTAATGATCATCGATGTGCGAATAACTATTTAGGCTAGGATGCACCCAGGGGAGATGATAACTCTCACAATAATTCTCAATCGCAAGCTTCCAATTAGCGTGGAACTCAAGCTCCAGTGATCCGTCCTCACCAGCTGCCTCGACGTCATTCAACCCTCCAACGCCAGTAAAAGACGACCAGCGTTGTTCGAGTTCAGCAATATGCGTGGAGAAGTCCGGCCCGTTCCCGTCTAAATTAACGAATACCATGCCCAGCCACGTTGCGCTTCGTATTACCCACAAGGAGTGCTCGCCGTTATCAAAGTTAGCGCACTGATGTTGGCCATGCCCACCGATATGCGGCGTACTGTGTAATGCGCCATCCAACGAATAAGTCCAACTGTGATACGGGCAACGAATGACTTTCCGCATCACGCCTTCCTCTGTCACCAATCGGTGTCCGCGATGTCTGCAAACATTGTGAAAAACGCGTGCGGTACCCGTTCCGTCACGGACAATGACCAGCGGCAATCCGAGTAAATCAACCGGTCGAACCGCGCCAAGCGCAAGATCATGGCAATAACCGACACAAGTCCATGATGAAGCCAGCACTGTCTCGCGTTCAATTCTGGCCCACTCAGCACTGGTGTAGCACTCCCCCGGCAAACCGGCCGCATGCTCGATCGGTTGATCGATTGCTGCTCGCTGTTCTCCCGACAAACCTGGCGATGCAATCCGCGACACCTCGACCCGTGCACTTGAATTCCGATTGCTCGTCATCGCCTTCACCTCTCTTGAGATTATCGTATCTGGCAATACCACTACCGCTTTAGTCTACAATCTGCTTGAGACATCAAATAGCACACCGTGACATAACGGAAAACTGACTATAACGATCGTAAGGATTCTGTGAATGGAAAAATCCACCCATAACAACGGCGACTTGGGTCACCCACTTGAGGAACCTGATATTAATATCTCTGTGCGTCAGCATTTTGGCCTCGACGCGGACCTACAAGTGCCTGCCTTCAGCCAACGAAGCGAGCATGTTCCTGATATTGATGATACTTATTGCTTCGACCACGATACGACACTCGCTCTTCTTGCTGGTTTTACCCACAACCGCCGCGTCATGGTGCAAGGCTTCCATGGCACTGGCAAATCGACTCACGTGGAACAGATAGCAGCCCGGCTGAACTGGCCATGTATCCGCATCAACCTGGACAGTCATGTCAGCCGTGTGAGCCTTATTGGCAAAGATGCCATCATATTGAAAGACGGTCATCAAGCGACAGAATTTCAAGAGGGCTTACTACCCATTGCAGCACAAAATCCATGCGCACTGGTTTTCGACGAGTACGATGCGGGTCGACCTGACGTGATGTTTGTGATTCAACGCGTGCTAGAAGCAGATGGCCGTTTGACCTTGCTCGACCAAAACCGGGTCATTCGACCCCACCCGTATTTTCGACTGTTTGCAACCACCAATACGGTTGGCCTTGGCGATGCCACCGGCCTCTATCACGGCACACAACAACTTAATCAGGGTCAGATGGATCGCTGGAATATTGTCGCTACACTTAACTATCTACCGCTGGAAGCAGAACGACAAATTGTGTTATCCAAGGTGCCAGATTTCGATGACCCGGAAGGTCACGAAACCGTCAGCGCCATGATTGCAGTAGCCGAACTTACCCGCGCTGGTTTTGCCGCCGGTGACTTATCTACTGTGATGTCTCCACGCACTGTCATCATGTGGGCCGAGAATGCCCGCATCTTCTCCGATCTTGCGTTGGCGTTTCGTCTTACCTTTCTAAACAAGTGCGACGAACTTGAGAGAGTTGTCGTGGCTGAATTCTACCAACGCTGTTTTGGCACCGAACTGGCAGAATCCGGCGTTCAGGTCGCGGAGGCCTAAGGGACGATGGACCGGCAACCCCCGGTCGACAACTTTTGCCACGCGACCGCCGGCACGATGCGGGCAATCGCCCAGGATAACAAGCTGGCCGTATCTTTCGCTGACGGAAAGGTTGGACTTGCAGGACACGACGCGCAGCTTCCCGTGCCTCCAACAGATCTTGCGTATGATCGAGTAGCACGGGTTCGCGGCGAAGCCGACGGCATGGCGCTTCGGCTGCGCCATCACGACTCCATGATCCACAACCAGCACCAACCGGGCACACCGAGTGCACGAGCCGCTTTCGATGCATTAGAAACCGTTAGGGTTGAATCCCTCGGCTCCCAACATCGCATTGGCATTGCTCATAACCTGGCGGCAGTGCGCGACGTCTATTGCCGCGCACAAGGATACGAGGCAGTCGTTGAGCGCGCCGACGATCAACTTCCCGATGCACTTGGACTACTCGTTAGAGAAGCATTAACGGGGGAGGCACCGCCAATTTCTGCGCGAACCATGGCCAACCTGTGGCGACCCTTAGTCGAACCCCGCCTGCAAGCGACTCTCGACTCCCTTCGGAGCACGCTTAATGACCAGACGCAATTTGCCGAACAGGTGCGGCAGTTTCTTTCTGCACTGGATTTTCTCGACGACGAACCTAACGAGCTAACCACCACGGATCCCGGTGAAGACGAAATGGAGGATCCAGCTGACCCGGGCCAGTCCGAAGATGAGGGCAACGAGCAAGCACAAGAACAGGCATTGGAAGACGGAGCGGACAGTGATCTTAGCGATATCGATGCCGATGAATTAAACATGGAAGCTATCGACGAAGACGAAGTTCCTGAAGATGCGTCCTTCATTAATGCGTCCCAAAATAATTCACAGCCCCCTTACGACGCCTATACGGATGTCTTCGACGAAATTGTGCGTGCTGAAGACCTGTGTGATACAGAAGAACTGGGGCGGCTTCGCGGACGGCTGGACGACCGCTTGGCCCAGTTTGCCAGCGTTATTGGACCTCTGGCCAATCGCCTGCAACGCAAACTGCTTGCCCGCCAGCAATTTGCCTGGCGCTTCGACCTTGAAGAGGGCCAACTCAACACCGCCGTACTGGCCCAGGTCGTCGCCAACCCAACCGACGCACGCCCCTTTATGGAGGAGATAGAAACCGATTTCCGCGACACCATCGTCTCACTGCTTATTGATAACTCGGGCTCTATGCGGGGCCGTCCCATTACGGTCGCTGCCATGTCAGCAGATATTCTGGCTCGCACGCTGGAACGATGTGGAGTCAAGGTAGAAATCCTCGGATTCACTACCGGCGCATGGAAAGGCGGGAAATCAAGAGAAAAATGGTTGTCTGACAACACGCCGACAGCTCCGGGTCGCCTTAACGACTTGCGGCACATCATCTACAAACCCGCATCAGTTCCATGGCGTCGTGCAAAAAATAATCTCGGACTGATGCTGCGCGAAGGCATTCTGAAGGAGAATATCGACGGAGAGGCTGTCCTTTGGGCTCACCAACGACTGCTACAGAGGCCAGAACAAAGACGTGTTCTGATGGTTATTTCAGATGGAGCCCCGGTCGATGATTCGACCTTATCCGCCAACAGCGATAACTACCTGATCAGACATCTTAAAGGCGTGATCAAAAGGATCGAAGCGGAATCACCGATTGAACTCATCGCCATCGGTATTGGTCATGACGTAACCCATTACTATCAACGAGCCATTACGATCGACGACGCCGAACAACTGGGCGGTACCATTATGGATGAGTTGTCAGCGCTATTCGACTAACAGATTTCAGGCGTTTTCTCCAGAAAACACAATCACATTGCGCAATGCTTCACCGCGCTTTACCGAATCAATCGCTTTGTTAATGTCTTCCAGGGAATAGCAACCTGACACGAGTTCATCCAATTTCAAACGTCCACTACGGTAGTGAGCGAGTAACGTCGGAATATCGGTCTGCAAACGCGCCCCGCCCATTTTGCTTCCGATCAAACGAATAGAATCATTGGCAATATCCAGCGGTTCATAATGCACTTTAAGGCCACTCGGAGCCATCCCAACCAGCACCACCGTACCACCACGACGTACTAGAAGCGGGGCAACAGCCATGGCCGAGCCGCTGCCTGTGGCAACGAAAACATAGTCGGCACCACGACCGGCCGTCAGGGTCTTAATCTCACCCACCACGTCGGGACAGGCCGCACTCAATGCATGAGTTGCTCCAAAAGCCATCGCAGCTTTCAACTTGTTTGGTGACAAATCGACAGCAATATTGGTTACCGCGCCCACAATGGCTGCAGTCTGTATGCAGTTAAGGCCGACCCCACCGGCGCCCAGCGTCACCACACGGCTGCCCGGTGGCACTCCAGCCACTCGCGCAACGGCACCGTAGCCAGTGATAACACCACACGCCAGCAATGCCGCACTCTGCGCAGGGATGTCCGCAGGAATCGATGCGATCTGAGACTCACTCACGACCACCGCCTCGGTAAAACCCGCTGTCCGCAGGCCCTGAACGATGGAGTTCCCCTGCGTGTCGGTCAAAGGAGAATGAATATCCAGCGACACTTCGCCTTCGCACAAAGGCTCATCACCACTGCGACAGAACAAACACTCACCACATGACCGCAGCAACGTTACTAAAACGCTCTCCCCTTCGTGCACCTTAGACACGCCACTGCCTAATGATTCCACCACACCCACCGCTTCGTGCCCGTAGACTGCCGGCAAATCGCCGCCCCACACACCACTCATATAGGTAATGTCACTTTGGCATATGGCACAAGCACTGAGACGAACCTGCACCTCTCCCGGGCCTGGAGAAGCCAGCTCAACCCATTCAATGGATAGCGGGCTGCCAAATTCTCGGCAAACAGCGGCTTTCACTGTTTTTTTCTGCATTAAATCGACCAGACCACCGAAGCCTCATCATCAACCGACTCACCCACGTTGAGCGCACACGTCAACATTCAAAACGATAACCGTATTCGGCCGAAGCGGATACCAACGCCTCACAAAGACTCACGGCAAACCCCCGCATGACATGCAATTCAAAATCATCCCGCCCAGGCACCCTGGCAATGTGTACCGTCATATGGTGCATGGTGGTATTCGCACATGATCCTGCGGCAAAAATCTTTGGATGCAGATCTAACGAACATAACTTGGCCAACGCCGACAACGCCTTGGGTCCTGAAAGCGACAGAATGCTACGCGCGTGACTGAGTTCAACCACGGAGGCGACTCCGCCGAGTTGGGTTTCAAGCTCCACAGATAGCTGACCTTCTTCGAGCCCTGAAGAACAAACCAACCAAATTCCCGGACCGTACCAATGCCAAGTACGCGTGCCGGATGCAACGACAGTATTCTTTACCAATGCCGCATCGATTCGTTCACCCCACTTCAATTCCATGTTCTGCCGACGCGTAACCAACACCAAAGATCGTCCGTGAATTTCCTTTATGACCACACCTGGATGCGTCTGCCCTGAGAGCAGAACCTGTGCGTCCTCCAGGTGTCTGAGAAGTGGGGAGTCAATGACCGGTTCAAATATCAGTTCAGCCACGCAAACGTACTCCCTCAGGGTCCAGAAACAACGGCGACACCAATTCCACATCCTCTTCCATGCCGCGGAGTCCTTCAATAACGCGCATCTTCTCGCCGATACGCTCCTCCCCACCGTTAACAAGTGCCAAACCAATCCAGTGGCCCAAGGCCGGACTATAAGTGACCGAGGTAACAAATCCCTCGTCGTTCTTCGCTATCGCAGACTTACCCGGCCCCACCAGATGGGCACCGGCGAAGAGTCGGGCACCGGCTCGCTCAGGAATCAGGCCAACAATGCGCTGTCGGTTTGCATCAATCATGCCAGGACGACCGGATAGGAAACGGCCAATGTAATCCTTCTTGTGACTGACCATCCGGCCAAGGCCAAGATCATGTGGAGTCGTTTGCCCGTTCAACTCCTTGGCGGTCACGTGTCCCTTCTCTATCCGCATGACATCCAGCGCCTCACTCCCGTACGGTGTGATGTCGAATGCCGCCCCGACTTCCATCAGATGATCAGCAAAAGCTCGGGCATAGCCGGCAGGCACGTTAATTTCATAACCTAATTCCCCAGAAAAACTGATACGAAAAAGCCGAAGCGGCATTCCTTGAAAGGTGAATTCTCCCGCAGCCATATAAGGGAATGCGTCGTTATCAAGCGAAATCTGTGGCAGCACACGAGACAATAATTCGCGGCTTCGCGGCCCCGCAACGGCAAGGCCCGCCCACTGTTCTGTTACCGAACAAAACTGAACGTCGAGCCCCGGCCAGACGCACTGGTGATGAAACTCCATATGCGCCAACACGCCAGCTGCATTGTGGGTCGTAGTCGTCATCAGATACCGATCAGTTGCCAGTCGCGAGGCAGTACCATCGTCATAAAGGATGCCGTCTTCACGCAACATCAAACCGTATCGTGCTTTACCCACCTGCAACGTTTTGAATCCGTTGCTGTAAAGTACATTAAGAAATTCGCCTGCGTCGGGACCCTGAATATCTATCTTGCCCAAAGTTGAGACATCACACACTCCGACGGAACGACGCGTTGCCAACACTTCACGCTCAGACGCAGCCGCCATGTCCTCACCCACTTTAGGAAAGTATCGAGACCGGTACCACAATCCCACCTCAAGGAATTCTGCGCCCAAGTCCACAGCCCATTCATGTAACGGACTGTAACGAACTGGCTGGAAATGCCGACCGCGACTGTCTCCAGCAAATGCACCAATGGCAACCGGTGTGTAAGGAGGGCGAAAGGTCGTGGTTCCCACATCAGCCATCTCCCGCTGGGTTTGTTCACCCAGGATCGCCAAGCCGGCCACATTTGATGTTTTTCCCTGATCCGTAGCCATTCCAAGGGTGGTGTAGCGTTTCATCAACTCAACCGAATCAAACCCTTCTCTTGCCGCCAATGCCACGTCATCCACGGTCACATCGTTCTGTAAATCAACGAAGGCTTTTTCTGTTGCGCCCGCAATCTGCCAAAGCGCTTCGCTTGCCGCCTCGGCAGACACGCCCGTCACCTCCGGCACCGGCTGTTCACTAGCCAACGTAAGCCCGCAACGTAAAGCGGCTTCGCGACCCGCATCGTATCCTGTTCGAAGGGCAGTGATAATATCGAGCCGCCCAGATGCTGCGCCAACAACCGACACCGTATCCCCCAGGTCACCAGCCACAAAGCAACCAAGCGTGTTGTCGAAAACCGGCTTCACGCCGGTGTGTGAAGTCAAATGAATACGCGGATCATGGCCACCAGAAAGACACAGTAGGTCGCAATCAAGATCAACCCCCTGGCCTCCACCACGTGGCGCTATGCGTGCCCCTCTCAACTGAGTTCTACCATGTGCACGAAACACCACACTGTTGTCGAAAACCTGCGTCCCGCTGTCTTCGAGTTCTGCACGCACCACCGAATCAACACCCGATCGCACATCAACGAGAGCTCGGACCGCGAGTCCGGCTGACTTGAGGTCCCGGACTGTGCGGATACCGCTGTCATTGTTAGCAAAAACAATGGCCGATTCACCTGGCGCAACCGCATAGCGGTTGACATATGACCGAACTGCACCGGCCAGCATCACGCCCGGGCGATCATTGTTCGTGAACGACAGCCCTCTCTCCATTGCACCGCTTGCAAGAACCACCTGACGCGCAACGATGTGCCACAACCGTTGTCGGGGCTGGCCGGGTGGCGGTTCAGCCAAGTGATCATTGACCCGCTCCACTGCGCCAAAAACGTTATGGTCATAGTGACCGAATACGGTAGTTCGCGGTAATAGTGTCACGTCGTCAGACGCGTTCAACTCCTCGATACAAGCGCGTGCCCACTCGATTCCCGTGAACCCATCAATAACCACGTTCTCATCGAGCAGCGTGCCACCAAAATGGGCCTGCTCATCAGCAATCAGCACACGGGCGCCACTTCGTGCCGCGGCGCTCGCAGCCATCAAACCGGCTGGGCCTGCACCAATAACCAGCAGGTCGCAGTGATGCCAGCTGGCTTCGTAGTGATCCGGATCCGCACGAGAAGACGCACGACCCAGTCCTGCCGCCCGTCGAATCTGTGGCTCGTAAATTTTTTCCCAAAAAGATGGAGGCCACATAAATGTTTTGTAGTAAAACCCGGCGGGTAACAACGCCGATACCAAACCGTTAACCGCCCGCCAATCGAATCGCAAACTTGGCCATCGATTCTGACTGCAGGCTGACAATCCCTCAAACAACTCGGTAACGGTGGCCCGTGTATTAGGTTCTCGTCGAGCCCCTTCTCTCAACTCAACCAACGCGTTCGGCTCTTCGGACCCACTGGTAAAAATTCCGCGCGGCCGGTGGTACTTAAAACTGCGCCCCACCAGACGAACTCCGTTAGCGAGCAGCGCCGAGGCCAACGTATCCCCCACGTAACCCTCGAGAGACTTACCATCGAATCGAAATTCGACAGGTTGTAACCGATCAATCAAGCCACCGACGGGCAGGCGAAACTTCTGCCGTGTCATCACCTATAGTCCTCTACATCCGCTTCTGCCGCCAGTGCAACAGCCAGCACTTCGTGCGTCACCGTATCGCGTTTCAATCGAAACCAGGCGCGACAGCCACTGATGTGGTGCCAAAATTCCCAATGCGGGCCATGCGGATTGTCTCGTACATACACGTAGTCATGCCACGCTGATTCGGAAGATGGCTCGATGGAAGTTGGTCTCGTTACCGTGGCATCACCGCGATAACTGAATTCTTCGAGTCCTCGCTCGCCGCAATATGGACAGGGAATTCGCATCGTCGACGACTTAATGCAGGTTGGGCTGTGGACCCACACCCTTCTCGTCGATGATCCGGCCTGTGGAAAACCGATCCAGTCGGTAGGCTGCGTTTAAACGATGCGGCTCGCCGCGTGCCAAGGTGTAGGCAAAAACCCAACCTGATCCCGGCGTTGCCTTGAAACCCCCATAGCACCAGCCGCCATTCAGATAGAGACCGGTCACTGGCGTCAATCCGATGATGGGACTGCCATCCATGGTCATATCCATCACACCCCCCCAGTGCCGCACCACGCGGACGCGGCCCAGACAAGGCATCATTGCCATTCCCGATTCCATAATATGCTCAGCGGTCGGCAGATTTCCACGTTGGGCATAAGAGTTGTAACCATCCAGATCCCCACCAAACACCAGCCCCCCCTTGTCAGACTGAGAAATATAAAAGTGCCCAGCGCCAAAAGTTACAACCGTGTCGACCAGCGGTTTAATGCTCTCCGATACAAAGGCCTGAAGAACGTGACTCTCGATCGGTAGGCGCAACCCCGCCATTGATGCGAGGCGCGAAGAGTTGCCAGCAACTGCCAGCCCAACTTTACCCGCGCCGATAAACCCCCTGGTGGTATCGAGTCCTTCAATGGCACCATTGTTCACACGCATGCCGGTCACCTCACAGTTCTGGATAATGTCGACACCCAGTTGATCTGCGGCTCGAGCGAAACCCCACGCCACGGCGTCGTGGCGAGCGGTCCCACCGCGGGGCTGACATAAACCACCCAAAACAGGAAACCGCGCGTTATCAAAATCGAGATAGGGCAAGACCTTTTCCAGTTCGTCCCGATCCATCAGTTTCGCATCCGCACCATGCATCAGCATCCCGTTACCACGGCGAACAAAACCGTCTCGTTGTGAATCCGAATGAAATAAATTGATGACACCACGTTGACTCATCATCACGTTGTAGTTCAGTGATTGTTCAAGCCCTTCCCATAATTTGAGCGACCACTCGTAGAACGGCTCGTTGCCATCCAGCAGATAATTTGACCGCACGATGGTGGTATTCCGACCCGTATTGCCGCCGCCAATCCAGCCCTTTTCAAGCACCGCAACATTGCGAATACCGTGCTCACTCGCAAGGTAAAAGGCGGTCGCCAGGCCGTGGCCACCGCCGCCCACAATGACGACGTCATAAGCTGGTTTGGGCTCAGGGCTTGACCAGGTACGAGGCCATTTTCGATGACTCGACCATGCCTGACGAAATATCTGGAGCGCGGAGTGCTTCATGCGATGTAACGCTAAGACCTTAAAGTAGTGATGCTACTTGATGTGGCTATCGACCGGAATAGCTTTCCAGCAAACTATACCCCGGGCACCTCTAAGCCCGGACTCCCGGCGCGGTTAATTTTGTATCCATTGCAATCGCGTGAGCGGTGGATTCCTTAAAACTGATCTAATCGCGAGTAGCCCAAACAGGCCAATACTCACCGCACCGCCGCCTATACCCACCAGCCAGACCGCAATTCCGGGCTGGAATGGCAGATCAAAAACCTCCCGTGCCAGTATGTGCCCGGCCACCACAGAAAAAAAAGCGGCCAGTAAGCCGGCCATACTGCCAAGGATTAGGAATTCTAGAAGCAACCCCCACTCCAACCGTCGCCGGCCCGCACCCAGTGCGCGGAGAATTGCCATTTCCGTAAGGCGATCTTGTGCACCCGCCTGGACCGCTGCGATCAATACCGTGATCCCCGCTAACAGGGTAAACACGAACACATATTGCACCACGAGACTGACCTGATCGATGATCTCCCGAACCTGTTCCAGGAGCATACCAACATCAAAGACCGTCACACCAGGGAACTGACGGATCAAGTCTGCTAATACCGCCCCACGTGCCGGAGGCAATGCAAAACTGCCAATATAGGTTGTCGGTCTGTCAACGAGTAACCCTGGCGAGGCAATGACAAAAAAATTGACCTGAAAAGAGTCCCACGCCACTCGGCGTAGGCTAGTCACCGATCCACTCACCTCCTCCCCTGCAATTCGAAACGCCAATACATCACCTAAGGCAATCCCCAAAGCTTGGGCAAGCCCCTCTTCCACCGACCACTCACCCGCCCGCCCCTCGGCGGTCGAAAACCAAGATCCCCGAGTAATGGTATTGCCCTCCGGTAACGCTTCGGCAACCGACAAGTTGAATTCCCGACTGGCAAGGCGCTGCGCGCGTGGCGTAGAAAAGGTTGCGTGATCGACCCGCCTGCCGTTGTGCTTTGTCCACCGCCCTCGCACCATCGGAAACACGCCTTGACTGGCGAGATTGGCTGTTTCCAACGCACTTTCAAAAGCCGCCCGCTGAGGCGGCTGAATATTGATCGCAAAATGGTTTGGCGCCTGCGGCGAAATGCTGGTTGACCAACTATCAAGGAGATCTACCCGAATCACCATCAGCAACAACAGCGCCATGATACCGGCACCGAATGCACACAGCTGCAAGGTCGCTATGCCGGATCGACGACCAAGACTGGACAACACATAACGAGTCGCTGATGGTCCGAAACGAATTTTTCTGAGTCCCGCGAAGAACAGCCAACCGCTGCCCACTAAACCCAATACCAACACAATCAGTACAGCCAATACCCACATCGCCAATACTCCGTCCCTTGCTTGCCAGAAAACCAATCCCGTGGTTGCGGCAATTGCCATCAAAGTCAGCGAGGCACTTGAGGTCGTCACCGCTGGGGATTCACGTCTAATGAGTCGCATCACACTCACCTTGCGCAAGGCTACGATGGGCGCGAGACCAAACCCCAAGGTCATCAACAAGCCTGAAATCAGTCCCGCCAACACCGGCCGAACTGAAGGCGAAGGCAGTTCCACTGTGAGCGCACGGCCGGCAAAATAACCAAGCCCAGCCTGTCCAAGATAGCCAAGCACCAGACCGATCAACGTCCCGACACAGGCCAGTAACATAAGGCCGAGCAAAACTTCCTGCAAAAGAGTCGACTGAGAAGCCCCAAGTGCACGCATCACTGCCGCCACGTCTGTCTGACGACGCGCATACAACTTCGCAGCCAAAGCAATCGCGGCACCGGCAATGATGACAGCACTGAGACTAGCAAGCCCGAGATAACTGGCAGCCCGATCCATCGCTGACTGTAGCGCCGGTCGCTCATCACCGACCCCCTCAAGCTCGATGCCTTCGCTCAAGCCTTCTGTCTGTTGACGCTTAAACCAGCGCCGATATGTGTCCAATGCTTGCGCGCTGCCCGCCAACAACAGGCGATATCGCACTCGACTGGCCTCTGTCACAAGGCCGGTCGCACCGAGATCCTGAAGACCAATCAAGAGACGGGGCGCTGCCAGATCAAACAAGAACTGGCCCCGATCGGGTTCACGTTTGATCACTTGCTTCAAAGTCAGATCAAGACGTCCGAGGGTAATAGTCGCACCATGAGCAAGTTGGCTTTGTGCCCAAAATCGAGCGTCACCCCAGGCAGTTCCTGCGACAGGACCTAACCGTGGAGAGTAGGGCTTGCCCGCAGGCCGATCCGCGATCGTTAAGGCCCCGCGTAGTGGATAAGCTGAGCTCACCGCTTTGACTGAAACGAGTAACGTTATGTCTTCACCAACCACGATGACACTTGGAAATTCGCGCACCTCTGCTACGTCGAGACCCAAGGTTTTTGCCTTGGTGGCGTAGTCAGTTGAAATCAATGACCGCGACCGAAGCACTAGGTCGGCCGCCATGACTTCGGCTGACCGCAGGGTCATGGCCCGCCCGACTCGGTCAGTAAAGAAACTCACCGAGGTCACAGCGGTGACTGCAATCGCAACCGCAAGCACCAGAACCCGTAACTCGCTGACCTGCAACTCCCTGTGCACTCGACGCCACACCCAGTGAACACGACTCATGAAGAGGTCACCCAGCCATTAGACATGCGGCAAACGCGATCACACCGAGTCGCCAGCGTCTCATCATGTGTAACCAAAACCAGCGCAGTTCCCGTATCACGCCGGAGATTGAAAAGCATATCGGCGACCTGCCGACCGCTCTCTTGTTCTAGGTTTCCAGTTGGCTCATCAGCAAATAGTATTTGAGGTGAAACGGCAAATGCTCGAGCCAACCCAACCCGCTGCTGCTCTCCACCCGACAGTTGTCGCGGGAAATGACGCAGCCGATGCGCAAGGCCAACTTCATCCAGTATCTCCCTAGCCCGTGCCTCAGCTTTAACGACGCCGGCGAGTTCGAGTGCCAATAGAACGTTCTCGAGAGCTGTCAGAGAAGGCAACAGATGAAAGGACTGAAACACAAACCCCACGTTGCCAGCCCGAAGTGCTGCCTTAGCATCTTCGCTGAGCGTCCCAAGATCCTGCCCCAACAAATGCACCGACCCTCGAGTCGGCACATCAAATCCCGCCAACAGTCCGAGCAGGGTCGACTTGCCGGACCCCGATGCCCCGGTCACAGCGACCGCCTCACCGGGAATCACCTGAAAGTCCACATTATCCAGAATCGTCAGCACGCCATCAGGCGCGTTGACTTGCCGTGTTAGTTTGTTGGCAACGACAATCGGGTCCATGTCACGAATTTTCCTTTTCTTGTTGGCCGGTATTATGGCCGCCCCCAGCTATGCTGGGACGATTCTCGTCCTTGGCGACAGCCTCAGTGCTGCTTTCGGCATGGCTCCCGAACGGGGATGGGTTCATTTGTTGCGAAAACAATTGAACCCGACCGCAGGTCAACACCGTGTCATCAATGCCAGCATTAGCGGAGAAACCACGGCTGGCGGCGCCGCTCGGCTCAGTCGTCTATTAGAGCGCCACCGACCGACGGTCGTTATCATTGAACTGGGCGGCAACGATGGTTTGCGCGGGGTAGCACTTCGTGACAGCCGCGCCCAGCTTGAATTTATGATCGATCTTGCACTCACACAAAATGCCGACGTTCTTTTGCTGGGCATGCGTCTGCCGCCCAATTATGGGCCCACCTACACCTCTCGATTTGAAGCGATGTATAGCTCTCTCGCTAAAGAATACGCGATCAGGCACATTCCATTTTTTCTCGATGGCGTCGCTCAAACACCCTCATTGATGCAAATCGACCGCATCCATCCAACAGCTGATGCGCAGCCGCTACTGCTGGAAAAAGTCTGGCCAGAAATCAATGCACTGCTACAGGAGGAAATGCGATGAGCTCGTGTCGACAAGTGCTGGTACTGGATGCCGATCAGCTGTCGACACTGGCCGTGGTTCGCTCCCTCGGTCGCCATGGTTGTGCGGTAACAGCCGCAGCAGCGTCACCACACGCCATTGCTTTTCAGTCTCGATACGCTAGCCAACGTCTCATATACCCTGACCCACTGCAACAACACCGCGCGTTCCTCGAATGGTTGACAAATACTCTCACTAACCATTCTTTTGATCTCATGATTCCCGTTACTGACCGCAGCATCGTGCCGATCCTGACAATACGCAATGCACTCGAGGCGCTTTCACCGATTGCAATAGCACCTAATCCGGTGATGGAGCAGGTCGTGTCCAAGTGTCGCATGCATTCGCTGGCGCTCGAAGCCGGGCTCGATGTACCGGAAAGTTGGATCATTAAAGCGCCTGCAGCGCTGGATGCCATTGAACCTCGAAACGGCTTTCCCCTGGTGGTGAAAGCTGAGCGCTCCCTGGCATGGCTTGACGGCTACGGACAGGCGCTTGAAACCCGCTATGTCGCGGATCGAGCCACACTGAAAGACCTCGGGGCACGTTACGCCCTTTACGGTGACGTGCTCGTTCAGTCTCGAGTCATGGGACACGGTGTCGGCCTTGGCCTTCTTGCCCGAGATGGCCTGTTGCTAAATTGCTTTCAATACCGCCGGCTACATGAACTACCACTTACCGGCGGTGGCAGCGCTTATCGAGTGAGTGAAACTCTAGATCCTGTGCTGGAAGGTCAGGCGACTGAACTGGTCAGACAACTGGGTTGGCACGGTGCCATGATGTTGGAATTTAAATACGATCCGCGTGCAAAGATGTATTGGTTTATCGAAGCCAATGGTCGATTCTGGGGCGGACTACCGCTGGCATTGGCAGCCGGCGTTGACTTTCCAAGGCATCTGGTGAGTCTCTATCAGAATCAACCCGTTTCGCAGTCCGCCTA
>Ga0114933_10002761_pt1 | contig 17753 bp, 5 predicted proteins | sample 4SBtaG_FD_89691 | JGI IMG/M metagenome (GOLD analysis project Ga0114933, IMG submission 89691) | Deep subsurface microbial communities from Kolumbo volcano to uncover new lineages of life (NeLLi) - 4SBTROV12_W25 metaG | ecosystem: Environmental > Aquatic > Marine > Volcanic | place: Kolumbo... | reverse complement strand
TCTTCTATTTATATAATCTCAAATCTCTTCTCTATATATTATCTATACTTCGAACTACTTTTACTTACTTCTTTTAATAATATATCTAAACTCTATACTATATCTTTATTCTTTCTTTTTTAAACTCTTTTCTTTCTTTTATTTCTATCTCTTTTCTTTTCTATACTTTATTCCCTATTCTTATTAACCCTAGTCACTACTTCTACTCTTATTCTTATTTAACCCTTAATTCTTCAACCTTTTTATATATAATCTTTATTATCTTTATAACCTTCTCTACTTACTAACCCTAATACTCTCTATTTAATCTAACCCTAACTCTAAGTAACTTAACTTTATATTTACTTTACTCAACTTTCTTTATCTATTTTATTACTATATACTTCTCTTTACTTCTTCTCCTTACTCTATCAATATCATTCTCTCTTATAACTACTCTTATCATTAACTCTTCTTATTCTATCTCTTTATCACTTTAATACCTAACCCTAACTCTTTCTTCTTTACTAATAACTATATTTTGTCTTTTCTTCCTTAAACTACCTCTATATTATTTCAAATACTTAAACTACTATATATACTTTAATTCTTTTATGTAAACTTTACTTTATCTCTTTATTTTATATATAACCTACTTTAAATAACCTCGACTCATCACTTAACGACACATAACCTATAAACAAATGCCATAACTATTCACCACCTACCTTAACCTTCGAATTTAAAATCCATCTTTTAATTTCAACTATATCAACTATATTATTCATACTAACCCTTACTATCTCCAAACACCCTAATCCTAACACTGACTTTTATATTCTTAACCTCTTCAAAATTCCACTACTCTATTTTAATAAACTATAAATTATACCTTACCACTTACTCTAATATTCACCTACTCCTAATTTCTCTCTATAAAATTAATCCTTCGTTTATTCTATCTAAATCTCTCTCTATATAATCCTTTACTAAACTTTTCTATAATATTAAACTCTAATTTCTACTCAACTACTTATCCTATTGCTTCCAATAACCTTATATTTTTCCTAATATATTAATACATTTATCTAAAAATCAAACGACTACACTACACTCTCGATTCTTTTCCTAATTACCTTACCTTATACCTCTTTAATTGTTTGAAATCTTTTATATCCTATTACTCTTATTCCATACCCTACGTTATAATATATAATATAATTCTACTAACTATTATTCGACCCTATCTAAGCCATCTTACTCTATACTTATTAATTATCTTATATATCAAAAATTCTACTTACCTTAGATAGCTATATAGCTACAAAATAATAAAAGATCAATAATATTTTACTTCTATTTTAATCCTTTCTTTTTAAATAACTACTACCTTTATCTTATATCTTTAAAAAAAACAACTAGTAACTCTAAACTTATCTATAATCTTCTCTACTATGACTTATAAACATTTATTTTATCTATTATACTTAAACTACTTCTTTATTTAATATACCACTATATATCTAATCTACTAATACACTTTACTATATATTTATTATTTAACAATATATCTTAGTATATTCATCTTACTTATATAAACTACGTTAATTATTATACTTACTGTTATCGACTTCTATATATTTGATATATTCTCTAAAACTAAAACTAACATAAATTGTTCTTCTATAACTCTCTCTAATATAACTATCTTCTAAACTATTTATATATATCTAAATTCTCTATATTATCTACTTCGCTCATTAGTACCGGAACAGCCTATATTCCGTCGTTATATATTCGATATATTAATACAATATCTATAACTCACTCTAAATAACTTCCTTTCTATATTTTCTCTCTAGCTCTTTATCCAAATTAAGAATCCTCATTCAATTCCTAACCCTAATATTGATCTTTACTATATTATCAATACACTTGATAATTCCGAAGTTTACTCTATCTTAATATACTATATATCTCTCCTTACTTTTTATCATCTATTATTCCTAACTTCTATCTATAATCTTTATCCTTTGTTTACCCTGCCCTAATCTCTCACTATATAATCCCTTATTATATTTATTTATGACACTAAACTCTAAACCTACTCTATTACTTAAACCACTATCTTCAATAGCCCTACTCTTTCTCTTAATACATTAACTTATTAAATTTTATCTCCTTTCCTACTCCTTCTTTAACCTTACTTTATCATTTCTTCTTCTTTTCTTTCTTATTTAAAAAGAATAATAATAAAAATATAAAAAGAAAAGAAAATGTTAAAAAATAGTAAAATTAATAAAAGTAAATTCGACACCACAGCTAGCGGTGTCGAATTCACCACGACATTAACGGGGTTCGAACCCATACCCTCAGTAATATATACTAAGATGCTACCAATTACACTATAATGCCTATATCTTTTATTAGAATATAGGAGTACTTTTGAAATATATAAAGCCTTTAGGTTAACGTTATAACGTTATTATATATAATATTATCTTTTATATAATAGATAGACTATTATAGTATTAAAAACTAAATAATGTTATACTTAGTATTTATTATTATATAAATTAGAAGCTATTATAAAAAAAAAAGAAAAGTAAATAGGTATATACTATAAATACCAAAAAATACAAGTACTCTAACTATAATATTATACTTGATATGACTTGTTAGATAGTATCCTTAGGTATAATAATAAGGCTATCTATTTATACTTCGTGAGATTACTTGTTTATTACTTATTTATTACTTGTTTATTATCTGTTTATTACTTGTTTATTACCTGTTTATTACTTATTTATTATCTATTTATTACTTATTTATTACCTGTTTATTACTTATTTATAACCTATTCATTATCTGTTTATTATCTATTTATTATCTGTTTATTACTCATTTATTACCTATCTATTACTTAACTATCTACCTAGCTACTGGTTACAAACACTGTAGGTTTGCTATGGCTTACTCTAACGATGCATCCTTTCACCGACCACCAAGACATTACAAATATAGACAACCAACGTATTTCAATCGCAGCAAACGGATACGGCAATCTGTACAGCCACAAAGTCCCCGGTCCGACTCCTGCTAACAGCAGAGACCTACAGCCCAATACCAATGAGAATCATCCTCGTGATTCTAAGAAGCTAGCGCCCAGTTCTCCCACTCCAAATTCACGTGAGCCTAAGCTGAAACAGGTGGCCGCTGACCAGTCTTTTCAGAGCAATCATAAACAGAGGCCCGATACTCCTTCTATGGGCATGCTTTCTGGAAGAGTCAGCTTGGGGGCTTCTCATAAGACGCCAGCCAAACAATATCTACGCCCCTTTACGAAGTCGGTACCAGGAAAGACTAGTGGCCTTAGCTTCAAGGGTATAACTCATAGTCGATATAGGTCCTTGTCTCCATCTTATATCCTTAAGAAGATTGGAAGAGACCGACGGAAATTTGTCAAACCTCAATCTACAGGCCTGACGGAGCAACGGAATGATACAACTCGCTTACCTGTCCTCCCTACATAGGAAGATTCCATTCATACATTTAAGGATGATGAAGATGTAGTGGTACGGCAAAAGATAGAAACGGATAGGAGGAAGACTCTTACCCTAACCATATCAATAGTAATAAATATTACTTCTACAATATCAATAGTAATAAATGTTACTTTTATAATATCAATAGTAGTAACTGTTTATTTCTATGGTAATAGCAGTAATAATCGTTTATTTCTATGGTAATAACAGTAGTAACCGTTTATTTCTATGGTAATAACAGTAGTAACCGTTTATTTCTATGGTAATAGTAGTAGTAATTGTTTATTTCTATGGTAATAACAGTAGTAACCGTTTATTTCTATGGTAATAGTAGTAGTAATTGTTTATTTCTATGGTAATAACAGTAGTAACCGTTTATTTCTATGGTAATAGTAGTAGTAACTGTTTATTTCCATAGTAATAAAAGTAATAAGTTTACTTCTATAGTACTAAAGGTAGTAATCTTATCAAAGGAAAGTTGTAATCGCCCTAGAAGAGGTATGGTTTATCATTAGCAATACTTCATTTACTACACCAACGCAACAAATCGCAAAGCAACCCACTCCAGCGAATGGGCAATCATTCACATTTCCGAGGATGAGGCCGAAAAGGCTCGTAAAGCAACCCGCTCTAGCGAATAGGCAATCATTCACATTTCCGAGAATAAGGCCGAAAAGACTCGCTACAGAATCTCTAACGCTGCTCGCTTAAACAACTGGCGAGGAGGGAAAGTCCCAGGTGGTTGCTATAGCCCTGATAGCCCCTTACCTATCCCGACCATTGACGTCCACGACGATAATCTAGCGTCTGAGTCTGGCTCTGCTAATACCACCTCGTTAGTGCGTGTTGCTGGACGGTGCTATATTGTGGTGGATTGTTTCTCTGGAGCCAGAGGCTTCTCCAGAGGAGCTCAAATGGCCAGATTTCATATCGAAACTGCTGTTGATCATTAGTCCTATATATATATTACCTATAAAGAGAAATAATCAAGAGATCACAAGTACTAATACCAAGAGAACTAAGATTGAGAAGATAGTTATTGAGTTTCAAGATCCTATAATAACAACGCCTTATCTTGAAACTTGACCAAGTTAGTAGAAGATTATAAATCTAAATCTAATAATACTTATAGTTGATGAAGAGAAGCTTTACACTTAACGTATGGAAATTATTTACTCTAGACCATACAGTCCTTTAGACCCTAAGGCTCTTCAGACCTTGTACTTAGACCCTATAGTCCTTTAGACCCTAAGGCTCTTTAGGCCATAAAGTCCATTAGGCTCTAAAGTTCCTTAGACATTAGATTATATTATAAAAAAGGTTTTAAACATAGGTGAATACTATATTACTATTACTAGAGACTAGTATAATCATTTAAGTAATAATAACAATCTATAGATTCTACTATACTGGGCAGTAGAATATCCTATAATCATTCTCGCCAATTGCCTCGTCAATAGACATTATATGATTATAAGTAACCATTATACTATACTGACTCTCAACCAACACATACCACCTTATAAATCGATTTTGTATATCGCACCCACTCATTCACACACATACACCACGTACGCTCTCGACTTTATAGACCACGCCTGCTCTCGCACACACTCTACGTACGCTCTCGACTTTTTAATGTGATCGAGAAATCACGGCCAAGTCCATCTAGCACGTGCGGGTGCCGTGGTGCGTTTGCTGGCCGCGAGTCGCTTTTTAAAATCCCCTGTGCGAAATAATTTGTCGGAAATCCGTTAGGCGCGGCTGATGCCCTGGACGCGCGCCGGCAGGTGATATAACGCCGGAGGGTATATGAGGGGGCGGCGGGCGTCTGCGTGACCACCCGCCACAGGCGGTCTCGCCTGCACCGAAAGGTGCGGCGGCGACACCTGTAGCAGCCTCTCGTGGTTCCTATTCTGCTGGATACGCCCATTGCGTGGCCCTCTACACAGCCTAGCAGTCCCCTGGACTCGGTCACGGGGGGTTCATAGTGGGCGGTAGTCTCTCGACCGGGGTTGCTAAACCATATGGTTTTCTGGACGCTGAACAGCTGAAGGTTGACCCTTGATCACCTGGGGGCCTGCTGGGAGACGCCATCTCGAGAGAGACTGTGGCTCTCCATTGGCAGGAATGACGGTTTTTTATTGCTTCGCGCTACCTGCTGCGGCACTCTCTCTCCGGATCGAGCCCCAGCAGGATGGGAACCCTTTTGGGTTAACCGTTCCCTCGCGTGCACTGGAGCTCACGCTCCACAGCTGCGAGATGCCTGGGTATGTACTGGAGACTCCGGCCTCTGGTGCTCCTGGATGTTTATCATATCAATCTATTGTTAAATCCTCGGCTGCTTCGGCGGCTGGGACGACTAAATGGGGTGAATAATTCGCTAGGGCGTCTAATCTGGGAGCTAGTATCTCTTCTGCTCAGGAGACTGGGTGGTTGGCCAAACCCCGGCGAACGATAGCTACCAAGTTGATTCGCAAACGCCTGCTAGGTGACCTGGCCGAGGGTTGAGCATCGTGACTCCTCGCGAGTTTGATGTATTGAGAACCACAGGGTATATCGGTCACGCCCATCCATTGATCTGCGTGTGCTTACTGCCCCGCCCTCCTCCGGGTCCCTAGCGGGAATCTCTTCCTCAGACCAAGTTTGGACTCTCTGCCAATGATGAGTAGGAAGCCCCGTTTTATAACCTGCTAGAGGGCACCTGTGTGCCTGATGATGTGGTTGGGGTTCTGAGGCAAATACGAGTGTCTTCCGTGGCTGGGGACTTGTTATATTGATCACCTGGGGGTAGGGGCGTCTCTGCTCAGCCCCCGAGGCTGTGACTCACGGTTGCGGTGGGCTCTTCTGGAAAAGCCTCAGTGGGCACTTGGATGCTTACAGGTCGTCCTCACCTGGTAATAGCCCACACTGCTTGGGGTTGTCTACAAGATATTGGCCTAACCCTAATTATATCAGAAGTCTATGATCACAAGTCTTGTCTTTTTAATACCGAGTAAACGACTTGTTGGCAAGCGTCGATCTATCTGTAGATCAATGAACCTATGCTTGGAGTTATTGACGAGATGTTCATATAAGCGTTTGATCATATCAGAAGTCTGGTCTTTTCGATGCCAAGTAGACCACTCATTAATAGGCACATCTAAGCCTAAGATTAATAATAAACCTATACTTAGAGCTGTCTGTAAGATATTGACACGAGTATTTGATCATATGAGAAGTCTCATCTTTTTATACTTAGGGTTGTCTATAAGATATCAACACTTAGGGTTAAATCACATCAGAAGTCTTGTCTTTTCACTGCCAGATAGACCACTCGTCGGCAGTCACTGATATTTCCACAGATCAATGAATCTATATTTCTAAGTATCCATAAGACATCCACACAAGTGTCTAATCATATCAAAAGTCTTGTCTCTTCAATACCAGGTAAACAACTCGTCAATAATTTAGGGTTAGTGTCTCTACAGACCAATAAACCTACACCGAACGACAACTGTAGAGACAGACTACAGAGATGAAAGCTACTGAGAAGGACCAGCGTCTTTTATACATCCGTCACCCTGGCACTCCTGAGCAGGCCCAGTGCCTGCAAGATACTCTCTTACGCAGGAGTGACGTATGTACAGCTCGTCTAAGTTGTCCGTCCAATCGTCCTTGATCGGCTCGGCGGCGAGACGGTCTGGGTGGTTGGCATAAAAAGAGTCCCTGCCGAACATGTCTTGCTCTGCCTGACGGAAGATAACCATTTGCTCCTGATACATCTGCACAAACTGTCGTCTCTGCTTCTGGATATAAACGTAGGGGTTCCAGAAGAACTTGCGCGCCTCGGCCTGCACGGCGGGCTGGTCCCATGGCGTCATATTTGCGAGCGCGGCCGAGAGGTGGTTCGTCGGCAGCAGGAGAGACTGAGGCGGGAACCGAAAAGTCAGCTTCGACTTGACTGGCTTCTGCCCCCCTCCAGTGGTCGGCGGCCGCTTCATCGTCATGTTCCCCCCGATGTAGTCCTCCGGTGGGAGCAGGACCGGCGACTCCCTGCCATCTTTCCTGTCGGCCGTCTCAAAGGTATTCACTACCTCGCCAGTCGGCAGCCGCTCTGAATCTACCCTAGTATACCAAGGGAATAGCACCCTGCGTGTCCTCACCTCTTCCCGTGTCTTATCCGTGACTGGGGCCACAGATGATCCATGGCAGGTCACTGGGTCCATGAATCGAACGCCGCCGGCTCTGGCAGGTATGGCTCGATAAGCGCGGCCGATCGCCTCTTGTATGTCTGCATTAGGCAGCCTGATGTGGTTGAGGTTGACGACGTTGCCCGAGCTAAGGTCTGCAGCCTCCACTATCTTGTTCAGGTCCTCGAAGTCGTTTCGGCGAAGGCCGTCTAGGACCCAGGTGCAGTTGAACTCACTGTCCTCGTCGTCCAAGCTGACCGATACCTGAAGGCGGTACTGCCCGGTCTTGTCTCGCCTCATCAGGTCTTCGTCCTTTAGGTGTCGAGGGTTGAAGTCGATGTGGCGGAAGTAAGGGTCATCCCCCGTCACAGTGTGCTTGGCCTGTGCTGCTATGCAGGAGAGCTGATAAGAGTAAGGCCCATTGTCCAACCTGGTCGCAAGAGTGAGGCCGTATAACGAGAGATCTTGACGGATCATCTGCATGCACAGAAGGTAATGGCTCGCGTTCGCCCACCCTTTGTAGTGCCTGCCGCAGCGGGCGTCTCGATATGTGTGGTGGTGCAGGACATCCATCTCTTCTCGCATCAGCACGATCAGGTTGCTGTTGTCTTCCCTCACCCAGGCGAATCCGTCGTCGAACACACTGTTGCCGAGCCGTTCCATCTCCGAGTCGACGGCGGACTTGTGCCCGCCAAACATCTGCTGCTTGAGGCGTTCCCTGTCGTAGGGGATCGGCGGCAGCATCTTGGCCGCCGTGCGAAAGACCTCGAGATGCTCGGGGTTGTCGTTCCACCTCTTGTGCTGCGTCAGCCAGCCGTCGGCGTCATGCTCGCTCCGCCAGGACCGGATGTCATCCCGGCCATCCCACAAAGATCGAAGTCTGAAGTCGGCCTCTGCTGAGGATATGTTATTGGAGACGTTTGCCATCTTCAAAAGCCCTCGCTGCGTCCAGTGGCACACTGCCGGACCGGCCTCGTCGGAGCCATCTGCTCTCTGTACGTGTATATATATCTCCAAGGCTGCGCTGAAACGAGGGAGCAACGTGATGGTGTTGCCGTCGGAACTCATCACAAGTCCTTCCCCTCCTCGGCTCTCACGTGGGTTCTCTGGGCCTGAAGTGACGAGTCCCCACAGCGCTCTGCCAACTCTTGTCTTATCGCACGTACATCTGTCTTGCTTCGGAGTTGTCGACTCATCTATCTGCTTCTAGGTCCAAATAGTTAATAACGTGCTAAAACACACTAGCGAGTATGATATAGGCTGTTCTTATACTGACCTGCGGATTGTCCGTTGCACTGGTTGTTGTGTCGTTCTTAGTGAACCTTGGTGATCGACGAAGAATAAGCGTTTCGTTCGGCCTGTTGACCAATACCTTACTTATAGGTTGCTTAGTAGGGGTGTCGTTAATCTCGTCGATCATATCTTCATCTGTTTCTTCGGCATGGTCTGAGGGTGGTGGAGAAATCAACCGGTCGACTTCGTCGTCACTCATATCTTCATCGCCTAAGGCTTCCTCATGATGTACATAGAGCCTGTATCGATTGAGACGCAGGGCAGACTGCTTAAACATCCTCCTGTAAGGCTGTAGTTTCTTGTTCATGGCGACAAATTCCCGTCGTTCCTCCACAAGACATAGCTGCAGGTCGAGGTTCCTGGTCCTTTCGAGATGTGCTTCCAGCATCGACTTGGCCCCTACGATGTCGCCACGAAGGACCTTGGGTGTCCTGCGTGTCCCACGCCCTGGCCTGGTGAGACGTAGTGCCATTGCATAATTAAGCCATGCGTAAAGGAGCCGCCGAGTTCGCTTGGTACAAAGGACGCCTTGCCCTCTGGCCAAGTACTGCTGTAGCTGCTCGTTTGCGGATAGAGAGTCGATGCTGCCGAAACAACTATTGTACTCATCGTAGCCGATCCACTGTTGTATCTTGTTCTGCTTCACAGCTACCCGCCCAGGTGTGAGTCGTATGTATGCCTTTTCTAACGCCATGAGCTTAGAATGATCAACTTCGACATGGTCTCGGGAGGCGACTTCCTTTACAAAGGCAGACACTGCGTCCATGAAGAGTAAGGCTTTCTCGAGCCCGTCAAGTGCGGCGTCAGGCCTCGTAACTGCTTCATCGAGCTGTTGGTTGATATAGGCAACCTTTTGACGATCGGGCTGTCTGTTGTATACAGCATAGAGCCTGTCGATCTCTGGCTGAAGCGCGGCCCGATCGTACGAAGCCATCGTAGCTAGTTGTTGGGCCAAGGGAGTGATCATTCTGATTTCGACAAGAGTGTATGTTCAGTGCTAAGATGTATATTATTGCTTGATTGCCTTGAGACGACAGATCGAGGATGAAAAGAGGCATGAATTTAGAATGAACGACCCTTGAGCCCTACTTAAGTTTGATCAAGGCCTGGCTGGTTCTTTCATCTTAAGGTAAGGTAAAATGCTGTATTAGACTTGAGTGTGACGGTTTCTTTGTTCTGTGGGCCAAAAACGTCACCTGTGTCTCTACCTTCTTTGTTCTCCGATCATATGCGTATTACCCCAATAGCACGCCACAGAGCCGAGGAGGTAACAGCACTAAGGATGTGAGATGATGCTAAGCACGCTACGAATTGGTACGCCATGGCTTACCAAATAAAGAGAGTGCACCTTAGTTAGATCTCCATAACCACGACCAACAAGATTGACAGTCCATGACAGTATAATACAAGACATGTCTCTAGAGGCCATGTATATGCCAAAAGAGCCCCAGATGTCCAGAAACAAAAAAAGGGCTCGTTAGTACGGGGGTTAGAACACTAGGTTAAGGTCCTAGAGACCCGGGTTCGAGTCCCGGACAGTCCAATTTTTTTTGGCTTTTTTTTGACCATACTTTCAACCCGTTATTTTTTTAATACCTAGATTTTGACTCCCGTTCGATTCTCTAGTTAACCATTTTTTTTGGGGGGTTTTAATTATCTTTTAAATATATTTTTCATCTTTTTATATTATATGAATTTGAATTTTTAACCCTAACCTTTACTTTTAGTTTTATTTTTAAGCTTATCAATATAAGAAATAAAGATTCATTCTTATATTATTATTTATAACCTAATGAAATATAACGTATATAAAGTTATATTATTAATATTTTTAATAACGTTAACTTATTATAACGTATAACATTAGTTAACTATAATAATATATCTCTTAGATATTATATATTAATATTATTAAATTAATAATCTTTAAATAGATTTTATTTAACCTTTTAAGCTTGTTTTATAATATAAAACACTTAACAAATATAATTATAAACAAATATTATTATATTTTTATTCAATTATAACGTTAAAGCTAATAAGTTAATATTACTAAAGTTATTTACTTTTATAATAATATAATAACCTTGATCTTTTAAATTAGATTTATAATATATAATATATTTAACTATTCTAAAATGTTAACTTATTCTTTTACTAATAGTTAGAAATATAATTTAAGATAATATAACGTTATAACATATATACTTATTAATATCTTAATTTGATTTTATTTATTATAAATTTAAATAAAAAAGATTAAACTTTATTTATTTTAATCATTATATATATATATTATAGAATCTAACCTTTCTAACAAGTTATTATTATTAAGTTATATTAATAAAAAGTGTAATAAATAAAATAGTTATTACTTAGTATAATTTAAGTATTATAATCTTAAAGTAATATCAAGTAATTATATATAACCCTAAGTTTTATAATTTAATATTATCTTAATCTTTTAATAAGTTATTTATAATTTATACCATTATATTTATTTATTATATAAAGTATTTATAACTTCTTAACTCTAAATAAAATATTACCTCAAGTAATTATATATTACTATTTATTTATAAAAGAAGTAATATTAATAACCTTTTTAACTTTACTTAAATAAACCTTATTATAATATAAGTTTTTAAGGTTAAATTATATCCTTAAGTTAATATTATATATATTAACTTATAATAAGTTATATAAGTTCTATAGTTGAATATAACTATTAACCTTAAAAATATATTTATTTATTAAGTTAGTTTTAATCTTTTTAATAATTATATATTTGTTTTGTTACTTTTAATAATAGTATTTATAACTTTAACCTTATAGCATATTTTAAAGACTTAGATATAACACCTTTCAAGTTAGACTTATCTTTTTATATACCTCAGCTTATCAAAAAGCCTTAGGGTTAAACCTTTTGACTTAAACCTTTTGACTTAAACATACGCCTCAGCTTACCAAAACACCTAAGGCTCTATACGTATACGTCTACCCCCTACTGACTCTGAGCTCAATGTTTAACAGATAAAAGTAGTAACACAGCCAATTGCTCTGCTCCTCGCCCCAGTCTCTCCTCCTTCCAACGGCGGCATAGAAATCATCAGTCAACCCAGCGCCTCGATACTTAAACCCTTCCTTCTGCAGCCTGCCAATGACTCCTCGCACAGCTCGAGGACTTTGGGCTTGCATATACCCGATCACCTGCTCTACAATGCCATAGTATTGGCATCGCCCTCGTGCATTCCTCTTAAATGCCCTCCCTCCTGAGTCTTCTGTCTCCCAGCTCTCGCAGACTCTCTGCGGCAAGCCACATCGAAAACAACCAGAGAACTGTGCCAAACGCTGCCGCGTGAAAACCTTGGCCCTAACATCCCGTGCACTACGCTCTACCGACGTCCAGACCCCCTGGAGCGTGCAAGAGCCCTTGCTGTGGCAGGCTCTTTTATCGTCAGGCGATCTCCCTTCTCCTATGCACACTACACAACGACTCTGCCAGAGGCGGAGCAGGCTTTCCAGCTCGGAGAATGACCTTGCCTGCTCGATCCGTCGCAGACTGACGGCTTCCCTGGTCCGACGCTCTTGTGCCTGTAGCTGCTCGTGGTTTGACAGCATCTTTGCGTCCTCGTCAGGTTGCTCTGCCGACTCTTCTTCTTCTTGTCCTTCACAAAAGTCACAACGTTCCTCGAACTCGGTGCAGACTCCCGCCCTGTCAACCCCGTCCATCATCTTGTCCAGGAACACCCTGCGGCAACCGTCCCATTGCACATAAGCCGACGTCGAGACTGGCTCGTTGTCGACAGGTTCGACCATGTTGCCTAACGCCTTCTTGTCTACTGCCTTGGTGATGAGGATGGCCTCGCATCGACCGCCGTCTCGTCCCGCACGTCCAGTCTCTTGGACGTAGTCTCGTAGAAGGGATGGGTAGCCCATGTGGATGACACCTCGAACGTCTGGAATGTCGAGCCCAACACCCAGTGCGTTAGTGGCTGCAATGATGCTGCCGCCTGCCCGGAAGTCCCGTATGATCTTCTCCTTACCCTCTACCGTCGCAACGTGGCTGTAATAAGCCGGGCACTTGAGAAGGGCACTGACCTCGTCTACCTGAGCAGTACGTCTGCAATATATGATGATCTTGCCGCCTGGGTAATACTCTTGCATCCTCTCTATGTAGATCTGAAGAACCTGCGTCTCAGCGATTCCTATCGGTACTTCGGTCACAACATAATGAATATTACACCGATTAGTGCTGGAGCGATAGAGTCGAACTCTGTCTTCTGACAGGGCTAGACGTTGACACAGAGTCGGCAGCTCATGCGGAGGCAATGTCGCAGTCATGAGGATGAGCTGGACGCCGATGTCGCCGACGACGTCTCCAAGCTGTAAGAAGGCTGGCCGGAACTCGTATGAACCGTCCAGCACCAGGTGACACTCGTCTATAAACACCCGGTCGAGCTGTTCTCTCGCAATGAGGCCGTTGACAAAGTCCCTGAAGCCCTTTGTAGCTGCCGACTCGGGAGTGACCAGCACGGCAGACGCGGCCTGGGTGGCCTTGTCCGACCGCCAGACGTCTACGGATATCTGGTTCTGCCTGAACCTGGCTACCAGGTCTCCCTGGAGGGCGAGCATGGGCACGATGACGATGTTGACGCCTCGAGGGGTGCAGTATGCCGGGAGCATAAAGGAAAGGCTCTTTCCCGCTCCCGTAGCCATGACCTGGAGTATGGGCGTCTCGCCTCTGGCTATGGCTCGGAGGACGGGGAGCTGTCGAGGACGCAGCTTAGCAGTCGCCTTGCCCAGCATCTGGCAGAACTGGCCTTGTAGATCGGCCCGACTGAGTCTGTCGAGACGCCGCATCCTCGATAGGCTGACCTGCTCGTTAAAGGTGCCGAACGACCTCTTATGTTGCCGTGCTGGCAAGCCCTCTACCTTGAGGCCCAAGAAACGATGCCAATGCCTGCTCGCCTGCCTGAACCTGTCTTGTTGGATGGCGGGGATGCTCAGCCCTTCTTCGGCTTGTCTCCCATAGATCGATCCGGCCGTCAGAGAGGTATGGCCGCTCTGTAAGTCTTCTATGTAATTCTCGAAACCATCGTCGTCAGACGAATCGGTCTCATCCCTCGAGCTTCCCCATGTGCTGCCAACACTGGGGTTGAGAAAGCGCCGCGTAATCGCCACTATGATCTGCCTCCATGCTCGGATGGTGATGGGGACTCCGATGAGACGTTGGCTGGTCTGCTTCATGATATAAGTCATCTTATCTGGCCTCCAACAAGGTAGGAGCTGGTTAGATGCATCTTCATCGTCTTCGTCGTCGTCGTCGTCATCGCCATCGCCATCCTCAACCTCACGCGGCTGTGAGGTTAGCGGCTTAGGAGGTTCTAGGCCGTCGTCTTGTACGATGGCCGAACCCCACAAGAAAGAGCTCGGCTTTGGCCTCTGGATGTCGATGCTTTGGAGCTGCTGAGCGAAGGGCAATACAAGCCAGAGATACCTCACTAGGTGCTCCCCAACCTCCTCTGGCAGATAACGATAGATGGCCTTATATGCGTCCCTAGCCAAGTAGTTCTTATGATACCAGGTCACGATGCAGACCAGTCCCTGCTGGACAAAGATGTTTCGAAGCGTGCCGTTTGTTGTGTTTTCGAATCGAATGGGTAATATCTCAGTCCTTCTCGCCGGCTGCCCGGCTGTGAGATGCACTAAGAACAGCAGTCTCGATCGGAACACATTGACGAGTCGGAGATACTCCCCCGAAGCCTTCGGTCGAAATGGTTGCGCCTCATCCCGTAGCCACTCTCGGGCGAGCTCCGGGCTGGCTGTGATGCGACGCACGAGCCAGCTAGATCGATCAGCAAAGCAGTCGTTTCGATCATCACTGAGAAATGAGTAGCCAGCCTGGTAGTTCCCCATGTCTTCTCTGATGGCTGCCCACTTGATAGCAGGCGGTCGTTCGTCTTCGGAAAGGAACAGCAGTTTCGACATGGTAAGGCCGACCTCCTCGATGGCCATCTGGATCATCTCTCGCAACCGAACCATCTCCAACGTCACTCGCTCGAACGTAACCTCGTCGTCTGTCCAGTGTATCTTGCCTTGTATGATGGTGGCCTTGCGGATTGCTACTCCATATGCTAGAGACTCTAGTATCCAAGCGATTGGGGTGGGAAAAGACTCAGGTGTGAGCCTGATCATGAAGCGTCTCACCAGACTCCTTACAGTCTCAAACAAGCCAGCCTCTTTCTCCTCCGGCTCCTGCTCCAGGCTCCGAGGTCTTGCATCGTCGACCCTTTTGGCCTGTTCTTGATGCTCTAGATAAGCCCACCTGATTACTAGTAGACGTGCTGTCTTGAGCACGGCGGCATAGTATGGTGTGTATTCGTATGGCCCAAGCCAATTCAATGCCGCATTATTCGACTCTTCGCCTTGCTGACCGCTGCCACGTATGCCAAGAACAGCCAGGCCGCTGATGAGTGCGCTCTCGTAACTGTCGTCGTTCAGTCGGTGGTCGAATATAGAGATTAGAAATGCCAGCATCAGCTTATCAACCTCTGCCTTCGACGTCTGTCTTGACAGCTCCGTCATGTCGAGGATGCATTGGATAAGCTTGTCATAGGCGACCGTCTGCTCTGGCGTAAACTTGTACTGAGGTCGTTCCTCCAGCTGCCACTCTTCTATCGTCCGGATTATATAGGCTATTATTTTCTGCAGCGTCTTGGTGTATCGAACCAGCGTCTGCTTCTCCATGCCGCTCCTGAACACGACGCGGTTCTCGCTGGGGTTAGTCTGGCCATTGATCTCAATGAGGACTGCATGCCCAACGACGGAAGTCCTGGCCGTCTCCTGGGCCGCGCGTATCACGCGCCTCACAGACTTGATGGCCAGCATGACGAGCTGTTCCGTTTCCGACGCAGATCCTTCCGTGTCTAAAGGAGTCAAAGCCATCGTCTGGCTTAGCTTCTGATAATCCAGCCCACGCAGATGAGTGGCCCACTGCACCCGTTGCAGCCAGCGATTGGGCTCATGCTTCTCGTCGGCCGCTTCGACGACGGTGCTAGACCAGGAATGAATCTTCTTGTACTGCTGTTGGCTGTAGGACAAGACATGCTCTAGCAGGCGATTCGCCTCCGGCAATTGCGGGGCGGGCCTCGGAGCATCATGGCCTCTCTCTACTTCGAACAACTTGCTTGCTGTGCGGCTGGCAAAGAGCTGCTGGCAGGAGACGTTTGATCTCCACATCGGCGTCACTGCTGATGGTCTCTTGTCTGCTTTGCCCGACCAACCATGGTTCTTCCGACAATGCGCCTTCATGTTGTCGAGCTGCCGCACGACATATACACATTCCGTACAGGCAAAGGCATCTCGGAACGGACCAGGCAACATCGGGATCGCCGCACTCTCTGGAGGTGGAAACCGAAAGGACTTGAGGCTCTGCTGGTCCTGAGCCAGCCCCGGGATGCCTTTGAGGTGGGCAGATATGGCATTTCGCTTGTTAGGCGACAGTCTGGGGTGCTTATCTCTTAGATGCGTCGGTATCTCGCTTACTAGACAGCCGGTTTGACATTCTTTGCAGACTAACACACTAAGCGATTGTAATATTATAAACGGTTCCATGTTTTCGAACCTTATGAGGGATAACCCTAAATGTCAGGATAGTGTAGAACGTCAAGATGATATGTTCTTCTTATATTGGAGGGAGAGAGAAATAGCGGTGAGTTGGCGATGAGGCGGGGTTTAGACAGGGGTATATAAGTACGTGATGACTTCACTTGGCCACCATGAGGTTTTCGTTGATGCGATTCATGCTTGGTCTGGATGATTGATTCTCTTAGGCCCTGGTGCAGAAGCCATTGGGCGGCCTTTGGAGTAATAGGTGATTTAGTATTTGCTACGCTTTGGCTTACGAAATAGATTGTACGTCCTTAGCCTCCAAGGCTGCTACTACTTAGATGTAACAATGACCACTGGGTTAGACAATCACTAGGTCAGAAAACCACTGGGTCAAGCAACCACTGGGTTGAAACAGCCACTGGGTTGAAACGGCCACTGGGTCAATAGCTATAGCTATTAAACTTGACAATCTTTTGATCATATAATGAACTTGCTAAATTTCTCCAATCATGCTTAACAAGGTTATTTCCATTGTTGCCTCTCTTTGTTCTCCTCATCTCCTTCTTCCCTTCCCCTTCTTCCTCTGCTTCCTCCATAGCCATTCTGGAAAAGTTGCACTCCATGTCCCCTCGCCAGCAGGAGGGCTTGGGAACACCTTACAAGTAAGTCTATCCATTCAGACCTGCTCTTTCTATAATAAGAAACCGATCGTCAAACTAACCTTCTCCTCAAAAGGCAGGAGCTCTGGTCCCCTCAAGGCAGGAACTCTGGTCCCCTCAAGGCAGGAGCTCTGGTCCCCTCAAGGCAGGAGCTCTGGTCCCCTCAAGGCAGGAGCGACTGCTGTTTTTGACCACACAAACAAAAAAACAGGCAGCTGCTATATTATCTCGGTCTTTCCCCTCTTCTTTATCGACACGGCAACAAGCACATCTTTCTCCACGTCTTTGTCGAAACAACAACAAACACGTCTCCACGCCCTGCTGTGTACAAGAAGAGTGAGTCCACCTGCTTTTATTTGTTCATCTACCCCCCCAAAACATCTCCATTTCCACCTAGCATCACCCCATCAACAAACAAGATGCCAGATCACGCCTCCGACTCAGACGCCATGGCGGGCCTCGACTACCAACACGCGCCTCTGCCTTTAGGC
>Ga0114933_10002760_pt1 | contig 17754 bp, 14 predicted proteins | sample 4SBtaG_FD_89691 | JGI IMG/M metagenome (GOLD analysis project Ga0114933, IMG submission 89691) | Deep subsurface microbial communities from Kolumbo volcano to uncover new lineages of life (NeLLi) - 4SBTROV12_W25 metaG | ecosystem: Environmental > Aquatic > Marine > Volcanic | place: Kolumbo... | reverse complement strand
GTCCAGGTTCTCGAGCGCCTGCCTGAGGCGGCGCTCCATCTCTTCCGCTGACATCGGCTGCGCGTCTTCGTCGGCTCGCGCCTGCGACTCGTTGTTCTCGGAGGCCTGTGCGCGGCGCATCGCGTCCGCGAGGCGCTGTCGCTCCTCGGGGGTGAGCCGACTCCAAGCGTCGCGCATGGCGTCCACCATTTCGCGGGTCAGTTGGCTTCCATCTCCATCGCGAGCGAGCCGCTCGAGCTGCCTCGAGACGCGCTGCCCTTCGAACTCGGGGAGGGCCTCGGCGAGCTCGCGCGCGAGGGCGGCCTGCTCCTGCCGCCGGCGGAGCAGCCGCTCCCGCTGCAGCAAACTTTGCGCCGTCCCCTCATCGCCTTCCCGCCGGGCCGCCGCGGCCGCGTTGTTGAGCGCGTCGCGGGCTCGTTGTCGGTCCGCTGCTTCTCGCCGCGCGGCGGCTCGCTCGACGGCGCGGTCGAGCCCCTCCAGATCTCTCTCCTGGAAGGCGCGTTGCATCTCCGGCTCCTGCGCCAGCGCCTCCAGCGCTGCGTCGCGTGCCCTCTGTTCGTTCTCGCTCAAGCTCCGTCGGGTGGACCGCAAGCGGTTGTGCAGCTCTTCGAGGCGACGCTCAGCCTCGGGGCGCTCCATGCCGACGGTCAGCTCGCGGCGCAGGGCTCTGGCTTCACGCGCGATCTCGTCGAGTTCCCGCCGGCGCTCCGGGTCGGTCTCGTCTTCGGTGAGTCGCTCGATGCGCGCGAGCGCTTCAGCGTTCTCGATCCGAACCTGCCCGTGATGATTCGGGCCGCTGTGTGCGATCGCCGGGACCGGAGCGAAGTGTGCACTGGCAAAGAAGGCTGCTGCGACGAGGAGCCAAGCGGTTTGTGCAAGTCGAAGGGTGGGTCGCACGAGTGCCGGGTCGGCGCTCGCCAGTTTTTCTTGCGCGTCTCGAAGCGTGGGCGCGAGGAGGTCTGGGACCGTATCGCCGAGCTCCCAGGCGGTCAGGAGCGCTTCGTCTGCGCCGATGCGACGATCGACGAACATGACCAGCGCCTCGTGGTCCGGCAGGTCTCTGCGCGCGCGCAGGAAGCCGAGTACGGGGCCGAGTCCGATGAGCGAGAAAGGGAGCCACTCGGGCGCCCAGGGCCAGACGATCGAGAGGCCGACCGCCAGAGCGCCGGCCGCCACCGCGGCGGTGACGGTGTCGACCAGGACCCCGCGCAGCACTAGGCGGCGTCGGATCATCTGGGCGAGCTCGTCGAGTCGGCGCATGGGAAGTGAGTGTCGCTCCCGGCGGTGTGGTTCCAAAGCGATTCGATCGGGGCGCGACAGAACGGGCCCCGGTCGGCCGTCTACACGCAAACTGGGACCCTCCATGTTCCCATCGCCTTGGGGGACGGCGATGTCAGGCGGGTCTCAGCGGGTCTCCCGCACGTCGTCGTCGGTGCCCGGCGCGCCGTCGGGGCCTGAGCTCACGACCACGATGCGCGTCTCGGAGCAGACGAAGACGAGGTTTCTGCCCCACGGGTCGCGCGGGCTTTGCTCCAGCAGGCCGTGCCCGACCAGATCCTCGCCGATCGTGGGACACGCGCCGACCTCTGACCGGTAGTCCTCGACCGCGTCGGCGACCTCCGAAACGCGTTCGCGGGCCTCTTGTGATGCGATTTGGGCGGTCTCGGACCGGTAGGCCATCGCGCCGTACACCGTTGTGGCTACCCAGTAGAGCCCGACGCCGCCGAGCCCGAGCCCGAGCCCCACCCCAGCGAGGATCAGGGGTTCTTCTTGGGCAGCTCGCTCACCTCACGCGGCCCCCCGCGCACCGGCGCATCAGTGCAGCAGGCTCGACGGGCGGGAGTCGTCGAATTCGCTGATTCCGAGCACGTACGGTGTCACCGTGCCGCGCTCGGACGCGCCCACCCAGATGCGGTGCGTGCCCGCTTCGAAGGTCCCGCGCACGATGGGGTGCTGCCCGTCTTCGTCGTCGCCACAGCGCAGCTGCCCGTCCGGACCGGCGACGGCGATGGTCGTGTCCCTCGCTGAGCCGACCATCAACACCAGCTCAGCGAACGGACGGGTGGTGTGCATGACGAGATCAGGCGCGGCGGCAGCCCAGCCCGAGCAACGGTCATCGAGGACTTCGAGCTCGATTTGTGGGCCGTCGACGGTGCCGGTGTAGGTGGTCGGATCGGGCGTGAACCCGGGACTCACGGAGACCTCGCCGAGCGTGCCCGTCTCGGCTCCCATGTCCAGCTCCACGGGCTCCGCGGCAGGGGTCGTTTCGACCTCGGGGGGGGCCTCTTCCTGGGTGCTGGCCAGGGGCGTCATGTTCGCTGGCTCGGGCGTGTTGCAGGCGGCCAGCTGGCAGCTGCCGAACGCGATCGTCGCGCCGAGCGCGAGAGCCTTGGGGGTCGACGTCGGCATCTCTCAGCTCACTCCGCCGCGCGCAGTCGCCGAATGTGGCCGACCAGGGCCGCGATGCCCCGCTCGTTGAGTTGGTCGCCGAAGGCCGGCATGAGCCCCGCGCCCATGCGGATTGCGCGCGAGAGGTCGGCGTCGGTCTTTGCGTCTTGATAGGCGGCGGCGGTGAAGTCGGGCATGTCCGATACCGGCGCCGCGGCGCCGTCGCCGGCTCCGCTCGCACCGTGACATGACGCACACCTCTGAAGGAAAAGCGCCGCGACAGCTCGCTCGATGACCTCCGGTGAGGGCGGTTCGGCGTCTCCGCCGGCGGATTGGCCTTCCGAGGGGGTGGTCGGCGGCGCCACGTGGTCTGAGGCCTCCCACTCCCGTGTTTCGCCGTCCTGGCGGGGCGTGTCGCACCCGGCGACGGCCAAGGACAACGCCGCGAAGGCGAACAGAGCGCTCGATCGAGGCCTCACACGGCAGGAATAGACCGAGTCGCCCCGAGAGGGCAACCCGGCGCCTATACTCGCCCGGGTGAGCAGGCGGCCATCGGGGTGGGTGCTGAGAGGCGGGCTGCTGGCCCTGACCTTCGCCCTGGCGTTCGCCGCATTTCGAGGCGGCGTCGGGGTCAGTGAGCGTCCTGGCGTCCCAGACGCCGACGTGCTGACCCACACGTACTACGCCCTCGGGCTCTTCGTGCTCGGCGGGCTCGACATCGGCGTGCCGACGGGAGGGCCCGCCTGGCTCCGGTCGCTGCTCTGGGGGGCGTACCTGCTCGCCCCCGTGATCACGACCTCGGCCGTCGTCGAGGGAGCCTTGCGGGTGCTCCGTCCCGAGGGGTTCCGACGGCTGGCGCTGCGTGACCACGTGGTGGTCGTCGGCCTCGGACGCCTGGGCGTCATGTTTCTCGAGGCGCTGCGTCTTCGATACCCGGACACCCACGTTCTCGTTGTCGAGCGAGATCCCTTGCCAGCCAACACGGAGCTCGTGCGGACGTTGGGCGGCGTCGTGGTGGTCGGCGATGCGCGAGACGAGCTCACGATCGAGCAGATGCAGCTCTCGCGGGCTCGCGCGGTCGTGATGCTGACCAACGACGATCTCTTGAACCTCGACCTCGGGTGGCGCTTGGCACAGCGGGTGAGCGCGCCGATCACCGCGCACGTCGGCAACATCGCGATGAGGCACATGGTCGAGCGCGTGAGCCGCGGCGAGAAGCTGGGTCGCATGACGGTCTTCAACAGCCACCGAATCGCGGCCAAGGGGCTGCATGAACAGCATCTCCGACGGCTCTTCGAGGAGACCGAGGCGCTCGACGTCGTCGTGCTAGCGGGTTTTGGCCGGTTCGGTCAGACGATCCTCGAGCATCTCCTCGACGCCGCCCAGGGAGAGATCGAGCTCGCCGTCGTCGTCGACATCTCCGCCGAAAAGCGGGTGCGATCCTTCCGCGCCGAAGTCGATCTCACGGACGACTGTCGGCTCGAGACCATCGAAGGTGACCTCGATGATCCGCTCTCGTGGAGCCGGGTCGATCACGCGATTCGAGATCTCCAGGTCGAGCCCAACTTCGTGATCGGCACCGACGACGACCAACGCAACCTTCGAGCCGCCATCCGGCTTCGAGAGTCGCGGCCCAACTCGGACATCTTCGTGCGCTGCGTGCATCGGTCGGCCTTCATCGAGGAGCTCTCGGCGGAGCTGAACCTGACCGTGCTCTCCACCGACGAGATGCTGCGCAAGACCATGTCGGCGAGCATGAGCACCTGGATCGACAGCGCCTGAGCGCGTTTGATCGATGGGGGCCTCAACATCTCCGGGTGCGCGCCGTTGGAGAGGGCGAGGAACCAAGACAGATGCTGATGACCAACGACAACTTGGGCCTGATCCGTTCGCTCCTGCCGCGCCGGGCGCGCACGTCGCAGATGCCCACCAAGGCCCCCCCGGGGCGGGGGTCCCTGGCGGAGATGAAGGGGCTGAGCCGGAAGACCTCGCCAGAGCGGGTGAGCCTCAGCGCGGCCGCGGGCGCCGCGTCCGCCCAGAACACGCTCGAGACATCCATGGCGGACAAGGTCCGAGAGATGTTCTCCGAGTACGGGATCGAGCAGCCCGACTACGCAGGCGTCGACTTCTCTCCGCAAGCGACGGCGCAGCGGATCTTCGGTTTCGCCAGCGGCATGATGAGCGTCTACGCGGACCAGCACCCCGAGCTGAGCGGCGACGAGCTGATCGACAGCTTCGAGTCGACCATCCGCGGGGCCGTCGACGAAGGCTACGGGGAGGCCATCGAGATCCTTCAGGGCATGCAGATGTCCGATGAGGTGCTCTCCACCGCCGAGGAGACCAAGAGCATCCTCGACGGGCTCTTCGACGACTTCTTCAGCGACCTCAGAGGGGGGAGCGAGGCAGAGACGGCCGCGGAAACCGTCGCGCAGACGGGCTAGACGGCCAGCACCCGGCGTCCGAGCGCAGCGGGCCGCCTTCGGGCACGCCTGCGTGTCCGTGCGTGCGGTCGACACGGAGAGCTGAGCGCCACGGGAATCGTTTGTGGTGTGGCGCCGGTTACCCGACGCTTGGTTCCCCCATGAAACGGCGCCTCCCCACCTTCGTGGCGTTTGCCCTGCTCACGACCGCCGGACTCGCGCCAGCCCAACGGTCGCTCGAGCACGACGTCGAGATCGTCGACCCGAGCGGCCAGGCGCTCCGCGCTTTCCACCGCTCGCTGGCCCGCGGAGAGCGCACCCGCGTGATGGTCTGGGGGGCATCCCACACGAGCGAAGATCGCTTCACGGGATACCTACGCGCGTCCCTGCAGGCCCGCTATGGGGACGCGGGCCCAGGTTTCGTCCTGCCCGCTCGGCCCTTTGCTCTCTACGACCACCAGACCGTCGAGATCGCCGAGACCGGTGCCTGGCGAGCGCTCCGGGTGCGTGGCCGAAGCCGAACGCCCGATCGCTACGGACCGGCCGGCTTCGCGATCGAGACGCGACGCCGCGCCACGGGTTTCGTCAGGCCTTCGACGCCCGTCGATGTGGCTCGGATCTTCTACCTAGAGCAGCCGGAGGGAGGGCACTTTGGTCTGCGCGCGACCGGGCTCGCCGAGCGCACGGTCTCGACGCGCGGCGATCGCGTGAACGCTCAGCTTCTCCGCCGCTCCAACCTGAGTCAGGTCGAAATCACGACGCGGGGCGACGGCCCGGTGCGGATCTTCGGGGTCTCGCTCGAGCGCGAGCAGCCGGGGGTCATCGTGGACGCGATGGGCTCACCGGGAGCGCGCCTCAGAGACCGTCTCCCCTGGGACGAGAGAGCGATGACGCGACAGCTCCGAGAGCTCGCTCCGGACCTCGTGGTGCTTGCCTATGGCACCAACGAGAGCGGCTTCCGCGGGCGACCGATCGCCCGCTACCGCGCCGAGGTCGATGAGGCGCTGCGTCGGGTCCGCGCGATGAGCCCAGACGCGTCGTGCTTGATCGTGGGCCCGAGCGACTGGCCCGAGCGAGCGGCCGACGGGACCTTTCGCGCTCGGCCGCGCACGCAGCAGGTGATCGAGGTGCAGCGCGTGATGGCGGCCCGTCATGGGTGCGGCCACTTCGACATGGTCGCCTTCCAAGGGGGACCGGTGTCGATGCCGCGCTGGGTCGCGTCGGGCCTCGCGATGCGCGACCACATCCACTTCACGGACGCCGGTCATCGCCGCCTGGCGGGTGCGCTCTCGAGAGCCCTGCTGCGAGGGCAGCCCTGAGCGCTTCGGTCGAGCCGCTCACCCCCCGATCAGGCTCATCCCTACGTTCTCGTGCTCGCTCGCTTCGGGGTCCGTGAAGCGGTGCCCTGCGTCCTTGGTGTCGAGCGACCAGTGCACGGCCCAGCTGAGATCGGCGTCGCTCGCGCCGTCACGCAGGAGGTCTCGAAGGGAGATCGCGCGGCGGTCTGCGAGGCAGGCTCGGACATCGCCCATCGCGGTCACCCGAACGCGGTTGCAGCTCGCGCAGAAGTCGTCGCTGACCGCGCTGATGAAGCCGACCTTGCGGCCCGAGCCGTCCGCCGCCATCCGGTATCGGGCGGGGCCCGCGTCGAGGTTGGCGGAGCCTGGCGCCTGACTGATCTTGTCTCGGAGGAGGTGCTCGGTCTCCGCCGAGCTGAGGAAGGCCTCGCCCGGCAGGTTGGCGGCCTCTCCCAGCGGCATCAGCTCGATGAACCGAGGCGTGATGCCGAGGCCCCAGGCCCAGTCGACGAGGTCGCCGACCTCATGGTCTGTGACCCCCCCGAGGGCTACGGCATTGATCTTCACCTGCATGCCAGCGTCCAGCGCTGCGTGAATGCCCGCGAGCACCTGCGAGAGCTCCCCGCCACGGGTGAGCTCCTTGAAACGCGCGGGGTCCAGCGAGTCGACCGACACGTTCACGCCGTCGAGCCCCGCGTCTTTGAGGGGGCGGGCGAGCTCCGAGAGCCGCGCAGCGTTGGTGGTCATGTAGAGCGACTCGATCGGCGTCGTTCGCCGGATCATCTGGACCAGGCGGACGACATCCTTGCGCACGAGCGGCTCGCCGCCCGTGAGCCGGAGGCGCCGAATACCGGCGTCCGCGAACACCGACACCACCCGCACCACCTCTTCGAAGGTGAGCAGCTCGGGGCGCAGCGCGTGTTCGGGCTCCCCGCTCGGCGGCATGCAGTACACGCAGGCGTAGTTGCAGCGATCGGTCAGCGAGAGCCGCAAGTAGGTGTAGATGCGCCCCGCACGATCGGTCAGCTGGGGGACCGATCGCTCGGCGAACCCGGCCGGACGCGGCGGGACGGCGAGGCGGCTGGCCATGCGGGACGAAACAACCGGCAGGGAGGTACCCACAGGCGCCATGTTCGCGCCAACCAGCGGTTCGTCAAGCCCTGCGTGAATCACGCGCGGCAGATCGTGGCAATATGGAGCCGTGAACACGCTCTACAGCCACGCGATCCGGGTGCTCGCGTGCCAGAGCTGTGGCGCCCCGTTTGATGCCGCGATCGCGGGCGGCCAGGCGAAGTGTTCGTACTGCTCGGCGATCAACGTGGTCACCCGGCGCGATGAGCGGTCCGATCTCTCGAGAGCGCAAGAGGCACTCGGGGCGGCGATGAGCGAGTCCGAGCGCTTTGCCCAGCTGCGTCACCAGAACCAGGGACCGGAGAACCTGCCAGCGAGTCTGGCGGCATGGCTTTCGGGGAGAACGCTGAACCGGGCGTTCTTGCCACAGGCGCAGCAGGACTGGCAGATGGGCCGCCAAGAGCTGGCAGCCGGCTCCGGCGCGTTCAGCGTCGCCGAACGCTTCTTTTGGCTCTCCGTGCTCATCGTCGACCACGTCGAGCCTCGGCGCCAACGCGCAACGCTCGAGACCGCAGCCGAGCTGCTCACGGACACCCGGCACCGACATGTGGTGCGCTGCATGCTTGCGCGCCGTGCCGCGCAGCACGGCGACGCGCAGGCCGCCGTGGACTGGCTCGCGACGTGTAATCCGCGCTCGACGGACCTGATCACCGACACCGCGTTCCGCTATGCGTCGGCCACGCTGGCGGCCTCTCGCAACGACCCGGTGAAGATCTTCGAGTGGCTCGGCCATCGCCCAGGGGACGTGCCGCTGGCTGACCGGCAGCAGTTCGCCTGTGAGCTCCTGAGGGTTCACGCGCTCGAGCTGAGCGGTCGAGGGGCGGAGGCGGCGACGGACCTGCGCGTGTGGATTGCCCGTTTCGGTGCCGAGGCCGTTCAGGGGGCGATCCGAAACCACGCGCCGCTGGAGCTCTGCCCGAACGCGATGGCGCAGGCGCTGCGGGACACCAGCAATGCCAAAGACGAAGCCCAGCTCACCCGCCTCGGCGCCGAGCGAGCGCAGCTGCGGCTGGGCCTCGCGGCGCTCCTGCCCTCGCTTCGGCGTCTGCCCTTTCTCGTGCTCCTTTTGATGGTGCCGATGATGGTCATCCGGTGTGCCGGAGACGCCGATCCCCTGGCGGGCTCCTTTGGCTACGCGCTCTGCCCAGCGGTGTGCGACGACTGCGCGGGTCCGACGCGAACGGTCACCGTGTGGCACCAGACAGGCCCGGGCGAGTGGACCACGGACGGGGCGTGGTTCTTTTGTCAGACACCGGACATGCCGCTGCGCGACATGAGCGCGGCGGAGCTGGAGGTGAGGGCGCGGGACCTCGGGCGCGCGCAGCTCAGCGGGTTCGCGGCGAATGGGGCCACGTTCTTGATGCTCCTCCTGCTCGCCTTTCCCGGGGCGCTCATCTCTGGCGTCCGCGCGGGGATGCGCAACGCCAAGAAGGCTGAGCCGATCGATGCGCAAGTAGCGGCGTTGGCGCAGCGTCTGGGTCGTGCGCCCCCCGAGCCCGACAAGACGATGTTTCTCATGCGCCTGCCGGGTGCCCTCACCCCCGTGGCGGTGTGTGTGGGCGTGGCGCTCTTGATGATCGCCGCGGGCCTCTTGGTATGAGCCGTTGACGTGCCGGCGAGGAAGCGCTGCGCTCGAGGCCGCCGGGTGGCTCGTCCTCGACACGTCAGCGCGCGGCTGAGGCTCCGTTCAGCGCGAGCGCTGCGGCCGACGGATGCCGAGCTGCGGCACCGTGCTGCGAATCCACGCGCCGAGCGGAATGGGGCGCTCGGAAGGCCACTCGGTGTGCTCGGAGGCGGCGTAGGAGCCCCCGGGTGATCGGCTGCCCCAGCGGCCCCGACGAGGGTTGCTGCACGTAGAGGGCCCGCGCCACCGGTGCTGCGCGATGAAGCGAACCCGGAAGCCGTTCTCGTTGGAGCGGCGCGACTGCACGCTCAAGCGGCGCGCGGTGGCGCTCTCGATGCCCCCCGCCATCGGGCTGGCCGGCCGGAACACGAGGTCGTTCGGCAGCCCACGGCGCCCGTATCGGTAGTGCAGCCTCGTCAGGGTGTATTGCGAGAGGCGTGTTCCTTCGTGCGGGACCAGCGACTCGCCGAGCGCCTCCAGATCGGGCTGCGCCAAACCGAGGCGACCGCAGCCTACGCAGCCGGGGTTGGCCTGCACGGGCGTGATGGGGCCTGCGTATTCGGTCCAGACGCGGCGGGGCGCTCGGCCACTCAGCGCGCCGAAGAACGAATCGTAGAAGCGCCCGAAGTTCTGGGCCGCGCGGCCGTTGACGCGCACGTTGGTCGGCACGGTGCGGTTGCCGTAGTTGGCGAGCTCGTACCGTCCTTCGGGCGAGAGCACGTGCACCACGAGGTCTTGCTCGCCGCTCGAGTTGAGCAGCCCGAGTCGCACGGGCAAGGCGAACTCCTCGGACTCGTAGTGGATGCGGAGCGGCGAGAGAAAGCGACCGAGGTTCGGGTCGCTCGCGTCGGGCACGCTCGGGCCCTCGATGAGTTGACCGAGGCTGCGCTGCATCCATCTCCGAGAGCGTGCGAGCTGCTGGCGGCGCCGCGCCGCGACCTGGCGCAGCCGACCCACGTCGACCCGAGCGACGAAGAACTTCATGCCCTGCTCCACGTACGGCCGGAAGACGCGGGAGGCGCCCTGGGGCAGGTGATAGCCGTGGTTGCCCAGCCAGCTCTCGAGCGCCGTCGAGTCGCTCGCGCCCAGGATCGTGATGTCGTATTCGCCCTCTTGAAACTGCGCCTCGACCACCACCGCTGGACGGGGTGGCGCGCCGCCGCCCCTCGACGCGGCGCCCGACCCCCCGAGAGCATCCATCAGCATCCCGCCGCTGCTGCGTGGTCTGCGCCGACTCGGGCAGGGCGGCTGCTCGTAGAGCTCCACCATGTGCGGGGCGGCCACGGCCTGCACCCGGTCGAAGAGCCCAGCGTCGAGCGTGGTCACGTCGTCGTCGCCGAGCACCACCGGCACGGGCACGATGAGGGCGAAGTCCTCGGCTGGTCCGAAGTAGTCGTTCTGGAACGAGAGCACGGTGTGCGTGCCGTCGCGCAGCATCACGACCACGGTCGCCTTGTTCAGCAGCGCGCCCCGCTCGGTCGGCGCCGGCGGGCGGCGGCTCAGCATGCAGCCGCACATCGCGGCGGCGTCGCTGACGAGTCCCAGGCTCAGGAGGGCGCTCGCGAGCGTCGTGATCCACCAAGCGTGCTTGTTCATCGTCTTCATCCTTGTGTCCGAGTTAGCCGGTGTCTTGATGCTATCGTGCGGCCCCATGAATTGGATGAGACGCGCCGTATGGCCGGTGACTTGGGTCGCGATTCTTTTTGCCGGCTGTGGCTCTGAAACGGTCGTCGACGCGGGGGTCGCTCGGGACAGCGGACCGCCCGTGGACGCAGGCCCGGCACCGTTCTGGCCAGGCACCCTCCCCAGCACGGAGTCACTCGGCATGCGGCGAGGGCGCTCGATCGCCCGCTCGACGATCCACGTTCACAGCCCGCTGAGTCACGACGCCTGCGACGGCGCGGGCTGGGTGGACGGTGCGCTCGCCGCTCCTGTCTGCCTGAGCCACTTTCGTGCGGCGCTTTGCGCCTTGCACATCGACGCGGTGATGATGACCGACCACGCGGGGCACGTGAACGAGGTGAGCTTCGAGCAGGCGCTCTGGATCGACGCTGGCGACGAGCCCGTGATGCAGGAAGGCGCCATTGTCGCCAATCGCATGGCCTGCCCCGACGGCCACCGGGTCCTGCTCACGGTTGGCTCCGAGAACACCCACATGCCCATCGCGCTCTCCCGGCACCCGGGCGACACCACGGACCCGGTGGAGCTCGGTGACATCTACGACGGCACCGATCCCGAATCGATCGCAGCGTGGCGGGCGGCGGGCGGTCTCGTCTGGCAGGCCCACACGGAAGGTCGCACCCTAGAGCAGCTTCGGACGGCGACGCTGGACGGCCTCGAACTCTACAACCTGCACGCCAACATCGACCCGAGGATTCGGGAGGAGCGACTTGGCCTGGACCCGACCGGCTTCGTCGCGGACCTGCTCTTCTTCACACGGCCTGCGTTCCGGCTCCCGCCAGATCTCGCCGTGATGGCATTTCTCGACGTGAACCGACCTGGCCTGAACAGCTGGGACACCTTGCTCGCCGAAGGGTTGCACATCGCCGGAAGCGGCGGCTGCGACGCGCACGAGAACGCCTTGCCCATGGAGCTCTCCGATGGGGAGCGCGCGGACTCGTACCGCAGGATGATGTACTGGGTCGAGAATCACCTTTTGGTCGACGAAGTCAGCCTCGACGGCGTACGAGACGCGCTCGACAAGGGCCGGTTCTACGTCACCTCGGAGGTGTTCGGCAGCCCGCTCGACTTCGACTTCACGTCAGATTCCGCGGGTGGCGGCGTCGCCGAGATGGGTGACACCGTCGCCGTCGGAGCCACGCTTCGCGTCACCGCCCCGCACCTGCCCGACTTCGTGCCGCAGGACCCTCCGCCCGTCATCAGCCTTCACCTCATTCGAGCGCAAGAGGGAGGCGGCGTCGAAGTCGCAAGTGGCCCCGGTGACCTCGAACACGTCGCCACCGAAGCGGGCGCCTACCGCGTGGAAGTACGCATGACCCCGGAGCACACCCGGCCCATGCTCGGAACGCGGGCAGACACGCTGATGCACGAGATCGTCTGGGTCTACAGCAACCCGATCTTCGTCGAGTGAGAGCCTGCGTTCCAAGGCACGAGACGTATCGATCGAGAGCCCAACAAATCAACAAGTCAACACTACGTCCCCTTCGAAGGGGACGTAGTGTTGACTTGTTGATTTGTTGACATGTTGGTTTGCTATCTATTCTTGGGCGGTCCGGGGGCGCCGTGTGTTTGGTCCGGGCGGTAGGGGTTGTCCAGGTTCGCGCGATGTCCCCGGGGTTGCGACGTGCTGTTGACTCGTCGACTTCTTGAGGAATCATCGTGCCGATGTTGCCTTCGCTGAGCTCTCTCGAGGCGCTGGATGTGGCCTATGCGCGCTTCAATGCGGTGCGCTCACTGAGACCCCACGACCCTGAGCTTCGTGTAACCGAAAACGAGGGCATGACGGTTCTGCACGATCCGAGTCGCCCCCAGGATGAGACCTACAACCGGGTGGTCGGTCTCACGCAGGCCCATCTGCCGCTCCTCGCAGAGGTGCTCACGAGCTTCGGTGAGGTCACCGCGCAGGTCGATGTGCCGGTCGATCGCATGACGCCCGAGGTCTGTGACGCGCTCAGCGAACACCGGCTGCGTCCGGTCCAGTCGGTGGTCTGGCTCTGGGCCGACCCCGCGGCGATGGATCACGCGCAGGTCGAGGGAGTGTCGGTGCGGCGGCTCGAGGGCGAGGCCGGACTGCTGCTCGATCTCATCGGGTCGATTTCGACGCCGATCGGTGATGAGGTCCGCGCCCAGCGAGCTGGCTTCTATTGCACCCAGACGTTCCGGGCCTACCTCGCGAGCGTGGATTCAGAGCCCGCCGGCTGGGCCACGCTCTGGGTCGATCGGGGCGTTGGCATTCTCGGAAACGCCGATACCTTGCCCGAGTTCCGACGCCGAGGAGTGCAGAGCGCGCTCTATCGTGCGCGGGCTCGCGATGCCGCAACCCTGGAGCTCCCGTGGGTGGTGACCGACGTCGCCCCCGAGACGAGCAGCCATCGCAACGCGCTGCGGGCCGGGATGCAACGGCGAACAACCAACGTATGGTGGCGACAATGACGGAAAAGCAGGTTCAGCTCCTCTATTTTGCGGCGGTCGCCGAGCTCGTCGGGCACCGCGAGGAGTCGCTCTCGGTTCAGGCCGATTCGATCGCGGCGCTCGCCATCGAGCTCGAGGAGCGACACCCGAGCTTGCGCGGCCGGCTGAAGAACGTGCGGTTCGCTGTCAACGAGACTTTTGTTCACGAGAAGGAGCCGTTCGCCGATGGGGATGTGATCGCGGTGATCCCGCCGGTCGCCGGCGGCTCCGATCTGCTGCCGTCCAAGGAGCGGGTGGCGATCAAGACGGACAAGCTCTCCCTCGAGACGGTCTGCGATCTCGTCCGCCACTCGGGCGCGGGGGCGCTCGCCGTCTTTGTGGGGGTGGTCCGCGATCACAGCGAGGGGCGTTCGGTCGATGCGCTCGAGTACTCCGCGTACGAGACCATGGCTCTCAAGGAGATGGCCGCCATCATCGATGAGCTCGAGGCGGAGACGCCCGTGCTCCGCTTGGCCGCGCACCACCGCATCGGGCCCCTCACCGTCGGGGATGACGCCATCATCTGCGTCGCCAGCTCGCCGCACCGCGACGCGGCGTTTGTGGCGGGCCGCGCCCTGATCGACCGGATCAAAGACCGCGTGCCGATCTGGAAGCGGGAGAAGGGTCCCGATGACGACCGCTGGGTCGGTTGGACCGAGGACGAGTCCCCCGGTTGACGCGCCGAGGCGCGGCAAAACGGCGCCGCATTGACACACTGCGTCAATCGCCTTAAGTCCTGAGCGCTGAATCATCATTCAGCGAACGGAGGACGCATGGGCAAGGCAGAGAGCCGGGTGGCCATCGTGGCAGGGCTTCGAACCCCTTTCGCGAAACAGGGCACGGCATACCGGAACATGAGCGCGCTCCAGCTCGGAACGGCGGTCGTCGCGGAGCTGATGCAGCGGAGCGGCGTGAACGCCGACGAGATCGAGCAGTGTGTCTACGGGCAGGTCGTGCCGTCGCTGGCGGCGCCGAACATCGCCCGGGAGATCGTGCTGCTCACCGGAATGCCCAAGAACATCGAGGCCTTCAGCGTCTCGCGCGCCTGCGCTACCAGCTATCAGTCGACGGTGAGCGTGGCTCAGGCCATCCAGACGGGCACGATCGACTGCGGGCTCGCGGGCGGCGCCGACAGCGCTTCGGACGTGCCGATCGCCGTCAGCAAGAAGCTCGCTGGCGCGCTCATCGACGCCAACCGCGCCAAGACGCTCAAGGGACGGCTCGCCGCGTTCAGCGGCCTCTCCCCCAAGGACTTCCTTCCCGTACCCCCCGCGCTCAAGGAGTACACGACCGGGCTCTCGATGGGCGCGAGCGCCGAGGTGATGGCCAAGGACAACAACGTCTCGCGCGCCGACCAGGACGCGATCGCCCACGCCAGCCACAGCAATGCCGCCGCGGCCTGGGCTGACGGCCGGTTCGATGACGAGGTGATGGAGGTCTGGGTCCCGCCGAAGTACGGCTCGATCCGGCAAGACAACCTGGTCCGGACCGACAGCACCCTCGAGGGTTACGCCAAGCTGCGACCGGCGTTCGATCGCAAGCACGGCACGATCACGGCCGGAAACAGCTCCCCGCTCACCGACGGCGCCAGCGCGTTGATCCTCATGCGCGAGGACAAGGCCAAGGCCCAGGGGCTCGACCCGATCGGCTACATCAAGAGCTACGCGTTTGCCGCGCTCGACCCGAACGGCCACATGCTCATGGGCCCGAGCTACGCGACGCCCAAGGCGCTCGACGCGGCGGGCATCACGCTCGGCGACCTCGACCTCATCGACATGCACGAGGCCTTCGCGGCGCAGGTGCTCAGCAACACGCAGGCATTCGCGAGCAAGACGTTTGCCGAAGAGAAGCTCGGTCGGAGCGAGGCGATCGGTGAGATCGACATGAGCAAGTTCAACGTGACCGGTGGCTCCATCGCCATCGGGCACCCGTTCGCAGCGACCGGCGTTCGCCAGATCACACAGACGCTCAACGAGCTGAATCGGCGTGGCGGCGGTCTCGGGCTCTGCACCGCCTGTGCGGCGGGCGGACTTGGAGCGGCGATGGTCGTCGAGGGGAGAGACGCGTGAGTATGCTGAACATCGACAAGCGCGACGACGGAGTCGCCGTCATCACCATGGACGTGCCGGACGAGAGCGTGAACACGCTGCGCGCCAGCTTCGGCCAGGAGTTCTCTGCGGTCTTCGCCGATCTCGACGCCGACGCGTCGGTGAAGGCGGTCGTCTTCACGAGCGCCAAGGACGACTTTGTCGTCGGCGCGGACGTCAAGATGCTCGAGGCATGCACGACGGCCAGCGAAGCCGCCGAGCTGAGTCGCAATGGTCAGCGGTCGATGGACCGCATCGCGGGGTTCCGCGTGCCGGTCGTCGCGGCGATCCACGGCGGCTGCTTCGGCGGGGGCCTGGAGATCGCGCTCGCCTGTCACGGTCGGGTCGCGTCTTCCGACAAGCGCACGAAACTCGGCCTCCCCGAGTGTCAGCTGGGCTTGCTTCCCGGAGCTGGCGGTACCCAGCGGCTCCCTCGCTTGCTCGATATCCAGAGCGCGCTCGATCTCTTGCTCACGGGAAAGCAAGTCCCGGCGAAGAAGGCGAAGAAGCTCGGGCTCGTCGATGAGATCGTGCCCCGTGCGATCCTCCTCGAGGTCGCTTGCGCGAGAGCTCTGAAGCTCGCGACAGGGCCGACCGGGCCCAGCAAGCGCGACCTCAAGGACGAGATGCAGGAGTGGGCCCTCACCGAGAACCCGCTCGGTCGCAAGGTTGTCTTCGACCAGGCCCGCAAGGCGCTGCTCAAGAAGACCCACGGCAACTACCCTGCGCAGGAGCGCATCCTCGAGGTGGTCAAGACCGGCCTCGAAGACGGTTTCGAGGCGGGACTCGCGGCGGAGGCCGAGGCCTTCGGCGAGCTCGTGCTCAGCCCTCAGGCCGCCCAGCTGATGCACATCTTCTTCTCGACCACCGAGATGAAGAAGGACACGGGCGTCGATGATCCCAACGTGGAGGCGCGGCCGCTCGAGCGCATCGGGATGCTCGGCGCCGGCCTCATGGGTGCTGGCATCGCCTATGTCACGGCCGACCGCGCGAAGATCAACGTGCGGCTGAAGGACCGGGACGCCGAGGGGGTGGGTCGCGGACTGAAGTATGCCCGCGGCGTGATCGACAAGCGCGTGAAGCGTCGACGCATCAACAAGCTCCAGCGCGATCAGGTGATGACCCGCATCAGCGGCGCGGTCGACTTCGCGGGCTTTGAGCACATCCCGCTCGTCGTCGAGGCGGTCTTCGAGGACCTCGCGCTCAAGCATCGCGTGCTGAAGGACGTGGAGGACGCGGGCCCGGAGGACGTCATCTTCGCCTCCAACACGAGTTCCATCCCGATCACGAAGATCGCCGAAGGCAGCCGCCACCCCGAGACGGTGATCGGCATGCACTACTTCTCGCCGGTCGAGAAGATGCCCCTGCTCGAAATCATCGTGACCGAGAAGACCGCGGACTGGGTCACGGCGACCTGCGTGGAGCTCGGCAAGAAGCAGGGCAAGACGGTCATCGTCGTCAACGACGGGGTTGGCTTTTACACCTCGCGCATCCTGGGCCCGCTGATGAACGAGGCGGCCTACCTGCTGAACGAGGGCGTGCGGATCGAGGACATCGACTCGGCGCTCGTCGACTGGGGCTTCCCGGTGGGTCCGATCACCCTCCTCGACGAGGTCGGCATCGACGTCGCCGACAAGGTGGGTCACATCGTGCACGCTCACTTCGGTGATCGGATGAGCCCGCCCCCCGGCTTCGAGAAGCTCATCGCCGACGGTCGCCACGGCCGAAAGAACAAGAAGGGCTTCTACCTCTACGGAGCCGGCAAGAAGGGGGCGAAGAAGGTCGACGAGAGCGTCTACGGCGTGCTCGGCATCACCCCGAACAAGCAGCTGCCCAAGGACGAGATCGCACAGCGCTGCGCGCTGCAGTTCCTCAACGAGGCGATGCTCTGCTTCGGTGAGGGCATCCTGCGAAGTCCTCGCGACGGTGACATCGGCGCGATCTTCGGGCTCGGCTTCCCTCCCTTCCGCGGCGGGCCGTTCCGCTACGTCGACACCGTCGGCGCGAAGGAGATCGTGCGGCGCATGCAGCGCTTCCGTGACCGCCTGGGCAACCGGTTCGCTCCCGCGCCGGTCCTGGTGGACATGGCGAAGTCCGGCAAGACCTTCTACGGGGTCGACGTCGTCGCGCCGGGTCAGCACCGGGCCGAAAAGAGCGGCTCGGCCGCCAGCGCGTCCGCCTGAGCAACTTGAGCCCCTTGAGGGCGGAGGATCCGGCCCAGTATGGTCGCCCCATGAGACCGCACATCATGGGGCGCCGGGCCCGGCTCGTCTCCAGCGGGTTGCTGCTCCTGGCGCTCACTGGAGCGTGCGGTGTCGGCGGTGAAGAAGAGAGCGACGACGACGTCTCGACAGCCGCCGAGGCCCTCGAGGAGACGCCGCCGGCCGTCGCTCGCGAAGACATCGGCGCCCGGGCACTCACGATCTTCGGGTTGATGGGGTGCTGGGACGGCCCCGATGACTTCACGGAGTGTTTTCGCGACAACGGCGCCTACACGTTCTCGGAGGGCGGCGTAACCGAGCGGGGCTCATATCGCGTCACGGAGCCCAACCGAGTGGAGATCACGAGGGCCTCCGGCGCGGTGCATTCATGGACGGTGGCGATCGACTCGGTTGCCCTCACGCTGACCGGCGGCCGAGGCCAGTCGATCATGTACGTCCGGCATGTGCCGCCCG
>Ga0114933_10002757_pt1 | contig 17757 bp, 19 predicted proteins | sample 4SBtaG_FD_89691 | JGI IMG/M metagenome (GOLD analysis project Ga0114933, IMG submission 89691) | Deep subsurface microbial communities from Kolumbo volcano to uncover new lineages of life (NeLLi) - 4SBTROV12_W25 metaG | ecosystem: Environmental > Aquatic > Marine > Volcanic | place: Kolumbo... | reverse complement strand
ATCCAATTTCAGATATAGATAATTTTGTTTTTCCTAATTTACGCCTCTTAATCATAAAAAAATAAACAATATCCACACATAAATGAATTAAGATTAATGTAAAGAATTACTAAAATAATTCTGGTTCAGGTGAATTAGGATATTTTTTTTTCCAAAGTTTTTTAGATTCAATCGCTAACCATTCAAAATCTAGTTTAAAATGAATTCCTGCTGATTTTCTATCATATTGAATATTTTTTTCTAAAACCTTCCAACAACGTATCACTATACCCATGAACATTTCTATACAATGTTCTTTTGGAACATATCCATTTTTTACTAGTCCTCCTACTAAATCTAAAGTACTACGAACTTTTTCTATATCATCATAATATGATGGATCTGTTATTTTTCCATCATTATCAATTATACCATTTCGATTCGCTTCAAAAAGTCTTTTTCTTGCTGCACGTTGCTTATTATCACTCAATAATTCAAAAATTATTATTAATGATTTCATTTGTGATTCTTTATTATTTTGTTTTTTAAGAAATAAACTAAAAAGTACAAATGACACAATAATAACAATAGTCAAAAAGATATTTTCAAGAGTCATAATGAAAATGAAATATTGATATAATTAATCTTTAACGATTTAAAAAAATTATTTTAGATTACATTCTTGAATAATCTGATTATGTATTTCTTCAATTGATTTGTTTCCATCAATAATTATTAAATTAGTAATTTTTGAGATTTTATAATATAATTTCTTTCTGCGTTCAAGAATAGTAACAGATTCCTCTAAATTTCGTTCATAAGATAATTTAGGCTCAATATCCAAGAAAAATAATTTTGATTGTTTTGGAAGTAATGACAAAAAATTTTGTCCTAAATCATCTACAACAGAATCATCATTTGTGTCTATAGCTAAATCCACTAGAATGTCAATAACAAATCTATCAATAATAGGAATTTTTGAATCATCAATTATAGGTTCAATTTTATGTTTGACAGTAAATTTCAAATCAGAAAAAAGAGTTTTTTTCCAAATTTTTTGTAAAAATTTATGATTTTCTAAATTTGTAACACCAATCATGTTGCCAGATTTTGTTTTTTGTGAAAAAGAAATTCGCATTAATTTAAAAATAACAATCAGAGGAATACTAATTCGATTTGGTGAACGTAGCCAAAAATAATTATTAGATATTCCATAGCGATATCTATTTTTCTGCTAATTTTGTTGCCTATGGCTTTTGTAAAAATGGATACAATGGGTTACGATGGAATTGTTAGTCATTCTGTTGCCGCTGGAATTAAGTTTGGTCAGCCAGATTATGTACCTGATTTCACAGTGTATCTAGGTGCAATATCTCTTATCAAATCTACTGCTTTGTCTGTCTTTCCAATATTTTTTATTTTTTTACCATTAGGTCTTTTTGCATTTTTTAGAAAAAGAAATTTTGATAAAAGTGTGATTTTGTCATTTTTAATTTTCATGTCATTACCAATTATCTATGCTGCCTCTAGGGATATGGCTGACCCACGATATTTGCTTACTTTATTTCCTATATTTTCTGTTATCTCGGTTTTCACTGTAAGAGAAATAATTAGGAAATTTGATAAAACTAAACTTATTTCAGTTTTATTTATTATTACTATTATCGTATTATCAATAATTTATCTGGATTATACTAAAAATGATTATGATCATGAATTAGAAGTTTATAACGTAGGATTAGAAGTTCACAAAAGAACATTAGTAATTAATGATTATCATCCAGAATCAAAATATGTTCATAATAAAATAGATGCAGTTACAAATTTGGGATCTTTCCCTATTTTAAGCTCTGAACTACAGCAGAAAGTAAAATTAGTTGCCTTACATGAATGCAAAACAACTGATTTATTTTGCTTTGATTCATTAAACGAATTTATTGATTATGGAAAAAATGAGGGCTTGACACATATTGTTGCTGATTATAATGAAAACCGACCACAATTCTTAAAGGATGTTTTCTACAATGAGGAAAAATTCCCTTATTTAATCAAAATATATGATTCTTCTGAACAGGGTTATGATTATCATCTGAAAATTTTTAAAATAGATTATGAAGTATTTGATTCTATAAAATAATTCAATTTAAATATTTTTTAATTATTTAGTTGATAGAATTTTTGGTAATCTATTTCAAAGACTTTTGCTTTCAATTTTTGAAATCCCTCCTTCTCTGTATCAAAAACCTTTGTTAAATAAGGGAATTTTTCTTCATTTTCATAAATTTCATTCAGATATGGGTAAAAAATATCACTCACACCATTCTTGTTAATTGAAATATAATTCAACTCATATTCATAAGAAATCTCAATAAAATCTTCAAATGATTCTGCATAAAGCATGGTTGGCATCAGGTTAACATTTTCCTGGTTAAATTCAAACATATAATATGCGCCTGGATCCTGACTAATTTTATAATTTTTAAAAACACCTTGAGGATCTGTGACATGTGTATAGTACATACCTTTCAAAGTATAACCAGCATCCAATATTTTTCCATCGAATTTACTTTCTAAGGTTTCCGCAAACAAGATTTCTTCATTGCTAAGGACAGGATCTGGTGTTCCATATCTGAATGTATAGAAACTTGATAAAATAATCACAGTACACATGATACCAATTACACAGATTTTTTTATGCTTTTCATTAAATGAAAATGTAGGTAATCCGTACTCAACAAGCCTCTGTAACGAAATTGTAGCTAAAATTATTAAAAATGGATAAACATGATAGATTAATCTCTTTTCAGGCATAATTGCAAAGTAAAAAACAAATGCACCTAAGCTAATTAAGATTAAAACCCAATTACTTCGAATATATTTTTTTTCTTGATCAAAAGCTCTTAAAGAAAAAAGTATTCCAAATGGTAGAAAAAATATTAGGTATGGAAATGACATATTAAAAAGTACAGAAAATAAATTGTAAATACCTAAAAACACGAATTTTTCAATAAATTTTCCAAACCCATTATCATCAATGTAATCAAAAGCAGAATATTCAACGCCTAACATGTTATCTGCCGTAATAGTAGCATATTCTCCTGTAAACATATGTTGATTTTGTGAAAAAAAGAATGGACTTCCAAATTGTTCATTTCTTTCTATTAACATAGGTGAAACAACAATTAAACAAATTGCTAAACATGCAAAATATTTTAAAAACAACTTTGGTGTTTTTTTGAAATTTGTAAAGAAAATTATTGAAGCAATTAACAACATAACTATACCATTCCATCGAATCCACCAAAGTAATCCGATAGTTAAAAATGATAAATACGAATAATTGGAATTTTTATTAAGTATAAAATATAGTGAGAGAATGATAGCAAGGATGTAAAGTGGTTCTGTGTAACCTAGTCCAGAAACATGGTTTAGATGTGGTTCAAATGCAAAAAGACCTACAGCACACAATGAATATTTAGCGTCAAAAAATTTTCTTGCTAAGACATACATTGGTATTACTGTAATTATAGAAATAGCTAAACCAAGTCCACGAGCAATATTTACGTATTCTAGAAAATTGTTTGAATCAACTATGTTGAAAAAAGGAGATATGAAAATTGACCATCCTAATGTTTTTCTTGAATGTTCCGTAAAATCTCCATTATTATGTGCCATACCACGTAAAACATATCCAAAAGTATCCTCTTCTGGAAGAACAGTAAAATCAATTGTATGTAATTTAAAACCAAGTGATATTAGAGAAATCAGGATTAAAAAAAATATTATATGTTTTTTTTCCAATTGTTATTTTCTGATTTAACACTGATTAATAATATATGGGATTGTTTGTTCTGCATTAATTTCAGAATCATAATTGAGTGAGGCATATATAGTTCCATCAGTTCATGACTGTAATTGTCACCAGATTTTAAAATTAGAGTTGCTGAACCAAATATTGAAGAAGAGGACGCAAAAGCTGTCTATAATGCAGTTAAAGAAGAATGTCTTAGTGGATCTGGTCCATATAACAAACAATTTGAAAAAAAATTTGCAGAGTACATAGGAACTAAATACGCAATTGCTGTTAATTCAGGAACTGCTGCATTGCATCTTTCATTAGAAGTGTTAGGGATTAATGGTGGTGATGAAGTGATCACAACTCCATTTACTTTTGCTGCAACGTCTAATGTAATAATTATGCAAAATGCAAAGCCTATTTTTGTTGATATTGAACCTGAAACATTCAATTTAGATCCATTAAAAATTGAGAATGCAATATCGGCTAAAACCAAGGCGATAATGCCTATTCATTATGCAGGTCAAATATGCGAAATGGATACAATTAATGAAATTGCAAAAAAACATAGTTTGTATGTAATTGAAGATGCAGCACCTGCAGTAGGATCCACATACAAAGGAAAAAAGGCTGGTACATTAGGTGATATCGCAGGATTCTCATTTTTCCCTGACAAGAATATGACTACAGGTGAAGGTGGAATGATTGTGACAAATAATTCAGAATTTGCAGAGAAATGTCAAATTTTAAAAAAGAATGGTGCATTAAAGAGATATTATAACATATCAATAGGATGGAATTTTAAAATGCCAGACATTAATGCGGCATTAGGAATTTCGCAATTAAAAAGAATTGAATCCATTATTGAACGAAAGAATTCTTGTGCAAAATTTTATGATAAATTGTTTTCTACTATACCCGAAATTACAGCTCCAGTTGTAAAAGAATACAACAAAATAACATACATGCTTTATTCAATTTTGGTTAAAGATAACAAATTACGTGAAAAGATTAGAATTGGTTTAGAATCACAAGGAATTGAAACTAGAGTTAATTTTCCTCCTATGCATCTTCAACCTGCATATATTGATAGATTTGGTGATACGAAAGGAAGTCTGCCAATTTCAGAGGATGTTTCAGAACGTATACTTGGATTACCAATATTCATAAACATGACCCAAACTGACCAGGAATTGATAGTTAATACAATAAAACAATCGATGAATTAAAAATGAAATTTATTAAGACAAAGTTAGATGGCGCATTTATCATAGAATTAGAAAAATCTGATGATGAACGTGGATTCTTTTCAAATATGTGGGATAAAAAAAAATTTCAAGAAAATAATTTGAATGTAAATTTAACTGAATGTAACATAGCATTTACGAAAAAAAAGGGTACAATTAGGGGACTTCATTATCAGATTTCTCCATTTGAGGGTGCAAAATTAGTTAGATGTACTAAAGGGCGTATTTGGGATGTGACAGTTGATCTACGTCCAACCTCAAAAACCTTCAAACAATGGATTAATGTCGAATTGAGCTCAGATAATTACAAACTGAATTATATTCCAGAAGGTTGTGCTCATGGTTATCAAACTTTAGAAGACAATTGTGAAGTGTTTTACTTGATGTCTCAAGTCTATAATTTAGACTATGAATGTGGAATAAAATATTCGGATCCAGCATTTAAAATCACATTTCCGTTTGAAGCTACAATGATTTCTGAAAAAGACGACTCGTGGAAACCGTTCAAAATATAACTAAAGACATAACTGATTTTTATGGTAGATTGATTTGACAAATTTTAAGGATAAAGCAATATTGGTTACAGGTGGAGCTGGCTTCATTGGCTCTGAAGCAGTTAATCAATTATTACAGGAGGGTGCCAAAGTAACAGTTTTTGATAATTTCTCGTCAGGAAAAAGACATTACTTACCAAAACAAAATAAAAAACTTAGAATAATTACAGGGGATATTACAAATGAAAAAGCTGTTATCAAAGCAACAAAAGATCAAGAAATTGTTTTACATTTAGCTGCATTACCATTTATTCCAGACTCATTTTACTATCCTGTTGATTTCTTTAAGGTTAACACAATTGGGAGTATGCATGTGTTTTGGAGCGCAGTGAAATCAAAAACTGTAGAGACAGTCATCAATATATCAACTAGTGAAGTTTATGGTTCTGCACAATACATCCCGATGGATGAAAACCATCCCACATCACCGTATTCTACATATGCAGTGAGTAAATTAGCTGCAGACAGAGCCGCATTTACACTACATAAAGAAAATGGTTTTCCAGTAGTGATATTAAGACCATTCAATACTTTTGGTCCACGATACACTGAACCATATATCATTCCAGAGATAATTGGACAGATTCTTCGTGGTACAAAAGAACTGAATCTAGGAAATGTAAATTCTACAAGAGATTTTACATTTGTATCCGATACTGTTAAGGGAATGATTAATGCCGCTAAGGAAAAGAAAGCTATTGGAGAAATCATTAACATTGGTTCACAAAGTGAGGTCAGAATTGGAGATTTAGTTACAAAACTTTCTAAGATTGCAAAAATTAAAACTAAAATTAAAAGAGATGAAAGTAGGTTAAGACCATATGACGTTAATAGATTGTTCTGTAATAATAAAAAAGCTAAAAAACTTCTAAAATGGAAACCAACAATATCAGTTGATAAGGGATTAAAAATGACTTATGACTGGGCTAAGAAAAATAAAGTGGTATTTAATTCTCCATTCACACGATTTTATTATAAAAAAACTTCAAAATAATTAATTGATTTTTTTTGCCTCAATGTTTAAGCTCATAAGAAGTCCATTCTCCTTGTCCATATGAGGTAAGTATGCTTGACTATAATCATCAATATGTCCATGGTCAACCTTTCTCCAATCCCATTCTTGAATATCAGAAAAACCATTTTTAATTAATATTGATGATAGATATTTTTTATCAAAAATCATTTTATGAAAATCAAAATTTGTTTTTTGTCCTCCAATCAACAAGCCTAAAAGATCTTCTAATTTTGAAGTTTTTTGATACCATGTTATAGTTTTTTCAAAATCAGGAACAGCTAATCGTAAAATACCATTTTTTACAAGTTTTTTATTCCAAACTTGCAAAACGTTCTCTACTTCATGTCGTCCTAAATGTTCAAAAATGTGACAGGCGTAAATGATTTCGCATGATCCATCAAGAACTTTTGATAGCGTCCTTGCATCATCAATTATGTCAACATTAGGTAGATCATCAATATCTAAATTTGTCCAACCTGGGAAAATTTTTGAGCCACAGCCAACATGAAGCTTCATATGTAATTTTTTCTTAAATGGTATATCTAGTTTGTTTATGAATATTCAGAATGTATCTCAGATAATTGCTTCACAAATGATATATGGAAATTAATCGAGCCTAAAATATGTCAACCGCAGTTGTAATTACCACTTTAAATGAAATTGATGGTGTAAAAGAGCTATTACCTAAAATCAAAAAAGAATGGGCTGAAGAATGGTTGATTGTAGATGGAAATTCTAATGATGGTACTATTGATCAAGTTAAAAAACTAGGTTTCAATATAGCATTACAAAATAAAAAAGGACATGGAGATGCCGTAGCTAGAGGAGTTAGTGATACAAAATCTGAATTTATTGTGTATTGGGGTCCAGATGGAAACCATGAATTACAAGAGATACCCACGTTAATAGAAAAAATTAAGGAAGGATTTGATCAGGTAATAATTTCTAGATTTGGTAAAACATCAATAAATCTTGACGCAGGTCATATGGATACATTCGGAAATAAAATGTTTACATTTTTAATCAATATGTTTTTTGGAGGGCGTTTGACAGATGCGTTGAATCTAAGTAGAATTATTACAAGAAAATCTATGCTACAGTTAAAATTTGATGCAGAAGGACTTGATTCTACGACTCAGATGAGCATACGTGCACTAAAACAGAAACACAAGATTATTGCAATTACTGGTAATGAAGGAAAAAGAATTGGTGGGAAAAGAAAGATGGAACCAGTTCCTGTAGGATGGGATTTAACTAAATTAATTATTCTTGAATTTATTTTCTGGAACAATAGATAATCTAATGTTGAAAAGAAGATGATCTTCACTAAATTTAAATAATATCTGCGGGATCGCTCGAACAATGGTTACAATGGATTGTTCTTTAGAACTTGATTGTAGTGAAAAAAAGTTCTTTAAAATTTTAACTGATTATGAAAATCTTTCAAAATATTTGCCAAGACAACTTCAAAAAATAGAAATTTTAGACGAGCATGATAACTACACAACAATTCAAGCTACAGTACTTGTAAGAAGTATGATAAAAAAAGCATTTTTACAGAAAATAAGAATTGAAAAAAAATCTGAAAATAATTTATCTATAGAAATTTTAGATGGTTTTGCAAAAGGTAGCAATGTTACAATATCTATTCAAATACAAAAAGAAAAAACCCTATGTGTTGTTAACTTGGATATTAAATTAAGCTTAAAAACCGTTATACTTTATCCTATAATCAAAAGAGAATACAAGAGTTTCTTATTAGGCACTTTTACGAAAATTAGTATAGATGCAAAACAAGCTAAGGAGGAATTTTAATTTTGAATGTAGTAAACTGGCAAAATGCGTATGACAAATCATCTAATTTTAAAAGTAGTGGCCCACCAAAATGGGCATTTGTCAAAGAATTTTTGAATAGAGACTTTTATGAGGAATTATACAATACATTTCCAAAATTTGATGATACTTGGAATGTAACGGATAATGAAGAAAAATTTGCATATAGAAAATTTTGGAAAACAGATGAGGGTCGTTATTACACTGATGGAACGCCCAGAGAACACAATCTCATTCAGGAGTATGATTCTAGATACAGTGAACCGTGGAATAAATTTCTGAAACATGCATGGTCTGAAGAATTTACAAAAAAATTAGCTGAAGTTACAGGAGTTGAAGTAACTGGCCTGAGACATTTTTGCTTCATGTATGCAAATAAAAACTGCTTCCAAAAAACTCACATCCATAATGTAAGTGACAAAACGTTAATTGTGTTCTTATATTTCTCAAAAAATTGGGAAGAAGGTGATCCTGGTGGTACATATCTATCTAATGAGGCAAACGGTTCTAAAATTTTATTTGAGCCATGTGAGCTTGATAACACTGCCTTGTTTGTATTAGACGGACCAAAAGCAGCTCATGGTATGAGAAAAATAGTTAAAGATGCTGAAAGGAAAGCAATTCAACTTACATATGAACCATTTTCTACGACCGAAGGATGGTATGGAAGACGCGATAAAGATGTATTTGAACCAATAGAATTGTGATGTATGAAGAATGATTAAGATTCTTGTTGTTGGTTATGGTTCGATTGGAAGAATACATGTAGACAATTTTTTAGAGTTCAAGGATGTACAGATAATAGTATATACAAAAAGAAATGATCTACAGGCATTAAAGAAAAAAGGAGTAAAAATATCAAACTCATTAACTGAGTGTTTAAAGGAAAAGCCGGATGTTGGTATCATTGCTAACCAAACCAGCCTACATATTCCAATTGCAATTAAGTTGGCAAAAGAAGGTTTAGACCTATTTTTAGAAAAACCGGTATCAAATTCTTTAAAGGATATAGAAAAATTACGCGCGATTGTAAAGAAGAAAAAATTGATAACACAAATTGGATGTAATCTACGATTTCATTCATGTATGAAGAAAATTAAAAGTCTAATTGAACAGCAAAAGATTGGAAAAATTATTTCAGTGCAAGTTCATAATTCTTCCTATTTACCAGATTCTCATCTATGGGAAGATTATAGAAAATCATATGCAGCAAGAAAAGATTTAGGGGGTGGTGTTATTCTAACAAACGCAATTCATGAAATTGATTATATGTATTGGTTCTTTAAAGAAGTTGAAAATGTTATTTCAATATCAGGAAAATTCAGTGATCTTGAGGTTACAGCAGAGGATTATGTGTCAAGTTTGCTGAAATTTAAGAATAAAATTATAGGTGAGCTGCATTTAGACTATTTTCAAAGACCAAATTTTAGAAGTTGTAAGATTCGTGGAACAAAGGGGGAGATTTACTGGAACTCCGATAATAACTGTGTAAATATTTACAATATGAAGAAAAAAAAATGGGAAACAAAATTTGATACTGGTTTTTCTCATAATCTGGATACATATTCTTCCTATGTTGAAGAACTAAAACATTTTCTGAAATGCGTAAAGAATAGAAAAGAAACTGTCAATGATCTTGAACAGGGTGTAGCAACTTTGAAAATTGCATTAGCAATGAAGAAAGCATCAAAACTAATGAAATGTATTAAAATCTAAAATATTATAAAATAAAAAAATCATTTTATTGAAACTTCTCGTTTGTCTATGTGCTCGTTTAACTCCTGCTGCAGTCTAGAAACTTCCTCAAATTCTTTATCCGTTAATTTTTTGTTTTCGGATAACTTTACCATTAATTCAGTAAGTTTCAGATATGCTGGTAAAAGAATCTCAGTGTTTTGAAGCATTCTTCTAAAATGTGGGCTTGTTTCTACCAGAATATCTTGTTCTGCACGAAAAGATTTTGATCTCTTGAAATGAACATACCCAACAAGAACGAGTAATGGCACTCCAGTGCCTGCTACAATTACAATATAATGAAAAAAAGTAGGGAAAATCACACTTAGTGATGGATAGTTTTCAATTGCCAAGAAATATGTTACCGTAAGAGTGTTAATTGCTGCAAAAATATAGGCAAAATAGGTTTGCCAGCCTGTCCTAAAATAAAACCAACCTCTAAAACCTAGGTTTTTTTCCACAAATTTTTCGCCAAATTCAAGTATATCAATTTCACCACCAATTGAAATTGATTAACATGTTCCTAAAATTACTAGATATAAGATATCATGATGAAAATAAAAAACTAGCCAATGTTCTTTACAATATAGTCTAGTGCAGTGTCTGAAATCTTATGTTCGTAATGTGTATCATCCTCAAAAATTTGAAAATCACCTTTTCCTAATTGCAAAATTCTATCTTTTACAACAGATTCATAAGTATCATATCCGTTTCCTGAGAAACAACATGGATCATTTTTATTAAAAAGTTGAATATGCTTTCTTCCATCGCCATATGAACTCAAAACATATAGTTCCAAATAATTTACGTTTTGATATAGGTCCATGTTTGTTTGTTCATAATCGCCTATGTCTCTTTCATCTACTCTTAGATAAAATGGAATTGAACCAGCAACAGAAAAACTATCTGAAATTCTTTCATCAATGGAAGAATATACTACAGTAGTCCAACCACCACCAGATATGCCAATCATCGAATATCGATTAAAATCATATTCTTTTTTTAGAAAAGTCAAATTAATTTGAATTGGATCAAGGAATAATTTCATAGGATTAAAATTATTTGCTTCTAAGAATCTTAGATGTTCGTGAGAACTTAACTTCATTTGGCCTAACCCATCTATTTCTATAATTGGTTGATTATTCATTCCAATTAGAGGCATTGTTAATGCAAGAACTGTAAAATTTCTATTAAGAAAGAATTGGATAGTGTCTTTACCTAAAACAAAATCTCCACCATGCCCCTGGTGATAGATAATTAGTTTCTCATTAGATTCTTCTGGTATGAAAAGATATGAAACTGAGTTTATTCCGTATTCCATTTCAACCGTTAATCGGTCAATACGCTCTAGATTTTGAAAATCGCTATATCGAGAATCTTCTATGTTAGAATCAATCTCTGGTGATGGTGATTTATCTATTACACGCTGTAAACTTCCAACATTCCAGAAATATTCCGTTAAGAAATTTTTTTTGAAGTCAATATCTGATTTTGTCTCAATTTTAATTAAAGAATCTATATCAGCCTGATTAACAAATTGATTGTTTTCTGCGGTTTTTGGTTCAGATAAAATATCATTAGATGAATCCAAAAATTCATAGGGAAAAATCTTGTACATGCCTACAGAAAATCCATAAAAAAACACAATAAAAAATACTGATAAAATCAGTAAATACTGTGTTTTTTTCATAACAAATAATTTTAAAATTTGAATTTAAAAGGTACTCATGAATGTATTTCAACCTATAAATTATTCTTGAAAAAACATAATTAAATTGAAAGTTCTCATTGCGTCTGGTGCCGGAGGCGGTACTGCTAAGGGTAGAATTGGAAAATACTTCCATTTGAAAGAGTTTAGTAAGGCGCTTGAAAAAATGGGTGTTGACTGTAAATTAGTCCGTGAATTTGATTACATTACTGGTTTTCCAAGTAAAAGCCCAAAAGGATGGTTTTCAAAGAAAAAATTCCATGACTTGATCAATGAATATGAACCAGATATAGTGTTTGTTGACTGGCAATCACATTTTGGATTAGAGACCATTAAAGCTGGAATTCCTCTATTTGTTTTATTGAGAGGTAATCTTTGGATGGAGGTAGAATATGCAAAGAAAACCATTTACAAAGATCTAAAGACACGAACTGTGTTAAATCTAAGATTAAAAAATGCTGAGCGTGTACTTGCTAACTGTCAGGGAATTTTTACCGCTGATTTTCTCCATGATACAATCAAGGAACGTTTTCCTAATGTAAATTGTCACCACTTTTTGGAGGGATTAGATGCGTCACGTTGGTATCCTGTGTCTGGTATGAAACTACAACATCCTTGTGTAGGATTATTAGTAGACTCAAACATGTGGCATAAATCAAAAGAAATGCTTGTTCTTGATGAAGTTATCCGCGCAATGCCAACTACCAATTTTTATTGGGTTGGCGATGGTCAATACAAAGATAAAATTCTCTCAGTCTTAGAAAAATATTCGAATTTTCATTATTTAGGTTCCCTAGAATATCCAGACAAAGTCAGAGAATATCTTACCGAAATAGACGTCTATGCATTACCAACTGGGATGGATACTCTTCCCTTATCTTGCAAAGAAGCAATGGTTATGCAAAATCCTGTGATCGCAACAAATGTGGGAGGTATACCTGAGATGGTTTATGATAATAAAACAGGGTTTTTGATAAATGAAGGGGATCATGATAAATGGATAGAAAAATTATCACTTTTAATTAATGATAAAGAATTGTCACAGAGAATTGGTAACGAAGCACAAAAATTTGTAATTGAGAAATTTAACTGGGATGTTATCGCAAAACGATTTGTTAACGTAGTGGAATCATATTTGAGAGAAAATCCAACACAAAAACTTGAAAAAAACTCTTAATGCTAATAATTTCAGAATAATCTTCAAATAAAGACAATTTCGGATCTTGATATACGATGAAAAAAATAGCCATTATAGGCCTTGGTAAATGGGGAAAAAATCTGTTGAGAGAATTTTCAAATGTTTCCTGTGTTACAAAATGTCACACCAGGGGCAACCAGAAAAATATTAGTTGGCTTCGTAGGAATTATCCTAAAGTAGTTCATACTACAAGCATTAGAGATATTCTGACTGACAAAAATATTGATGCTGTTGCTATTTCTACACCTATTAACAGTCATTTCAAAATTGCAAAAAACGCTCTTGAATCTGGAAAACATGTGTTTGTGGAAAAACCCATGGCTAGTAGTGTTATTGAAGCAAAACAGCTTATCAAAATAGCTAAAAGTAAAAATCTTAATCTGTTTGTAGGACATGTTTTTCTTTATAACGAAATTTTTAAAAAAATCAAAAAAATAGATAAGCAGGAATCTATAACATATGCTCACTTTGCTTGGAAAAAATTTGGTACTTTCGATGAAGATATTTTTAAGAATCTCTTATCTCACGATATCTCTTTAATACTGGCGTTGTTTGGTTCTCCAAATAGAATAAGACTAACAAATAATGTTGGATTTATCACTACCTCGGATCGTATTAGTCTAGAATTAAACTTTACACGTAATAGAAAATGTGAGGTTAGTATTGATAGAATATCACCACATAAAGAAAAATCTGTAACATTTCTCACAAAGAAAAATTTGTTTGTTTGGAATGATGATGAACTATTAAGATTTGACAAACGAACACAGTCATTTAAAAAAATATACCAGTCAAAAAACACTCCATTACATTTAGAATGTAAAAAGTTCATCGCGAATATAACTAGCAAAAAGGTTTCATACGATTCTTCTTTCCTTGCACTTAATGTAACTCGTATATTATCTAAATTATCAAAGTGATGAATATGAAGATAGCAGTAATTGGTGGAGGTATTTTTGGAATAACAGCTGCATTTACGTTATCCCAAAATAATGAAGTTGATTTGTTTGAGAAGAACAGTGACTTGCTTTTGGCTGCTTCTGGTAGTAATCAATATCGTGTTCATAGGGGATATCACTACCCTCGTAGCAAAGAAACAGTATCGGGTATAATAAAATCTGAGGATAGTTTTAGACGAACATTTGAAGAGGCTATAGTAGATAGCTTTGATCACTATTACTGTATATCTAAAAAAGATAGTCTGACGTCTGCAAAGCAATTCTTAGATTTCAATGATGTACATGGATTGGAGTATACCATTTCAGATTTGCCATTTATGAACAAAAACAGTATAGAATTATGTGTCAGAGTAAATGAATCAGTTTATGATCCCGTAAAATTAAGACAAACATGTTGGGAAAAACTGAAAAGTAATAATGTGAATGTTTTTCTCAATAGAGAAGTTACGGACAATATTTTTGATAATTATGATATGGTAGTTATCGCTACTTATGTAAATATCAACAAATTAGTTGAAAAATTTCCAAATTTACAAAATGAATACCAATTCGAATTGTGTGAAAAGCCCGTAGTAAAACTGCCTGAACAATTTAAGAATAAAAGTGTGGTAATAATGGATGGTCCTTTCATGTGCATTGATCCATTGGCTAATACAGATCTACATCTGTTATGTAATGTTGCACATGAAATACATCAAACAAATATTGGTAAATATCCCGAAATCGATCAGAAATATTTACCACTGTTAGATAAAGGAATTATCAAAAATCCGTCCATTACCAACTTCAATAAATTTATTGATTCTACCATACCGTTTATTCCAGAAATAAAAAAAGCAGAACATGTGGGTTCAATGTTTACTATGCGTGTTGTGCCTCCATACGTCGAAGACACTGATGAGAGACCAACCATGGTTAGAGTTGTTAATGAACAAATAATAACAGTTTTTTCAGGGAAGATAACTACTTGTGTTGATGCTGCCAATGATATCAATAAGCTGATAGCTTCAAATCAATAAAACTAAAATTTCAAAATAAAGATTAACTAAAAATTATTTTTTCTCTTTCTTCAATTTTTTTGCATATCTATTATTCATCTTGCTAATGATGTTAAGAGACTCGTTATTTATCAGATTAAGATTAGGTATAACGCAATGACCGCCTATAAAACTAGGATACATTTTTGGTCTATTACCTAAAAATTCTTGAATTTCATCAGAAAAGCTCCACATCTCATCATAGTCTACCCCATGTTCAATCGCAATAACATTACTTAATTGCGCATAGTTCACTAACCAACCCAGATATGATGTGTCACAAATAATTTTTGCCAATTCCAAGGTCTCTGGCTTTGACATTTTTTTTGTTTTAACACCACAACGTTTCATTGATTGGGCATATCTGGTAGTAGCCCATTTGCCTCTAGGAGCATTTGCTGAAATTACAAAAAATTTGGTGTATCGTTTAAGATCATAAACCATCCTCTTATGAACACCCCTTGTTGCACTGTATATTACAGGAATAGATAATTTCTCTTGTAATTTTTCCGTCATACCGGGCTTTATTGTGCTATGAATAACAATACATTCTGGTTGGAATTTTTTATAAAGTTTCAAAACATTGTTAATGAATTTGCCAGTTACAGGTATGGCAATGTGCAGAAATGAGGTTTTGAGGCTTTCGTATTTTTCAAATTTTCTTTCATCCATTAAATCAGGGTTTGAATCAAATCCAACTACAACACCGTGTTTAGATAATAGTTTTAAAATTGGCTTTCCTATTTCTCCAATACCTGCCACAATATCTTTTTTCATTGTTTGATTTTTTGTCTGTTAAGTTGTAAATTAATTTAGTGTAGTATTTGCACTCATGTCCTTTGTAATGAATAGTCTATACCAAATCTCAAATGCTAACAATCCAAGGAACTTATTCACATATTTGACGTCTAAATCAGTTCTGTCTATGTATTTACTAATCCACTCTTTGTTTATCCATCCATTTTTTGTAATTTCAGAATCTATCAGATATTCTTGACATAGAGATTGGCCAAATGACTTCCATAAATTGAGCGTGTTCACATTAAATCCTAATTTTTCATTTTGAATTAATTTTTCCATATTATATTTAGATAATAATTTTCGTAAAGACATTTTACCAATATCCTTAGTTCCATCATATTTGTGCTGAAAAGGTATACTCAAAGCATGGGAGATCATATCTTCAGATAATAATGGAGATATAGACTCCACACCAAAATGATTCAGTATTTTTGTATTGACTGGATTAAAATTATATAGTAATTTTCCATTATAGTCCGCCAAAAATACTTGTTCAATAGGTGATAGAGGATTATCAAAATAAGGAACTAATGTATCATAAATTAATTCCCAAGAAAATTTAGATTTTTTTCCAAAGAGTTTTTCCTGATCAGGAACTCTATCCCTTTCGTGACATGACAAATATGCCTTAGCCTTTTCTAATGGAGTAGAATTACTACCTATCAAAGACAAAAATTTTTTGTACCTAAATGTATACCCTCCAAATAACTCATCTCCACCATCACCAGAAGCGAGATATTTTGAAAGAGACTGTGATTTTTTGACAACATGGTACCAATGAAGATCCCAAAAAGGAAGTTTGATTATGCTGATGGCTTTAGGCAGCTCACGTAGATAATTTTCTATGTGAATAACATGATGATCTGCTCCCAATTCAGTAGCAATTCTTGCTGCACTTTCTGTTTCATCTATACTGTTTGCGAATTTAACTGAGATAGCATGAACTTGTATGTCAGGCACAGCCTTTTTTATCAAAGTGAGAATTAATGTAGAATCAATTCCCCCACTTAGCGCAATACATATCTTCTTGACCGATGAAACACTCAGCTGTTTTTTTATAGTTTCTTGAATTGTATTTTCAATAAATTCAATCGAAGGTTTTTGAATTGAAGGTTTTAAATCACTCCAGGCTTTTTGAGGTAAATTTGGTTTTATACTGGGATCATATCTAAGTGTTAGAATATTTGTGATTGAATCGGGTTTAACTTTAGATAGTCCTTGTTCAGAACTCAACGTGAGTTTTTGACATTCTTTCTTAATTACTCTTTGGAAGAATTAATCAATCCAATAGCTTTTATGCAATTAATCTGATTTTTCCACTGTGAAAATACTATTAATCTCACCAACTGAGAAGGGTATTGGTGGCATTGCACAACATGTTCAAGGTCTTTCTCAATTCTTAACTAAACAAAATCATAGAGTTGATATTATATCCTCAAAGAATACCTTCACTATTCCGGTAAAAGGACTTAAAAATCCTAGCTTTATGTTATCATCATTTTTGAAAACTAGATCAATGAAAGATAATGACATTGTCCATGCGCACAATATCCCATCTGCTCTTGCTATGAAAAAAACTTCTGGAAAAAAAATTCTATCGCTTCATGGTATCTATTCACAACAAATTACTGAGTTACATGGAAAAATTTATTCTAACATTTCAAAAAATTATGAAGAAAAGGCGTTAAAATGGGCTGATTCAATAACCGCCATATCAAAAGAAGCATGTGACTACTACTCTAAAAGTGGATTTGATGTCATTCATGTTCCAAATGCTATAGATCTTACTAATTTTCCAAAAAAAGCGACTAGAAAATTTGAGAACCAAATTATTTACGCGGGACGTTTATGGAAAGAAAAAGGAATAAACACATTGCTAGATGTCGATAAGCGTCT
>Ga0114933_10002754_pt1 | contig 17779 bp, 12 predicted proteins | sample 4SBtaG_FD_89691 | JGI IMG/M metagenome (GOLD analysis project Ga0114933, IMG submission 89691) | Deep subsurface microbial communities from Kolumbo volcano to uncover new lineages of life (NeLLi) - 4SBTROV12_W25 metaG | ecosystem: Environmental > Aquatic > Marine > Volcanic | place: Kolumbo... | reverse complement strand
TGGGAGGTGTGATGCTTAGTGTAGCATTTTTGGAATTGCTGCCATTAGCTCTTGAACAACTTGGCTCGATTGACCAACTCGCCACCTCCATACTCATCGGACTCGTCGCGACCTTTCTAATCACTCGCCTATTCAACGTTCATCAACACGGTAACATCGATGAGACGCATCTCGATCATGATTGCGATCATCCGGATCATAACCATGTAGCATCATATTCGCCAGAGAACTGTACTGTTCACCAAAGAAAGAATAGTTGGATTGGCTTATTTCTTGGGCTTGGATTCCACTCAATTCTGGACGGCATCGCTATAGGCGCTATTTTCACCGTCAATGAACAATCAGGAACTATATGGAATTTTACTTTGTTGGCACCACTGGCTGTAATGATTCTACACCTCCCGTTCGAGTCCCTTTCGCTCTTTTCAGTGATGAAAGCAACCGGATGGAGCAATCGAGCTATTTACATCACCAACATCGCGTTTGGTACGGCCGCTCCATTGGGTACAGTGTTATTTTTGGCTGGAACATCACACCTCGCTGTCGGCTCTCCTGTTATTGGAATTGGACTCGGCATAGCCGTCGGAGTATGCCTTTGTGTCTCGTTGTCGGACATCCTGCCGGAATTGGGATTTCATTCCCGAGATAGATTGGCCCTTATAGCTGCCCTATTGCTTGGGGTCGTCTCGATATTCATTTTGCACAGAGTCGTACCACACAGTCACCCGCCTCATACCTACCCGGATCCTCCGGCCGAGCAAAAAACACATACAAGGTAATGCACTAGTTACCAATTGTTTGTCGCACTGCCTGAACAGCTTGAGCTCGGTTTGCAAACGTTCTCGCCATTACCTGTACATCATTCTCGTTTAGGCCAAGCCGCCGCAATTGCGCTGCCTGCCACTGCGCTGCAAGCTGATCATTGTGGAACACGTTTCCGATTCTGCGAATCTTCTTGTTCGTGCCCTCGTATGCGATTACCAAACCGACATGAGGCTTATCCGCAAAAGGAGATGTGTACGGAAGTCGATCGAGGTGTTTAACCATTCTTTCCTCGATAACACCCAGATCATCTCCGAAGTGCTTTTGAAACAGTAGCAAGTGACGTGGAATCCGACCGTCCGGCGTAACCGGCATGTTTCCCTCAAGCGGTCGCAAAAGAAAAAGTTCCTGTAGGTACGATCGAAATTGCTCTCTTCGCATTTTTGCGAGGTAGTGGGTCAATCCCCAGCTTGTTGCGTATCCAACCGAAGTGAGCTGCCGAGCAGTGACGCTTTCGGAAATCATGTCACCGGTCCAGCTTGAATTGTCACGTGCCTTGATCTGGACCTCCAATTCCATCATGCGCATATCGTTAACCTGGCCAGCACCCTTCCATCGCCTGTTCTTGCCAAGCGTTGTCGGCGCCAGATACTCAGCGAATCCTTCTGTGATCCACATCGGCCATGCCGACATACGACTTTGGGCTCCAATGTTGTGCAAAATCTGATGAACGCCCTCGTGTGCAATTGTGCTGATCAACTGTTGATCCGCCAACGCCTGATCCACTCTGGCTAGTGGCGTCTCTTCACACATTACCACGCGGTTATTTAATATGTGGTAATAAGCGATGATGGATGGATCGATCCTAAAATACTCCTGATATTCCGATCGCTTCTTAAACATGATCACAATAAGTGGTACATCCGGAGCGTTCGTTTTCGCACCCATATTTCTTACATAGGTATTTACTCCATTAAACATTGACTCAAGAATTACTACGGCCGCACGAGTAAATGCTTCACTCGTGTTATATATATAGATGTAGTGTTTTGACTTTCTGACGTTGAAATCTGCAAGTGGACCGACCCGCAATTCTCTCGAAACGTCATCCATTGGCATTCCTATAAATGGACGCTCTGTCGCATTCACGTCATCTGACTTACGAGGTACAAGTTGGCCGTCGGGCAACTTAACCATCAGATAGTCGCCGACACCAACATGAACCTTTGCAACACATGCATTTCCATATGAATCTTGCGTAAGGACGTTTCGCGCAGAGATTTGACGGACGCTCCCAGCAGGGATGTCCACGCCGTAACTGCGCAGATCTAGCAATGGCCCGTTTTCCTGCGACGAACTAACATTCGTCAGGAAAACGACTGCAACAACTTGCATCACCAAATGCTTGCAAAGCATTCTCTCGGCGCTTTTTTTTCGATTCATCGTTTGATTGAACTTACCAATAAATCTGGACTGGTAAAAATCCCCGATTGGTTCGATAACTATATACATAAACTGGAATTGTTACCAATCCAACAACCGTTAAGACCCGTTCAAGTGCTTTTACCAACGACATTTAGGCCTATCTTACCTAACTTTCCTGCATTAAAACGCGAAACGAATCAGTAAACGCGCTGTTTAATCGTATGATTGTGTTAACAAGAGAAGCGCGGGAGAAATATGCCTGTTAGGCAGCTTTTAACCGCATTATTACGTTGTTTTTAATTAAAACTGTAACCAACGACTTACCAATCCGCAGCTCGACCACCTGACGGATGGACTAAAAAGGATGCGTCATGCGTCGCCAAATGCTTATCTTTGCTAGCCTTGCCACTCTACTACTCGCACCAGTCAATGCAGCAGTATTTGGGCAAACTGTTGACCCACTGGAAATGGTAAAGCTTATATCAGACCCAGATACACAGGAAAAGCTAGAGCTGAGTGATGACACCAAAGCAAAGATTGCCGCGCTGATAAAAGACCGAACTGAAACTACTGTGTCCACCCTTAAGGACTTAGAAGGTGAAGCTCGTGATGAACGAGCTAAGTCTTTGCGCCAGGAAAATGACCAGATGATTATGTCATTACTGAGCGTCCAGCAACGTGGAAAGATTGGCCAACTGAGAATTATCAAAAAAGGTCCATTAGCTTTAGCCGAACAACAAGTGCAAGCTGGACTTGGAATAAATGATGAGCAAAAAGCCGAAATCGCTAAACTTGTTGCTCAACGTGAAGAAGCACAGTCTGATGACGAAAAATCAAAGATAGACCAGAGCATCCTGGCCGTACTTAACGAAGATCAAAAAGAGAACTGGACGAAGTTTACTGGCCAAGAAGTGGCCGACGCCGACGATACCAAATCAGAGCCGGAAAACGAACCGAGCGAAGATACCGCCGCAGCTGATAATGACACTCCGATGCCAAAGATCTTGTCGGAGAGTGTCCTCAACGAAGACGGTGAAATAAACATCAGATTCAGCTTCCGCAATACACCTTGGCAAGTGGTGATCGAGTGGTTTGCTGAACAAAATGGGCTCTCATTGCAGATGGATGCCCCGCCAATAGGCACGTTTAACTATACAGATCCAAACTTCTATACACCTGAGCAATCGCTGGACGTCATGAACGGCGTACTACTCACGCGTGGTTTTACGCTCATAAGACGCCGCAACTTCCTAACCGTTGTCAATCTCGAAGATGAAATCCCAGATACACTAGTACAATTTGTTTCCGTAGATGAACTCGATGATCGTGGTGAATACGAACTCGTCAAGACGCTCTTCTCTCTAGTAAAAATGACTGCAGAAGAGGCCCAACAGGACTTTGAAAAGCTCCTCGGACCTCAAGGCAAAATGTTCACCTTCCCCGCCGCAAAGCAAGTAATCATTCAAGAAACAGCTGGACGTCTTCGTCAAATCCGCGACATCATCAAAGCTGTTGAAGAGCCGCGTCAGAAACAAGAAGGTATGATTGAGGAGTTTGTCCTCGAATACATGCCTGCAGAAGACATCCTACTCGTCGCACGTCCATTAATTGGCCTCGGGGAAGATCAAAACCGTAACGAAGACATTAATATCGCGGTTGACCCACTTGGCACGCGAATCTTCGCAACAGGCAAAGAGGACAAATTAGCCCTGCTACGCACAATCATTACGCGAGTTGATGTTGATCCACTTGATGGGGCTGAACCTGAGCCTGGTGAACAGCCTTATTTAATGACCCATGCAATCCAGGTTGCAGACCCAGGCACAGCCTATGAAGTACTCCAAACGATGCTGGAAGGCCTTCCAGACGTACGCATGGCTTTAGACCCTGCGACAAACAAGCTCATTGCTTACGCCCGCCCCAGCGAACACCAAACAATCAAAGCAACCATCGATGAACTCGAGGGTGAAGTGCCACAATTTGAAGTAATTTCACTTCAAACAATCGACCCAGAAATGGCCGTGGCTATGATCGCTAACATGTTTGATATTGATTCAGAAACACCGGATCCCAATGGCCCCAAAGTAACTGCCGACATCGATACGATGAAGTTATTTGTTAGAGCAACCGAAGGTGAGCTCAAGATGATTCGTGCTATGATCGAACGTCTTGAAAGCGAGAATTCCGTTGGCGCCGGCGGAAACATCCGAATATTACCATTCTCGGGAAACAGCGCCATCGATGCTGTAAATCGTGCAAATCGCTTTTGGACGGGCGGAAATAAAATCCAGATCATTACCCCCGAGGATCGCAAAGCCTCAACGATCGATCAACGTACCCCTAAGTCAGAGGAAACCCCAGTCCAGCCGACACCTCCATCAACGCAAGACGACAATGCCCCTGCAGTTCCAACAACGGGTGTAAAAGCCGGCAATAACGTCGTTAAAGGCGGAGTAAGATTAATGCACTTCGTCAGCCAAAATCCTGCCGATGACGCTGCTGACGTACTAGGCAGTGATATCATCGTTGAAATCACTAATGATGGCATTATCATCGCGTCGAACGATTTAGAGGCACTCGATAAATTTGAAACGATTCTGCGACAGCTTATGCCTCCAGCTGCATCCCAAACTGACCGGCGCGTTACTGTCTTCTATCTAAAATATGCCAAGGCAGACGTGGCTTCGACTCTTATTCAACAAATATTAAGCGGAGGAGCGGACAGTAGTGATCTTGGCTCCCTTGTGGGCGATGTCGCTGGTGGATTACTTGGTGGCGGCGGCGGGCTAATGGGCATGATGCTCGGTGGTCTCGGCGGTGACAGCGGTTCTGATGCATCCGGCGGTACGTTTACCGCATCTGGCACCGTAAGCATCGTGGCCGACCCTCGCCTAAACGCACTGGTTGTACAGGCAAATGAGGAAGACCTCATGATGATTGACGATTTATTGACGGTAATCGATCAAGAAGACAGTCAAACGGATGTACAGCTCCAGGGCAAACCACGCTTGATCCCAATCGTATACACCGATGCGGACAACATTGCTAACGTGTTAAAAGAAGTTTATGCCGACCGCATCATTGGCAACAACCGAGGCCAACAACAACAACGACAGCCATCGCCAGAAGACATTATTAAAGCTCTGCGTGGCGGTGGCGGTGGCGGACGCGGAGGCGGTGGCAACGAAAGTCGTGGTGAAGTGACGAAAATGACTATCGGCGTTGATACCACAAGTAATTCTGTAATCGTCGCTGCACCGGACCAACTCTTTAAAGAGGTTGAAGACCTAGTGAAAACGATAGATCAAGCAGGCACACAAACAAACGAAACACTTGAAGTACGCACGCTCCATCTCGCAAATCCAGATGTAGTTCGCGAAGCACTTAGCTCAATTTTGGGTGAAGAAGTAAATTCATCCAGCTCGGGAGGATCTAGTAGTTCATCGCGTTCGTCTAGTAGTGGTGGCCAATCCGGTCAAGCAACCGCAGATCAAATTCGTCAACGAATGGAATTCTTCAACCGACTACGCTCGTCAGGTGCTTTTGGTTCCCAAGGCGGCTCTTCCGGTGGAAGGCCAAGCGGCTTTCCTGGCAGTAGCGGTGGTCGCCCCGGAGGTTCACCTGGTGGTGCACCTGGTGGTGGCCGACCTGGAGGAGGTGGCCGTTAATACGTAATCTACCTAACAGATAACGGGTACATGAACACGATAAACGGCGAACATTATCATGCAAATTGGCGAATTACTTCTGGAAAACGGGCTGCTCAACGAGACACAGCTTGAACAATCAACCGCACTGGCTTCAAACGGTTCTGGCGTGTTAACCAATGCACTTAACATGGGCTTTTTAGAGGAAGAAGCCGCACTAAAGGCGATTGGTTCTAATATTGGCGTCGATTTTATTGACCTCCGTGAAGCCGACGTTGATTTAACACTGCTAGAGGCATTTCCGAATCGTCTAATCCATCGAGAACAGCTTTTCCCCGTTGAAAGGCAAAACGGGCACGTACTAGTAGCTACTAGCGACCCCTTTGACTACAACGCCATCGACGAAGCATCCTCAGCGATGCAGACCCCTGTCGTTCCAGTATTAGCAACTACGGCTGAAATTGACCGCCTTATCAAGCAGCACCTTGGAGTTGGAAGTGAGACCATTGACAGTCTCATCCAACAACGTTCCGACGCGCAAATTGAACTCCTTGAGGATCTGGATTTTGGGAGTGACGAACTCTCAGACATGGTCCAAGAAGCCTCTGTCGTCCGCCTTGTAAATGAGATTCTGGTCGAAGCCATCGACTCACGTTCCAGTGACGTTCACATTGAATCACAGCAAGATGGGCTTGTGATTCGTTATCGTATCGACGGCATGCTTCACCCGCAGCCGGTACCTCCTGAAATTAGTCAGTTTCAAGCCGCAATCATTAGCCGGCTAAAAATCATGGCTCGTCTAAACATCGCAGAAAAACGATTGCCTCAAGACGGCCGCATCAAACTCAAAGTTCACGGGCGAGAAGTTGACATCCGCGTCTCAGTCATCCCAATGATCCATGGTGAAGGATTGGTGATGCGTATTCTCGACAAGAGTTCCATGGTGTTTGATCTTGAACACCTTGGCATGTCAAAAGAAATCTATGCCAAATACAGCGAATTAATTAAGATTCCCCACGGCATCATATTGGTCTGTGGACCAACCGGTAGTGGCAAGACCACGACCCTTTATAGTTCACTGCTTCAAATTCGAAGTCACGCCAACAAGATCATCACCACGGAAGATCCAGTGGAATATCAGCTGGATGGCATCAATCAGATTCAGGTTCATTCCAAAATCGGATTAACATTTGGAGCCTCCCTCAGGAGCATACTGCGTCACGACCCGGACATTGTCCTCGTGGGTGAAATTCGTGACCTTGAAACTGCGGAGAATGCTATTCAAGCTTCGCTGACTGGACACGTTGTCTTCAGCACCTTGCACACCAACGATTCTGCTGGCGCCTACACTCGTATGACCGATATGGGAGTCGAACCATTTTTGGTGTCTAGCACTGTGGAGGCAGTAATGTCACAACGTCTGGTTCGCCGGTTATGTAATGCCTGCAAAAAACCTGTCGATGCAAACAAATTGGATCTTCCTTCAGACTTCCCAATGGATCTTGTTGATCAAGAGCTCTTCGAATCAACTGGTTGCCGTGAATGCCGTAACGTTGGATATACAGGGCGAATGGGCATTTATGAATTGATGCAGACAACTGATGAAATACGCGACCTTGCTACGAATCATGCGAGCAGTTGGGAGCTAAAGAAAGTGTCCGTTACAGGCGGCATGAAAACGTTGCGTGATGACGGTTGGCTTAAGGTTATCGCCGGTCATACCAGCGTGGACGAAATCCTTCGAATCACCAAGGGCGACCAGATCGTACCGACTAGTTAACCCTTAACCGGCTACAGCAAAACTATGCCAGACTTTAGCTACAAAGCTCGCACCTCCGCCGGTGAAATGGCCAATGGTACCATCACCGCTCCGAGTGAACGAGAAGCAGCCCGGTTGCTAACCGGACAGGCGTTATTCCCCCTCGTCGTTGAGCTTGCAGACCCTGGTTCATTTAAGAAAAGTCGACGGCGTGTGAAGGGGCAAATAATGGCTACTTGTTATAGCCAAATGGCCTCACTACTAAGAAGTGGTGTCCCACTGCTAAGAAGTTTGGTTGTGCTACAAGAGCAGGCATCCAACGCTACACTTAAGCACGTACTCGGAGAGGTACATGACCAGGTTCAAGAAGGTATTACACTTTCCGATGCCATGAAATGCTATCCGAAGGTCTTCAGCGAAATCGCGGTAAATATGGCGAATGCTGGTGCCGAAGGCGGATTTCTTGAGGACGCGTTGGAGCGGGTTGCCACGTTCACAGAACAACAAGAAGACCTAAAGAGCGAAACTATGGGGCAACTTGCCTATCCATTGTTTCTAGCGTCGATTGGGTCCCTCATTGTTGGAGCACTCGTAGTATTCTTCGTGCCAAAATTCGGAACGATGTTTGACAGCTTACGTGAACGCGGGGAACTTCCAATTGTCACTGATTATCTACTGGCTTTTAGTGAGGGGCTTCGCACACAGTGGGCAATCTTTGGTTTGCTTGCGGTCGTTATGGGTGTCCTCGCCATCGTCAAGTATTTTAACACCGAACAAGGCGTCGTTTTACGCGATCGCGTAAAACTTCGCATACCGCTTGTAGGGCCAATCTTTCTGAGTTTTGCCGTAGCAAGATTCTGCAGAGTCCTTGGAACACTACTCGGCAATGGCGTTCCGATTTTAAAAAGCTTAGATATCTCAAGCGATGCCGCTGGAAACCGAATTCTTGCGCGTGCGATTGATGATGCAACAGAGAATATTACAAGTGGTGCTTCGCTTTCGGAACCCTTGTCTCAAAGTGGCTATTTTCCTGGGACAGTTGTTGAAATGATAGCCGTTGCTGAGGAATCCAACGCACTTGATAGCGTTCTCGTAGAGATTGCAGATGGATTGGAACAACGAACCACCCGAAAACTAAACCTGGCCGTACGCTTGCTTGAGCCACTTCTGCTTATGGTACTGGCCGGTGCTGTACTATTCGTCGTAGTGGCACTTTTAATGCCTGTTATCAAGATGAGCAGTACGATCGGTTAGTAAACAGAACCACGGCACCCCTTCCGGTGTTCAATAGAGAGATAATTATTTTAGGAATTTACGGAGATCCAAGACAATGTGTCGCAATAAACGACAGCGTAAACAAATCAGACTCGGTTTCACTCTGATGGAAGTCCTCCTGGTAATGGCCATTCTCGTCATTCTGGGAACACTCGTAGCAACCAACTTCGATGGCATCTTTGGTGGTGCAAAAGAAAAGAGTGCTCGCATTCAGCTGGACTCCTTTTCAAAACAATTGAAGCTCTACAAAATTGACATGGGCAACTATCCCAGTGCCGATCAGGGGCTCGAGGGCCTCGTGAACGCACCAAGCGACGCCAATCTTGCCCAAAAATACCCAGCCGGTGGTTACCTGGACGCAGCAGAGCTGCCCTTGGATCCATGGAATAACGACTACCAGTATGAATCCGCTGTGGACTCCAGTGGTCTCCCCGGATTTGTCATCTCTTCAGCAGGACCTGACGGCCAAGCCGGTAACGATGACGATATCATCGTCAAATCCAGATAACTTCTCGTTCCACTAAGTCAATGAACGCTCATGACCGCATAACGATCAACGCGAGACGCCCGCATAAAAATGCGGGTCTGTCTCTGTTTGAGATCATCTTGGTAATGGCGATCATCGTCGGTATTGGTGCTTTCGTGATGCCCTCATTTGGTGGGATGCTGGAAGGACAACGATTACGGAAGTCTGCCGATGTAGTGCGTGTATCTTGGAACAACGCCCGAATCCGTTCAATGAAATCGGGTAGCACTATGGTATTCCGTTGTGAGGTGGGCGGCACTCGTTTTCTCGTTGAACCGTGGGCTGGTGGCGACCAATTCCTCGAACAAGGTGAAATGGTCGCAACTCCTGTCTTTGGAATCGCCGGTGATGGTGATACCGCAAACATTAGCGGCGTTGGAGAAGACACCCTACCTGAAGGCATCGTATTTGCCGGAACCAAACAGGGGCAAGATGCTCGCTCTCTTGCAATTGTCCAGCAACTAACCGACGCACCTCCTGCAATCAGTGGACAATGGTCTGAACCAATATTGTTTTATCCCGATGGCAGCACTAGCCAGGCACAACTGCAACTTAGCACCCCTGAAATGCAGCGATTTGTATTGGTGCAATTACGTGGATTGACCGGAATTGCAACCGTAACGGACATCATTACGCAATCCGACCTAGCTATCTTGCTAAGTCAGGAGGTTGCACAATGACTCAGCGTTATGCCCGACATCATGGTTTCTCCTTAATGGAGATTATCATCGCACTCACGATACTGGGATTGTCCCTGGCCGCAATCGGAAATCTCGTCATGACCGGCGCACGTTCGGCAGAACGCGCTCAGATTGAAACCACGGCACAGTTTCTTTGTGAGTCCAAGCTTGGTGAAATCAAATCTGGCGCCCAGCCCGCTGAGTCAATTGGTCCGATACCGTTTGAACAATATGAGGCACCGGCGGGCTGGCAATACACCGTAATGTCCCAGCCAGTAGATGACACCGGAACCTTACTCAACATCGTCGTGATGGTGGAGCAGGTAACGACCGATGGAAGCGATCCCATTCGTTTTCAATTAGTAACATGGATGATCGATCCATCTATCGAGCTTTCCCCCGACAGCAATAAGACGATCACTGAATTGCTGCAGCAACTGGAGAGCTAACGATGACAAGTAAACATGGCCATTCTCGTGGTTTCACCTTATTCGAATTAATAATTTCGCTCTCACTGATGGGCACCATTTTGGCCTTAATTGGTACAGCGACCAGCCTCTATCTTGATACGCTTGACCGTCGACGCGCCGACAGCGAGGAAGCACAACTGGCACGTGCGATCCTACGACAGATCTCAAATGACTTAAAGTCTACGGTCCAATACGAAGGCGTAGATGTAGAAGCTGGATTGGAAGGGCTCGAAGGACTAGGTGACCTGATGTCCGGCGATCTAGAAGGTATGGATCTATCTGGCCTCGATGGAATGCTCGGTGATGATCTGTCCGGGCTACTCGGACCTCCGGACAATGAAACTGAAAACACGACAAATATTGCTGACGACGTAGGTTTACCAGAGGCGCCGGGACTTTATGGTAATCAATACGAACTGATGATTGACGTTAGTCGACTCCCACGTCAAGAAGAATATCAAGTACTCTACAACCCTCAGAACACCGCTGCAATTGCTGACATACCAAGCGATGTTAAAACGATTACTTATTATGTGCGCCCGGAAACTGCATCTGCTGCAACACAGCGCGTCTCCGGATTCAGTCTAGAAAATGAGTTTACAGCTGGGTTGATCCGAAGACAGATTGACCGCGCTACAGGACGTTTTGCACTCTCATCAGGAAATGCAATTGGTCTTCAGAGCAAGGATCGACTCCTTGCACCTGAAGTACAATCCATCGAATTTATGTACTGGGATGGCTACGAATGGCTACCTGAGTGGGACAGCGATGTCATGGAAGGAATACCTATCGCAGTTCAGGTATTACTTACGATGCGCAGTCGTGCCCCCCACAAGTCAGGTGGCATAGTGCTAGCGGCTAATTCCAGCATTACCGGGCCCGAACAATCTATCGTCTCCTATCGCATGGTCGTGCGATTACCTGCCGGAAAAATCAATGACGTGGATAATACTGACGAGGGCTTAGAATCATTAGGCTTATGACACGTCACTCACACAATTCGTTGGACCCAAACTCCGGGCGGTTAAAGCACGAGGGCATGATACTTATTATTGTGCTCGTTGTTATTTTAATGCTTTCCCTTGGAGCCTACACATTTACTGATCTAATGATCACGTATGACGAAGCCGCAGACTTAAGTGGTGAACGCATCCAGGCTCGTTGGACAGCAGATTCAGGGATCGACATGATCCGTATGCACCTTATCTTGCCGGATCAACAACGATACGATGCGGGCGGTGAGTACAACAACTCCATGATGTTTCAAGCCATCAATGTTGTACCCGACACAAACCCTCGCAATATTGCCAACTTCACAGCAGTTGCGCCCTTTGTCGATCAAACGGGTTTAATGTCTGGCATACGTTATGGTTTAGAAGACGAATCCGCTCGCATCAATCTGAACACGCTTCTCCTGGCCGATACTTATGTCACCAACGGTGGCCGTACACTACTAATGGCTCTTCCCGGAATGAGCGAAGATGTCGCAGACAGCATTCTGGACTGGATTGATGAAGATGACGACACACGAGAATATGGCGCGGAATACGACTACTACCAGAGCCTTGTTCCTCCGTATTCGCCAAAAAACGGGCCACTTGATACCGTGGAAGAATTATTATTGATCCGCGGAGTATTTCCACAACTACTATTTGGCCAAGACGCAAACCGAAACGGGATGGTCGATCCATCAGAAACTGGGTTAATAAACAACGGTGCTAATACTGCAAACCAAGCAATGACGCCGCCAGCAACAGCCATGACCGGCGATCCTGCGATGGCTGGTATTGAACGCGGGTGGGCATCGTTTCTTACACTGTACAGCCAAGAAGCTAACCTCAACGCTGCCGGCGAGCCTCGTATCGATGTCAACAGTGAGGATCTCGAAACATTGCACCAAGACTTGCAATCTAAATTCAGTCTTGATGTTGCCAATTTTATCATTCTTTATCGTCAGTCCGAGAGCAATTCAAGCGAGACTGAAAACGGTGTGCCAGCCGCAACGATCGAGATGGACTTCACTCTTCCACCTTCACGTTCAATCACACAGCTACTCGAATTGGTTGAAATACGGCTAGAAGTGGAAGGCCTGGAAGGACCCGTCCTAGTCAACCCGGCATTCCCATTAAACTCGCTTGGCGCCTATGTCGACAATTTAATGGATAACGCGGCAGCTAACTCAAATCCAACGATACCGGGGCGGATCAATATAAATCAGGCACCACGATCACTTCTGATGGGCATCCCCGGCATTACAGAGGAAATTGTAGACCGAATCATTCAAGAGCGTATCCCCGATCCCGCTGAGGATGTCAGCAAAATGCAGCCGACCGAGGCGTGGTTGCTAAAAAACTTAATTGTCGATCTAGATGAATTTCGCCAAATGCTTCCATTTATTTGTGTCGGTGGCGATGTGTTTCGAACACAGGTTATCGGCTATTTCGAAGATGGGGCAGCGTCATCACGCGTTGAAGTTGTTATAGATCGTACAACCGCTACACCCCGTATACGTTTATGGAGAGACCTCAGCCATTTGGGCCGCGGCTATAGCCTTGAAATGCTAGGCTTACAGTACATAGATGGTTCAGTTCCTGGACAGGCTCCCATGAGCTTGCCCACACCATAACCCTATTTTTAAATTAAATTAAGAGATGCCTTATGGCTAAATACATTGCAATCGAATGGGATTCACTTGAAGTTAGAGTTCTCGTTGCATCATCTCGAGGTGGAAACGTAGGTGTTGATCATGCAGCAGCGTTTCCCACCCCAGAGGCGAACTCTCCTCAGGAATTGCCGTCTATAATTGGCCAATACATTGCTGATAACGCCAAAATGCTGCAAGTCCCGGCAAATAGTAATTGCTTGATTGCGTTGGGCAGAGGGCAAGTAGAAGCACGAACGTTTGACGTACCACCGGTTCCCACTGACGAACTACCGGTGATAGTAGAAATGCAGGCACCCCAGCAGTTTTCACAGATGACTGAAGAGTGGACCCTCGATTTCTATCCACAACAATTAGATGATGATCTGCAAGCTAGTTCCGTGCTTGCCGCGGCCGTCTCACCTGACACAATTGCTGACGTGATAGGTATATGTGGACCGGCTGGATTAACGCCGACACGCATTTCATTGCGCCCGCTACTAACAGCCGCATTACTTTGCGACCGTTACGCTATTGCGGAGCCAATTTTGGCTGTCGATATTTTGGCAGATCAAATTGAGCTTACCGTGGTCCATGATCATTCCGCGCCGATCATGCGTACCGTGCAATTGCCGGCTTCCGGCGTGCACGATACAGAAAATATTATTTCCGAAATAAAACGTACGCTTGCTTCAGCCTCTCATCTCAACGATACGCTTGAGATCGAAAAACTAATTCTGCTGGGGGATACAGACGAAAGTGATCTCTCAGAGGCGTTGGCAAAAGATTTAAAGCTAGAGGTTGAGGTGCTCAATCCCTTCACACTAACACATAACGGTGCGACGCCAAAAAATACCGATAATCTTCACTGCGGCCGTTACGCATCCCTCATTGCCATAATCGACGCAGCAGCAAATGAGCATCGCCCAGCGATCGATTTTTCGAATCCTCGCAAAACGCCCCCACCGCCGTCAGTAACAGAAAAGCATGGCCGAACAGCAATTCTGACAGCCGCGGTCATTATGCTTCTTATCCTAGCCCTCTACCTTCCGATTCGCAGTCGTTCATTGGAACTCGCATCAATGAATGCCGATATCGAAGCTGGTAAAGCTTTTTTGGAACGTCAGGAGGAACTAGTCACCAAAGATCTGATTATCACCAGGTATCAGGGTAAAACGAAAAACTGGCTGGACCAACTCGTCTACCTGTGTCAGACATTTCCAAATTCGGACGACGCGATCGTCGCTGATTTTCGCGCAAACACAGAAGCTCGAGCTTTTGACCCGACCGGCCAATCTAACGCCCCGCTCTGGAGCATAGCGATGGAAGTCGCTGTCAGGGATTACGGCGTACTAAAAACACTTGAAGACAGCGTCCGAAGTAATGTGCATACAATCCAAAGTAGCGGTCTCAGCAAGACAGAAGAAGCGGTGCGATACCCGTGGCTAACCCGGGAAGTAATTCGCATTATGCCAGGTGAAGTCGTTAATGCTCCTGAACAGTCTTCGATTGTTGAACAGGAAAGCGATCCCAATAACGCGGCGTCTGAAACACCGGTCTCGACAGCAAACACTGACGATCAAGCCGAAATATCCGACCCACCAGCCAATGATGTGGAACCCGATACTACAGTATCTGATTCCGAAACAGCGACACCAGAAGAAACAAATTAGAATTTAACTCAGCGTTTCCCAAACAAGGGTGATGTCACATGACAAAACGTGAAAAAAGACTAACTCAAATTGGTGGTGTTATTTTAGCACTTACCATCGTCTCTTGGATTTTCAACTCCTACAGTGCAACTCTATCGGACCTTGAAGGGGAACTTGAACAGGCACAGCGTCAGGTAGACGATATCGACATCGCGGAACGTGAGGTCGAAAAGTTGGCTCAACAATTTGATGAAATGCGTGGTCAGAGTCTACCAAGTGACATATCGACAGCCCAAACAGCATATAAAGCGTGGTTGATCGATCTCTTACAACAGGACGCTTATAAGTTTAATAATGTTAAAATCGCGTCCAACGCAATCACTGAGTCAGAAGATGCACTCTTCGTTCGACACCCTTTTCAGGTTTCATTCGCCGGCTCGCTCGACAGCATTACGAACATGCTATATGCCTTCTACAGCAAACAGATTTTACATCGAGTCAACCAGCTCAGTTTACAGCCATTAAGCCAAGACGAACTTAGCGTAAGAATGACTGTCGAAGCAATCGCACTCAGCGATGCGCCAAAAACAGTTGACTTGGAAGCAATAAAATCGAAAGAGACACTTTCCCATGGCGATGCAGCGAAATACGCAGAAGCAATACTAAACAGAAACCTTTTTGGCCCAGGTAATAACGCACCAACAATAACAAGCAGCACGCGGCAATCATTTTATATCTCTGAAGATGAGGACGACAGAGAATCCTTCCGTCTTACCGCAGACGCAAAAGATCGAAACCAAACTGTTTCCTATGAACTCATCAAACACAATTTCCCCAACGAGTCGCAAATTGAATTCACCAATGATGGTCGCGTTAGGGTTCAAAGTGACGAAGTTGGTGAGTTTGAAATACAGGTTCAGGCTACAGATACTGGTATTCCTGCGAAACAATCTGAGATAAAAAGCATTTCAATAGTGTTTAGAGAACGCCCACCAACCCCCGAGCCAGAGAAAGTTGAACCGCCAAAGCCCTTTGATGTCGCTCAGCTTGCGGTATTCACTGCAACAGTTGAAATCAATGATCGTCTTGAAGCATGGATCTGGCGACGGGAAAAGCAAGAAATGCTTAAACTCACCATTGGTGATCCTATTGACCTAGGTACATTTCAAGGCAAAATCGTTTCAATCTCAAACAAGGCTCTTGAAGTTGAGCACGCTGAGCAAGGTCTGTTATCCGTGCCGTCCGGAAAGACGCTTTCAGAGGCTCAGAATCTAACGGACGCGGTACTAGATGCACTAGAATCGCCAGGCACAGAGTCCCCATAGTCAGGCTTCTTTGCATTCTATCCCGTCCGATTACGTCAGCGATCAGCGACTAAAACGGTTAAATCCGTATTCAGACGGATAAAAAACCCATTATTTGTTTGCCACATTCTCTGTGATTCTCTTAATCTGCTGGCAAACTGTGCCGATTATTCCAATTAATAAGGTCGTGCGCGTTTTGTGCATTCACGCGCTAACCGAAGGCTTCGCGAAAAGCCGACGGACCAATCGAATGCAGATGATTCTAACAGCGGAATTAGAAATGTCTAAGTCAACGATTTATCGTGTATGCTGCGTTATTACGCTTATTGGGTTCACTTATCTCGCTTCCGGTCTTGTGGCCCAAAACGAAGGCTCGGCACGTCGGCATGCGGTTAAACATCTAGATGCTAACCAATTGCAGACACGGGTGGCCAAGATGTTGTCCGAATTTGGTCTCACCGCAAAGGTATCTAAAGACCCAAATTCCAATGCATTAATAATCGATGGGGCACCAGAAGCTCAACGTATTGCCGCCCAACTGATTACAACGATAGACAAAGAGCCGATTGAAAATCAATCAGTACAGTCACTACCAGCAATTGAAGCGCCGAAACAATCGCCGAACGAGGTTCGCGGTTATGGGGTCGACCCTAACTTGTTGCAAGCGACATCTGCCAGATTAGCCCAAAAGTTTCCGACTGCGCGATTGCTTCCGGACATCAGGACCGGCCAGCTCGTAGTCATTGCACCGGCCAGCGTTCAGACGGCAATCGGACGGCAACTTGGAACCGTAATCCCCACATCGCAAACTGACAAGGCCTCGGCAGCAACCCAACATCGTCTTGAGAATATCTCACCACAGCAGCTTGAGCAAAAAATAAGCACGTTGCTTGGTGATCGTGTACGGATCACAACGAACACCGAGGGCACTGTGTCTCGTTTTCAAGTGATCGGTGAAAATAACCAGCAAACGTCGTTGCAACTAAACCGAAGCACAGGCGTGCTGTCGGCAAAAGGAGATGGATCGCAAGTGCGTTCCTGGATGCAACTCGCTGTGGCATTGGATAATTCCAATCTTCGTACAGATATGGGTACTGAAGTACTTCCTGTTAAACGTGCTGACCCGAACACTGTAGGGGAAGCTTTTACTTTGGTAAAGCAAGCTGCTGTAAATGCCGAGAACGACCCTCAAGGTAGGCCGGTTCGCGGCGATCTCGCAGCCAACATCTTCCAGCAACAGGACGCTGCCCAGCCTCAGGCTCCTGCCAATCCGCCAGCTAACCCAATAGAAGCTGGTGAAGAAATCGGTCGGACCGTCCTTCGGGTTGAACCTGAAGATGCTGGCTTAATTGGGCCTGTGCAAATTGAATTTATTGAGGGCCTGGGTGTCTTTATTATTAAGGGGAACAAATCTGACGTAGCACGTGTCATCCAGATCATCGAAACAATTGAGCAACAGACGCGAGATACTCAGCCGGAAATACTTGTGCATGCACTCCAGCACGTCAACAGCACGGTGTTGGCTGAATTGGTTAGCGATCTTTACGATGACGTATTTGGAACACGCAATAGTCCTGTTAGTATTACCCCGCTCGACAAACCAAACTCGCTATTGTTGATTGGTCGTCAGGAAAGTAT
>Ga0114933_10002753_pt1 | contig 17784 bp, 20 predicted proteins | sample 4SBtaG_FD_89691 | JGI IMG/M metagenome (GOLD analysis project Ga0114933, IMG submission 89691) | Deep subsurface microbial communities from Kolumbo volcano to uncover new lineages of life (NeLLi) - 4SBTROV12_W25 metaG | ecosystem: Environmental > Aquatic > Marine > Volcanic | place: Kolumbo... | reverse complement strand
GTCAACAATATCTGAGCTATTGGAGTCCGCATTTTTTGACCCTCAAACATCGGGACCCTTGCTCATAGCTCTGCCAAAATCTCAAGTTGATGTGTTTTCAGCCGCCATGAAAGAGAGAGAGCTGGATTGCTGGATCATTGGCCAAGTGTCAGAGCGTAGTGAGAATCCTCTTATAATTTCATAGAGAGACTTGATGAGCTTGAATATCGTTGTCGCGTGTCTGTTGAATTAGAAGTAGACAAAAGCCATGACTAGAATACTTAAGGTAGATTTTTGTGTGGAAAGATGTCGGGACTGATGTTTTTAGAGTCCATACGTTTTTCGGGATATGTAGAAATTGGACCTACCCACTTGCGCAGTGGCTCACAAGTGGGTAAATTAGCACTCACCGTCTGAGAGTGCTAAGACGGCGAGTGTCTTCATCGGGGGTACTTCATATGTACATGTTGTGCGCCTGTTTGCTGACGAAATAACAAGCACGTTTTGAATATAAGCAGATAGAGATATAGGGAGCAGAGCACATATGGCTAAGCAACTTCTTTTTGATGAAAGCGCACGTCAGGCACTTCGTGATGGAATCGATGCACTCGCTGACGCGGTTAAGATGACTTTAGGTCCACGCGGGCGGAATGTAGTGCTCGACAAGCGGTTTGGAAATCCTACGATTACCAACGACGGAGTAACCATCGCTAAAGACATTGAACTCGGTGATAAGTTTGAGAATATTGGTGCTCAGCTAGCAAAAGAGATTGCTTCGAAAACAAATGACATTGCGGGTGATGGAACCACTACTTCCACTGTTATTGGTCAAGCAATTGTTCATGAAGGCATGAAGAATGTTGCGGCTGGAGCTGATCCAATGGCCTTGAAGAGAGGTCTTGAGGTTGCTGCACGAAAAATACGAGAAGAAATCACTGGTGGAGCGACGCAAGTCACAACTCGGGAGCAAATGTCTCAGGTTGCTGCCATTTCTGCAGCTTCAGGTGAAATTGGCGATCTAATTGGCGAAGTGATGGAACAGGCTGGAAAAGACGGTGTTATCACTATCGAAGAGGGACGTGGAGTTGAGACAGAGATTGAGTACGTAGAGGGAATGTCCTTCGATCGCGGCTATATATCTCCATATTTTGTTACTAATCCAGAACGTATGGAATCAGTGATTGAGGATCCCTACATTTTGGTGACAGATCAGAAATTGTCTTCAGTGAATGACATCCTTCCGTGGTTAGAGAAGCAACTGCAAGTCTCCAAGGACTTACTAGTTATCGCGGAGGACGTTGATGGTGAAGCATTAGCGACTTTAGCGGTCAATAAGTTGCGTGGTGCTATTAATGTTGTTGCCGTAAAAGCTCCTGGCTTCGGAGATCGTCGAAAAGAGAACCTAGGTGATATTGCCGCGTTTACTGGGGCAACATTGATCTCAGGTGAGTTGAATCGAAATCTTGACGACACCGTGACAGTAGAGGATTTTGGACGAGTGCGTCGGGTAGTTGTTACAAAAGAAGACTGCGCTTTAATTGAGGGCGGTGGAACTGAGGAGTCTGTTGAAGAGCGGACTATGATGATTCGCGGACAGCTCAATAACGCGACATCTGATTGGGATAAAGAGAAATTAGAGGAACGAATTGGACGCTTGTCTGGCTCTGTTGCCATTATTAAGGTAGGGGCCGCTACAGAAGTGGAGTTGACTGAAAAGAAGCACAGAGTTGAGGATGCGTTATCAGCTACTCGTGCGGCAGTGGATGAGGGTATAGTGCCAGGTGGTGGTGTAGCGTTCTTGAATTCAGTTGAACAACTTGATTCATTAGAGTTTGCCGATGAGGATGAGGGCACAGGGGCAAGAATTTTGCGACGTGCACTCGAAGAACCACTTAGAAGAATTGCCACGAACGCGGGCCAAGACGGGTCTGTAATTGTTCAGCGTGTACTGGCTCTTAGTGATGGTGAAGGATATGACGCAGCTGGCGATACATATGGGAATATGATTGATCTTGGTATTATTGATCCGGCCAAGGTTACCAAGGCTGCACTTGAAAATGCTGTGTCAATTGCGGGGATGGTCTTGACCACAAATGTGCTGGTCACTGACGAGCCAGAAAATGCCGCTCCGGCAATGCCAGGTGGTGAGATGTACTAATTCTCGAATAAGTTTTATTCATTGAGTTAAAGAGAAGAGGCGATATTCATCGCCTCTTCTTTTGTCTGATGTGATATGCAGTTATGTTCTCGACCGTGACTATATCAAGCGTTACTATCTAGGTACGATGGAAAATATTCAGGAAGACTTTAGTTGGAATCGACACATTCTCGATACGGGTGCCCAGATATCAACGGGCTTATCTCAGAATTCAGGCCTTCTTCAATTTGCCCAGGATTCAGCAGGTGTGACAAGCATACCTAATTTGGGTGGTATCCCAATAGCGGAGGACTTTGAGCTGGAACGAGCAGCAATAGAAGAAGAAGTCCGTAAAAATGTGTTAGTCACCTCTACTGAAAGTATTTTAAATTGGTCAAAGGCCCACTCCCTGTGGCCGGCCATGTTTGGACTCGCATGTTGTGCTATTGAGATGATTGCCTCTGCGACGAGTCGATATGATATTGCTCGATTCGGTTCGGAGGTATTCAGAGCATCTCCCCGCCAAGCCGACCTGATGATTGTTGCAGGTACCGTAACGTGGAAGATGGCTCCTGTACTGAGAAGAATATACCTACAAATGGCTGAACCTAAGTGGGTGATTTCGATGGGTGGATGCGCCACAATGGGGGGGCCCTTTGCTTATGCTTATAGTGTTGTCCCTGGTGTTAACCTACTTACTCCCGTTGATGTATATGTGCCGGGCTGTCCGCCTAGGCCAGAGAGTTTGTTGCAGGCACTAATGATGTTGCAAGAGCGCATTAAGGATTTCAGTGTGACTGGGCAGCGGGAAAGACCTGAGCCGGACGGCGATTTCTCGCAATATTTGCCTGAGGGAGATCCGGTTCGAAAAGAACTAGAATCTCTTTTTCCACCGTATGAAGGTCTTGATGACCCAATGAGACGAAGTGGTGGAGTTCCTTTAGCTAATTCTGATTGACTGTCCCATTAGGGAAATATAATCGGTGTTTAAATTTTCTAATCTGGTAAATTTCAAGGTGCCAATTTTCCGAGGTTGGTGGGTTGTCCTTGGAGCGATGTTTGGGTTGGTGGCCTCTCAGGGAATAAGCGGCACAGCTACAGGAATTCTTCAGCGTCCGATGATGGATGAGCTAGGATGGTCATCCGCCCAATATTCACTGAGTGGAACAATTTCACTTTTGGTAGGTGGAATACTCGGGATTTTTTCAGGTCAACTATTGGACCGCTATGGAGCAAGTAAGCTAATTGCAATCGGCGCCACCATCGTGGGAATTACATTTATTTATATCTCCACAATAGAATCACTTTTAATCTTCACATTTTTCACGATCATCGGTGGTGCGGCGGGAGCATCGCTCGCTGGTCCCCTTGTGATTAATGTCACGGTGGCAAAATGGTTCGTACGGTATCGGGGCTGGGCGCTTGCGTTGGGTTCCGTCGGAGTTTCTCTGGGTAATATTATGTGGCCATTGCTGATGACTTATGTAGTAGATACCGGTGGTTGGCGGGCTGGTTTTGTTTGGCGGGCAGCTGTGATGTTCCTCCTTCTTGGTGTTGCGGCCTTGTTGCTGCGCAGAAAGCCTGAAGATTATGGTTTGCTTCCAGATGGAGTGAAGATACAGAATCTTAATGGCGAGACGGACCAAGCTGGGTACGATGCAGTACTAGCTGATGAAGTGAATTCTTATACGCGAGGAAATGCTATTAAGACGCACGCATTATGGTTGATCAGTGCGGCATACGGGCTAAATACGGCAGCAATGATGGCAATTCTTATGCATGGCACGGCGTTCATTACTGACTCTGAGTTCAGTAGGGCCGTGGCAGCGATCGCTTTCTCAATTAATGGTTTTGCTAATCTGACTTCTAAGATTCCGTGGGCTTGGAGTTTGGCTCGAATACCGGTCGGTTATTTAGCAGCTGGGACATTAACATTTTCTGGGACGGGCGTGATGCTGATGCTATTAGCTTCATCTACAAGCTCTATGCCACTTTTGTACTTAGGATTTTTCTTTTGGGGCTTTGGATTTGGGGGCACAATTCCGGTGGGTGAATCAATTTGGGCTAATTACTATGGCCGCAAACATCTTGGTTCCATTCGTGGAATTGGAATGCCACTAACGATAGGACTTGGGGCACTTGGGCCACTACTCGTCGGTCTGAGTTTTGACCTATACGAGTCTTACCAATTTGCATTTATTTGTTTAATGGGCGCGTATTTAATTGGCGCATTATTGTTGGCATTAGCACCAAAACCAGATCCTGTCTCAGGCGAGTTGAGCCCGTCAGAATTTTCTCTTTGAATGTGTTTAATTTGTCGTTCAATATGAATTTCACGTGGTAATCTGCTTATATCTGATAGTTAGCATAAATAAGGGAAGGTTTTGTATTATGAACTTTAATCAAATTTCTGTGGCGTTACAAAGGATTGTTAATCCTGAGATCACCGTGCAAGGTCACTGTGATGTTCCTTGTGGGATTTATGATCCCAAAGATGCACAGTTAGCCGCAGAAACAGTTGAAAAAATGATGACTCTGATGGATGGAATTGATGCTGGTTCAAAAGCCACGCGTAATTCATTTATTCGGTACGTTGCTGCGAAGGAATTACACGCTGAGAAAGTCAAGCATGAAGTGAGAATAATCTGGGGTGATTACTTTAAGCCTGAGCATTTAGAGAAATTTCCTGACTTGCACGCTAAGGTCTGGCAAATTATGAAGACAGCGAGCGCGTGTCGACAGGGAGCTGAAGTCACGGATGCCGTAAATCTTCGTCAGCAGGTTGATGAATTTGCTGATATGTTTTGGGCGACTAAAAGCTAAAAGATAGAGTTATGGGTGCGCTATCGGCCTGGATGCCTGTGAGTTTCCAGGGCGATAGTATGCGTCCGACCCTCATTCCTGGTGATAGATTGCTTGTTAAGCGGTCACAATCTGATACCAAGTATCAGCGAGGTGACATCATTGTTTTTAGAGACCCGCGCGACTCGTCAGGCCCGCTCATTATAAAACGAATAGTCGGACTGCCCAAAGAGTCGATTCGAGCTTCTCGATTGGTATACGTAAACGGTCAACTATTGACTGAGCCCTATCTAGAGGGTCTGGTTGACCAATTCGATGGTTCAGCACGTGGCGTGAATCGAATTGGAAACACGAGCTATTTTGTTATGGGAGATAATCGATCGGCTAGCACTGATAGCAGAGATTTTGGGGTAATTGACGAGTCAAAAATTTTTGGCAGAGCGGTTCTTAGATATCTGCCAATAGCACGTGCGAGGAAGTTAAAGAGATATCACTGACGTCCATTAGTACTCTTGGTCACTTTGATGCAGCCATTCAATCCAATCCGGACTTGGTTCCATATCGTTCGGTGATAATGCGCGAAGGCGCTCTATTATTTTAGGAAGTTTTACGAGAAGTTTATTGGCATCATCCACATTACTATTGCGACCAAATGATAAACGCAACGACCCTCTAGCCAAGTCTTGAGGGACTCCCATTGCCGTAAGCACATGGCTAGGTTCGATTGCACCTGTGGTGCAGGCTGATCCTGAGGACGCAGCTATACCAGCTAGATCAAGAGCTAACAAGATAGATTCTCCCTCTACGAAGCCAACTACACATGAGACGTGACCGGGTAATCGTTTGTCTAATTTCGTAGGCCCAGTTATTGCTAGATTAGGGATTTTTTTTGGGAGTTCATTGAATAGTATTTTTTGAAGTTTACGTTCGTTTGCTAGATCTTGTTCTCGTTGATCTGTGCTGATTTCAAGCGCACTCGCAAAGCCGACGATTGCTGCGGTATTTTCTGTTCCAGCCCTGAGGCTATTTTCTTGTCCGCCGCCTATGATCTGTCCCGAGATGGGCGTGCCACTTTTAATATACAGAGCTCCGGCTCCCCTTGGTCCATACATCTTATGAGCAGTGAACGTTATTAGATCTGCGGCTAAATCTTTGACCGTCACAGGGATATGGGCCATTGACTGAACCGCATCTGTGTGAACAATAACGCTTTTGTTATAACTTTTGACAAGCGAACTAATTTCCGCGATATCGTTGATTGCCCCTACTTCGTTATTAGCGTGCATGATTGAAACGAGAACGGTATCTTTTCGCAGGCTGTTCTCGACGTCAGCAGGTGAAACAGTCCCATCTTTCTGAAGTGGTAGTCGCGTGACCTCAGCGACTCCAAGACGTTCTAATTGTTCAAGTGGGTCTAATACCGCGTGGTGTTCTCCTGCAGATGTGACGACGTGTTTCCCTGCACCATGCTTCGCCTCAAGAACTCCTCTTAGGGCAAGATTGTCAGACTCTGACCCTCCAGAGGTGAAGAGTATTTCATCTGGACTCGAACCGATAATAGACGAGATTTTAAGCCTAGCTAAGTCGATTGAACGTCGAGTGCCTTGCGACTCGATATAAATCGATGACGGGTTATGCCATTCAGTTGTGAGGTAAGGCATCATTGCACTTAGTACTCGACTGTCTAACGCAGTTGTGGCTGCGTGGTCAAGGTATATTCTGTGAATTGTGCTGTCGCCTGAAACACTCATTATCTATCGAGCATAGCGCAAGGATGCTACGCTAGGAAAATGCTTAATACATTTGAACATGAAATGCCCGTTCATCAGGGAAGGCGTTCTCGTGGTACTAAGGGTCAAATAGTTTCCCTCTTACGCTATAGTCCAATGAGTGTTTTGGATCTGGCGCGCCATACAGGAATAGCTGGATCTACAGTGCGGAGACATTTAGATGTTTTAATCCGTGATGGAATAGTTCTTCAAGAGCCAGTTCGGGTTTCAGTAGGGAGACCCAAGTTTCTTTTTTCATTAACAGAAAATGGAACTCAGCACTTTCCTCGTAATTATGCGGGTTTGGTGACTCGCATCGTTTCCCAAATTCTTCTACTGAGCCCTGATCAGACCAGTGACTTGGAGGATCAAACTCTTTCAAGTGAGGTTTATGACCGAACGCTTAGGCAGTTGATAATTGATTATAAACACCGAATTACGGGTGATACGATGTTAGAACGGGCAGAGCAGGTGGCTCAGTTTATGTATCTTGAAGGCATCGATTATCAGGTGCGGTATACAGTTGAAACTGATGCTGATCATGAACGAGTTGAAATGTATGGATTAGGGATGGTCGCTCGATATGAGGATGGTCAAGTAGGGCGCTCTTGCCAACTACTGAGCGAATTACTTGATGCCCGAGTTACGTTAGCTGAAGAAGATCATCAAGTGGGTACTCAAATACTGACATATTTGATCGAAAAATAAGATAGAATTATCTAGTAACTAATTCGAACGAACGAGGAGAAACGTTATGACATCAATTTTACCGGGCATGGGACCTACTATTTCTAAGACTGATCCCTCTTCTCTAGGTGAAGAAGAAGTGTTTGTAACGGTTACTCCGCGAGCCGTGACTAAGGCGCAAAGTCTTCTGGCCGACAAAGGTTTTACCGACGCCTTCCTTCGTGTGTTTGTTGTTGGAGGTGGTTGCTCGGGCTTTCAATACGGGATGTCAATTGCAGAGTCGGCAGAGGATACTGATCGGATTATAGATTTAGACGAGGTCAGTGTTGTGATTGATAAAGATTCTGTTCCAATGATTTCAGGTGCTGAAATTGACTACGTAGAGGACCTGATGAAGAGCGGCTTCACTATCCATAATCCTAATGCAGTATCTTCATGCGCATGTGGTTCATCGTTTCAGACGTCCGATGGAGCCGGTGTAGCGCGTCCCTGTTCTTGAGAGGTACAAGCAATTGGCTGAGTCGTTTCATTGATTCGTAAAGCCTTTATCTCCGAAGATGCGTCATATAGATATTTACTATATCGTCGCTGGTCTAGGGGCGGGAAACTTCTTTGGGTAATGTTAAATCCGAGTACAGCTGACGCCGAAGCAGATGATGCTACCACGCGACGCTGTATTGATTTATCTAATGGCTGGGGTTTTGGTGCTGCAGTAATTGTCAATCTATTTGGATATATATCAACTGACCCAAAGAAATTGAATTCAATTGATGATCCTGTTGGGCCTGACAATAATTCTGTGTTATTGGATCAATTTAAAAAAAATAATGATTGCATCGTTGCCTGGGGATCTTGGCCAAAAATCGATCTGTTTCAGTGCCGTGTGAAGAAAATTTCCAAGCACCTTCCAAATACCGTAATGTGTCTTGGGCTGACAAAGCAAAACTATCCTAGGCATCCGCTGCGTGTAAGTTCATCGACTAAACCTGTTAGGTACGCTAAGTAATAACTCCGGTTGTGAAGAATAATGCTCGACCCAACGTCTCACCTCCAAGAATTGCTCCAAGTGCAAGATAGAGGAGTCCTGTTGTAGACATCATTCCGTTTATGAGAGCCGCACGCCATGCAAGCCATGTGGCCGCAAGTGGGAAGCCAAAGCCAATGGTAATACGAAGCCAGAAATTGGCATCAAGGTAGAGATTACTAAGAGCGATTTCATTAATTGGTGGCGATGACGCTGGAAGACTTGAGCAAATACCAGTAAATAGGGCATGGAATACCAGAGCTAAGAGAGTGAATTTGGCCATTGCAACCATAGGTTCTTTCGGTAGTTTTCCTGAAGTCAAATACCAATGTCCCCATAGCATTGCCATCAGTGAACCACCGAGGACTAAGCTTCCTAAAGTAAAGTTAACTGCTACAACGAGATAAGACCAGGCGGGTAGGGAAAATAAGCCTGCTAACGTAAGAATTGTCACCAAGCCTGCTATAGCAGCAAGACCACAGATTATTCTAGATATTAGCGGTCCGAATTTCCATAAACTAATCAAATAGAGAGCCGCGAGTATTAACGTTCCATGTACTAGCCGCTCTGTGAGGTTCACTAGCTCGTTGTTAATTTCAAAACCGGAGATGGATTCTGGTATGTTTAGACTCAAAATAGTTGCTGAAGAAAGTATTGCAAGAGCCAAAATAGTTGCGGCACTTGTCAATAAGTATCCTCTTGTTAATTGAAATAGCCAACTGAATATACTCAGTGTGATGAGTGACCCCACCATGAGTTGGGCTAGTATCAGAAGTACGGTGTAAGGCAAAGATTCGGTCGTCACTATGCAATAGTCATTCAGTTTGGCGTCACGATCAAATAGTCAACTTCGTGAATTGCCACGACGATATAACGCTATAGTTGTGCAACGTGAGTTTCTTCATATGCCTCATCTGGGTTTTTACCCTTTAGTCGATGGTCGGCGTACCAGAAAAGTTCTCTCGCGAGGGCAGCAAGAGGAACTATGAGTATCACCCCAAGTGCGCCCCAAATCGATCCCGCAACCACTAGCAGTAGTAGAACCATACCTGGATGTATCTGGACAGCATGACCTTGAATTCTCGGCACGAGCAGCATGTTTTCAATTACTTGAACTCCTAGATAAACTAGGGCCACCCAGATGAAAAGGCTTGGGTCTGTTGCCGCAATCAGGATAAGTCCAGCAATAGCTCCAAGCCATGGTCCTGCAAGCGGGATAAGTTCAGTAAGGCCGGCCCAGACACCTAACCAGAGGGCCCACTGTACTCCTAACAGCTGTAACGCTACCCCGACACCAGTCCCAACGATCAATCCGAGTATTAACTGGCTGCGAATATATCTTCCAAGTACTGAGTCACCAATCTTCGCAATATTTTTGATATCTTCTCGAACTTCTTCGGGCGCGGTATTTGTTAGATTATTTTCGACAAAATGTCTGTCTCTGATTGCGTAAAACATCCAGAATGGAACAACAAGGAATCCGAGAATTATACTGATGGTAGTAGTGATAGCACTGCTGGCTAGACCTAAATCATTTTCAATTGTTCGGGTTGCTCCATTACTGAATGACTCAATCAGATCCCCTAAATATTGATCGAACCGATCCCGCACACCCTCCGGAAGTAATTCTCTTATTTGATCGGCCCAGATATTTGACTGGATCCGTGCACCTTCTAGGAGCTCTGGAAGATTCTGAACAAGTGATCGGGTTTGATCGGCGACAGATGGTGCGATCGCAGAAATCGCGGCGATTAAAGCGCCTAAAGCAATCGCATAAACGACAAGTACGGATATGCCCCTTCGCCAAACATCTCCTCGATGTGTTTGAACAGGTAGAATTCTTGAAATTCGATCCACAAGTGGTGACACCATATACGCGAAAAGCGTGCCGATCATGAAAGGTATTAATGCTATTCGTGCTTGGTAAGCAATTATCAATATAGCTGTAATTGCAGACGCCCAGAGAATTAATCGAAAGTGTGTGGCCCTCATAGAGAATATGGTAAGAGGAATTCGCAGTAAAAAAACCAAATAGATCCGTCGTTCAGGTATTTAGGCGCAGCGTTGCCATTCCGGATAGCAGTAGAGTACCCATATCGTCTTTACACTCTATTTCGTATCGTACTTGTTCTTGGCTCGCAGATTTAAGTCGAGCCGTTGTGCGGATAGTAGTTGGTATTAGGGCGGGTGACTTCCAACGGGCCTTCAAGCTACCCTTATCAGCCCACTGTTCTGCAAATGTATCTGTCATTATTTGTGATGCGGTAGATAGAACTAGCATCCCGTGCGCTACAGGCTGCCCAAATGGGCCTTCGTACGCAGCTTTCACATTTTGATGAATAGGGTTGTGATCTCCTGCTGCATCACTATATCTGTCTACCAACTTTTGCGAGATATCAAGTGTGATGATTGGGAGATGATCTGGATATTTTTCCATACTTACGTCCTGAGCTAATCCAGATCTAATGGAATAAGAGTGCTAGATTTTGTGCTGAATAACAATTTTTGATTTGTGTCTACCAGGTTTGCCTCGAATGAAGCTATTAGTGCACCTCCACGCTGGGAGTACTGGGCTAGCGTCACGGTAGCCATCAGATCTGTATCTGCCGGCACGGTGCTGTGAGCCGTGTGTTCTTGCCCAGTGTGCATTAGGTTTGGTGGCAGATTAACTTGCTTCATCAATTCCGATAAGATTGCCGCACTTACTAATAATGGTGGAACTATTGCTTCTTGAATCCACATATCCGAATCATCACTAGTTGCAGCGAGATAGTTTGCTATTTTCTCGAGAGAAAAATTCAGCGTAATTAAGTCTAGTGTCGTGCCAACAGTTAAATCAGCGAGATTCACGTGGTATTACCTCTAAAACCGAAAAGCAAGCATCCCAATTAGCCCCTGAGGTACTCCTCGACTACGGAATGGTCTCGAATTTCAGGTGCTGGATTATGCACTGTATATGTCACTTTCCCGTCACCATCGATAATAAAAGTCCCACGCTCAGCAAATCCAGCAGTTTCATTCCAAACGTCGTACTTTTTAGCTACCTCACCTTTGGTGTCCGCAAGCAGACTTATTGGTAAGTTTTGTGCTTCCTTGAACGCTGCATGACAAAATTTACTATCTCTACTTATGCCAAACACTTTTGCTTCAGATGTGTTCCAACCAGAAAAGTCGTCTCGAATGGTACACATCTCGGCTGTGCATGGAGGCGAAAAGTCAAAAGGATAGAAGATTAAAACGACAGTCTCACCTCTGAAAGAAGCCAGAGTTACGTCCTCTCCAGTTTCATCAACCAGTGTGAAGTCTGGAGCCTCTTGGCCAACTTGAATATTTGTCATAATTATTTCCTTATCTTATTTTTCTGTACATGTGGTTTATAGGAAGAGCGGTCCAAAAACCACGGCAACAATTGCCATCAACTTCAATAATATATTAAGGGATGGGCCGGAGGTGTCTTTAAACGGATCACCAACAGTGTCTCCTACCACAGCGGCTTTATGGGCCTCGGAGTTTTTACCTCCGAAATGTCCTTCCTCAACATATTTCTTTGCATTATCCCAAGCTCCCCCAGAGTTTGACATCATGATTGCAAGCATCGAGCCAGCAGCGATTGATCCAATAAGAAGTCCACCGAGTCCTTGAGCCTCGAACAGGATGCCCACTACGATGGGCACTATCACGGCCAAGAATCCAGGTACGATCATCTCCCGAAGAGAACCGTCAGTTGAAATCCTAATTGCTCGCTCGTGATCGGGCTGTTCCGACCCGTCCATAATTCCTGGATGTTCGCGAAATTGTCTTCTCACTTCTTCTACCATTGCTTGTGCCGCTCGACCAACAGCTCCCATTGACAGAGCAGAGAACACAAAAGGCATTAAAGCTCCAATAAGCAAACCTGCCATGACATTTACTTTGAGCAAGCTGAGATCTTCTAGACCTAATCCAGTGACGGTGGCGAATGTTGCCAGGAGCGCGATTGAGGTTAGCATCGCCGAGCCAATCGCAAACCCTTTACCCGTGGCTGCAGTAGTATTCCCTAGTTGGTCTAGAGCATCTGTTCGCTCCCGCACCTCAGGATCCAGTCCAGCCTGTTCTGCTATTCCACCTGCGTTGTCAGCAACTGGACCGTATGCATCTGTGGCCAAAGTTATTCCTAGTGGGGCTAGCATGCCGACCGCGGCCAATGCAACTCCATAAAATCCGCCTAGGCTGTTCGCAATGATTAATGCGATGACCACGGTAACCATTGGAACTACAGTGGACAGCATTCCTAAGCTAAGGCCACCAATAATAATTGGACCTGCACCGGCTTCGGCTTGTTCAGCTAGGTCAACCGTAGGGCTGTAGCTAATTGGGCCAATGTTGAAGCCTTCAGATGAGGTGAAACCCTCAGTTGCGGTGCCGATAATTTGACCTGCAATCAACCCTACCAATATTACCCAGAATAGCGCCCAGTCTAGTTCAAGTGTCTGAATTGCTATCGCAGCACCAATTAAGACCAGACCTGAAGCGGCAAATACTCCATTTCGCAGCGCCCAAAGTAATCCTCCTTGAGTCGCTCCTTCTTTGGTTCTTACGAAAAAAGTACCGATGATAGCGGAGACTATACCGATAGCCGCAATTAAAATCGGCAGCACAATCGGTTTAGATCCGTATTCGGCACCACCAGCGAAAAGTTCTTTACTCCCAACCGCTGATGCGCCTGCAACGGCAAGTACTGCAAGAGTCATGGTGGCAACCATCGATCCTACGTAAGACTCAAATAAATCCGCTCCCATTCCGGCGACGTCACCAACGTTATCGCCCACGTTATCTGCAATAGTTGCTGGATTTCTGGGATCGTCTTCTGGTATTCCTGCTTCAACTTTACCCACGAGATCAGCACCGACGTCAGCAGCTTTTGTGAAGATCCCCCCACCGACTCGAGCAAACAATGCTATTGAAGAAGCTCCAAATGCGAACCCCGCCAAGGGTGCTGGATCCTGCCAGATTAGATATAACAAGGTTAGTCCTAATAGACCAAGCCCCACAACGGTCATCCCCATCACTGTTCCAGAATTGAAAGCCACCTTTAAAGCACTATTTAGACCATCTTGTGCTGATGCAGCTGTCCGAACATTAGCTCGTACGGCAATCATCATACCTAAATACCCGGCTCCGGCAGAAAGAGCGGCACCAATCACGTAGGATATCGATGTCGCGAATTTGAATGTATCAGGATTTTTTACATCTTCCAGTTTTGTGAGTACATCTAGATCGATAAAAAGCAGCAGGACAACGAACATTGCTGCAACAAAGGCGGCAAGGAACGTGTACTCTCGTTTCAAGAAGGAAGCGGCTCCTTCTTGTATCGCGACCGCAATCCCTTGCATAGCGTCATTGCCGTCATCTGCGGCCATGACCGCACGGGCCCTGAGCAGCGCAAAGCCGATCGCGATTGCACCGATTATCAAGGCAACATATAAGAAGCTTTCAATATTTGTATCCAATGTTCTAATCCCTTTCTTAGGTGGATTATCCTAATTACTAAGGCAGAGGTGACTTCGTGCATCTCTATCTTGGTCATCAGGACCCTTATGAAATTCTAGAGCGATATTAACAGTGCATAGTCTTAATGGCGACGTGTGGATAGATAGCTAGATAATTTTGGTGGTTTTAGAGGTCAGAGATTTCGTCCGGAAAGACTCCGTCTCGTGCTGCGTCGATCATATTGCGAGTATCGTCGGGAATCGGCATGCCGTAATCTTCAAATCGCTTTTCCACCCAGGAGCCTATCTGCCTTGGATCCTCGTAGGCTTGACCCTCTCGTGGAGAACCTTTTTCATCGATGACGTCTTGAGCTGAACGGAGTCGTCCCACTCTCGATATCACTTTCGTGACACTAGTCGAGCCACAAGATTCACAGGTCGGATGCGTTTCATTTTTTGAAACGCTTCGGATGAGGATAGTCGTCAATGTCGAGCACGCGGCGCAACGATATTCAAAAAGAGGCATCGAGAGCTCCTTTCAGCTTTTAAATTAAGAAGTCATCGGAATTGTCGGTGGATTGATTCCTGGCTTGATCTATTCGGTATCGCAGGGTGTGTTCAGCGTCGAATCGTTCAATCGGATCGTCTCCAGCATCAGCTCTGTCAGCAAGTTCCTGGAAATCAGAGCCAAGCTCGCTGTCGAATTGAGTACCCATTTTGCGGGCCCATCTGGAAAATGCAGCTGGATCTTTTCCTTCGAGCTGGCCGAGTTCCGCATCCACGTCAATGTTATCTAGTCGCTCCCCAGCTGATCGTACTCGAGCAACTCTTGCAATTATTTGGTGAAGATTGCTTCCATTGCATGCTGGACATTTTGCCTCGCCGATTCTTGAGCGTGAGCGAACAAGCACATCTACTTTTCGGTCACAGTCGCTACAGTTAAACGTGTATATAGGCATATGTACTTACTTACCCTCTATTGTAAGCAGAGCGAGAAATCTAATTTGTGCTAATCGAACGGTCATGTGGTTTAGCTTAGATTACTTTGCTACTTCTAGACCAGCTTCAATCTCTCCCTCGACGTGTGTGAGTTGACCAACATCTCCACCAACCGTGAGTTCAATTGAGACTAAATCCACACGAAATTGTTGCTCAGCCGGGATCTTGTTTTTCTTTGCGTAGACGCTGCCTAGTGCTCGTAATTTAGCAAGCTTAGCAGGGGAGATGTTATTCAGGCTTGGCCCCATCTTTCTACTCGTTCTGAGCTTGACAGCGACAATTACCGTGAGATCGCCTTTTTCGGCAATCACCGGAATCTGCCCCGACAAAGTTGATGTAGAAATTTCAACATTCTTTTCTCGGATGAAATAACCTTGCTTTTCTAGATACTCACTGGCAATCCGCTCACCAGCCACACCAAGTAATTTAGCTCGATCGTTCATTTGCAACTCCTTCTATGCCCGGGTCAGAGCATTCTTTACGGGTTTGAACGAAAAACGATGCACAACGCAGGGACCCAGCTCATTAATAGCGTTTATGTGCTGGCGAGTTCCGTATCCGACATGTTTTGAAAATCCATACTCACCGAAGTAATCATCTAGATCAGCAAGGATTTCATCTCGCCTAACTTTAGCTATTATCGAGGCGGCGGCAATGGTTACTGAACGCGAATCCCCGCCAATTATGCTCTGTTCTTCTATGCCCAGCCCGATACAGTCAATACCGTCAATTATTGCTCGTTCGGGCATTATATGCAATCCATTCACGGCTTTTTTCATGGCAAGAAGTGTGGCTTGTCGGATATTAATTGCATCAATTACGTGCGGTGAAATTTCTCCAAGACCTGTGTAGCATTTCTTTTGAATTATTTCAGCTAATTCTAGTCGAGAAGTCTGATTTAGTTTTTTTGAATCTCTGATTCGTGCGATCCATGGTTCGGTGCGATTCAGATCTGGTGGAAAAATCACCGCTGCAGCCACGACAGGACCTGCGAGAGCGCCTCGGCCAACTTCATCAACTCCTGCAACTAACTTTGGGGATATTTGCGAATATTTATCCTCAAATGTCCAGTCTGGTCGTGGTTGAGCCTTTCGAATATCTTTCACCAGAGGATGTTCGCTCACAATCGTTTTCAACAGAGTATTATTCAGCTATATTAACGCCTCACATGAAGGTCAATCAGGTTGGAGTAATTTATGCCAATAGTCAGAATTGAAATGCTACCAGGACGTTCACTTGCCCAGAAACGAGAGCTTGTTCGCTTGATTACTGATGCAGTTTGTAATGTTGCGCACACTGAACCCGCCTCTACGCATGTTATTTTTACAGAGCATGATGTTGAGGACTGGGCTTGGGACGGCAAACTTTATATAGATCAGGAAGATGAGGATTAGCAGTATATTCAGGCGCTTGTTTTCCTAGTGTCTCTTCTAATTTGACATCTGACACATGATATAATCGAAGAGTTGACTATTAGGTGTGGCGGGTTGCCTAAGTTTTCCGAAATTTTGGCAGTTCTTGCCCTTAAATTAAGATCTAAGGGAAGCAAATTTAATGAAATCACGTTCGACTCGAAACTTTTTTATCTATTTCTTAGTGCTAATCACGCTTGTGTTAGTGGTTGTTCTTTTAGTACGCCCGCAAACTGGAACAGGTGCTAGACCTCTATCTTGGGTAATAGCTGAGGCTCAAGCAGGGAATGTCAGCAAGATTTCGGTGGATGACGATAATTTACGTGTTTATCTGATCGACCAGGTTGAGCCGGTCATCTCACGAAAAGAAACGTCATCTTCTTTGGAAGAAATCTTACGTGGCAATGGCATTGCGGTAGGTTTAGATGGAGTAGAAGTAGAAATATCTGGGGGTGGAAGACTTTCAGGTGTGCTTGGCGCATTTATCTCATTTCTTCCGTTAATAATTTTAGGTGCTCTGATTTTATTCATGATGCGACAGGCAGGTGGTGCAAATAATCAAGCGATGTCGTTTGGTAAGAGCAGAGCCCGTAAGTTTAATGAACAGCAACCAACGATTAACTTTGATGACGTTGCTGGTCAGGACGAGGCTGTAGAAGAGCTCGGCGAAGTGGTTGAATTCCTTAAGTACCCTGAAAAATTTTCAAATCTTGGTGCACGTATTCCTCATGGAGTTTTACTAGTTGGACCACCGGGGACAGGTAAGACGATGATTGCCCGAGCGGTTTCTGGCGAAGCTGGGGTCCCTTTCTTTCACTTATCTGGCTCTGAGTTTGTCGAGATGTTTGTAGGTGTTGGTGCATCTCGTGTTCGAGATTTATTTGACCAAGCGAAAAAACAAGCACCAGCTATTGTATTTATTGATGAGATCGATGCCGTTGGCCGCCAACGAGGTGCTGGTTTAGGTGGTTCGCATGATGAGCGCGAGCAAACTTTGAATCAAATTTTGGTTGAAATGGACGGGTTTGAATCAGAAGCAAGTGTTATAGTGCTGGCCTCGACTAACCGACCAGATGTCCTTGATCCAGCTTTATTAAGGCCGGGTAGATTCGATCGACAAGTTATGCTTGCATTGCCAGACGTCAAGGGGCGTCGACAGGTGTTGGACGTGCATTCGAAAGGTAAGCCGATAGATGTCGACGTGAATCTTGAAACCGTAGCTAAGCAAACACCGGGTTTTAGTGGAGCTGATTTGGCTAACTTGGTCAATGAAGCAGCAATCTTGGCCGCTCGGCGAGATTTAAAACGAATAAGTTCTGACGAACTGAATGAGTCAATTGATCGTGTCATAGCTGGTCCTGAACGTAAATCTCGAGTTATTACCCCAGCCGAGAAAAAGATTGTTGCCTACCACGAGGCGGGCCATACAGTAGCAGGATATTTTTCTGATAACGCTGATGTGCCATTCAAAGTAACAATCGTTTCCAGAGGCATGGCTGGTGGATTC
>Ga0114933_10002747_pt1 | contig 17806 bp, 12 predicted proteins | sample 4SBtaG_FD_89691 | JGI IMG/M metagenome (GOLD analysis project Ga0114933, IMG submission 89691) | Deep subsurface microbial communities from Kolumbo volcano to uncover new lineages of life (NeLLi) - 4SBTROV12_W25 metaG | ecosystem: Environmental > Aquatic > Marine > Volcanic | place: Kolumbo... | reverse complement strand
TTGGCCGAAGCGAGCGGTCGCCCCGAGCACGCGGTCGGGCTCATCAGGCGCGAGCTCACGTTGCGCGCCGCCGACGATCCAGCGCGTACCGAGCTGCTCATCCGCACGTACGACCTCGCCGCGCGGTGCGGGCTCGACGCGCACGCCGCTGAAGCCTTGAGCGCGCTCGAGACTCATGCCCGCGTGTCCGAGGACCCAGAGGTCGTCGTGCAGGCCGGGCTGCGGGGCGCGCACCGAGCGTTCATCTCAGGGGATCTCGCGGTCGCCCGACTGGCCTGCGAGAGCGCCCTGGTCGAGGCGCTCGACACCGCCTGCGATGAGGTGGCGTGCGAACTGGCGATCCTGAGCGCGCGCATCGAGCTGCGCCTCGGCGAGCTCGACCGGAGCTTGGCGCGATCCGTAGACGCGATCGCGCGCTCCCGCGCTCTGGCCCGCCCCGATCTCGAGGCCCACGCGCAGCTCGCTGCGGGCCTGGTGACCATCAACCGGCGCGAGATCGCGCCATCGAACGCCTTCGCGAAGCAGGCCGTTCGGGCGGCGAAGCGCACCAAAGATCCCATCCTCCGTTCGCGTGCGCAGCGGCTTCAGGGCAACGCCCACCTCGTCGCCTCACGCCGCCAGTCGGCGCTGAGAAGCTACCGGAGCGCCGTGCGCGAGGCCCGCCAGAGCGGCGGCATCGAGGCCGAGGCGAAGGCGCTCAACAACCTGGCCGCCGTCGCGGCTTCGTTGGGTCAGATCTCGGGCGCGATCGAGGCCTGGCTGCGGGCGATCGAGCTGAAGATGCGGGTCGGCGCGGTCGCCTCCGCCATGGTGACGGAGGCGAGCATGGGAGGCATGTCGCTCCTGGTCGGCGACCGCGCACGGGCTCGTCGCATGCAGCAACGCATCATGGACAGCGATCGGATCGACGCTCGGCTCGCCGTGTCGGTCGCCTACAGCAACCGGGGCGACCTCGAAGCGGTGGAGCGCAACTTTGGGGCCTCGATCGAAGCCTATGATCGTTCGAGCGACGGCTATGAGAGCCTGCAAATGAACTCTCTCCGAGCTCACGGGCTCTGCGGGGGAGTGCGGTCCCGATTGGCTCGCGCAGAGTCCGGGGACCTCGACGCTGCGGCGCTGAAGTTGGAGGCGCTGGAGGCCCTCGTGGCGGGTGCTCCCACCGCCGCTCACGAGCGCTTCGCGGCCACCAGCCGGGCCGTCTACCTCGACGCCTGTGGGCGAACCGAAGACGCGCTCGACGTCGCCGCGGCCGCCGCTCGCATCACGCAGGACGACACGGTGTACGAGGACGCCTTCGCGTCCCCGGTCGAGGCGGCGTGGATCGTCGCTGTCTTACGACATCGGCTCGGCCGAAAAACCGCGCGAGCCATCGGGCGGGCGCAGCGGCGACTGCAGCGGAGCGCCGACCGGCTCGACCCGGGTTTCCGAGGTGCATTCCTGGCCCAGCACCCGTTGCACGTCGCGGTGCTTTCCGGGGAGACCGCGGCGGCGCGCGGAACGACCTGGTGAGCTGCCTCTCCCGGATCGTCACCAACCCGGGTATCATGCCGCGATCGTGCGTCTCGCCTGGCTGACCGACATCCACCTCGACCACCTCGACCACGAGGCCATCGGCGATCTGGCGGTCAACGTCATCGAAGAGCAGCCGGACGCCGTCCTGGTCACCGGTGACATCAGCATCGCCCGCTACCTCGAGGTTCACCTCGGTGCGCTGGCCAACGCCTGGTCGGTGCCGACGTACTTCGTGCTCGGCAACCACGATTTCTACGGCAGCTCCATCGCTGCATTGCGAGAGCGATGCGCGGAGATCACGAAGACCTCGGAGTGGCTCCGGTGGTTGCCCGCCTGCGGCGTCGTCTCGCTCACCGACAAGACCGCGCTCGTCGGCCACGACGCCTGGGCCGACGCCCGCGCTGGTGATCCCGACGACCCGAAGATCCGGATGCGCGACTGGCGCGTGATCAAGGATTTCGTCGACCTCGATGACGAAGAGCGCAAGGCGCGGCTCCGCGAGGAAGGCGACCTTGCCGCGGCCTACTTGGCGGACGTCCTGCCTCGCGCGATGGCGACCCACGATGAAGTCGTCGTCGCCACCCACCCGCCCGCATTTGTGGAGGCTTGCCGCTACAAGGGGCGAATCTCCCCGCCGTTCTTTCTTCCTCACCTGGTCTGCATGGCCGCTGGCGAAGCCATTCGGGCGGCCGCGGCGGCGCACCCGGACACCCCGACGCTCTGCCTGGCGGGGCACACCCACGGCCACGCGCGGGAGACCCTGGCGCCCAATCTACGGGCTTGGACGGGGGAGGCTACCTACGGCTCCCCCGCGGTGCAGCTGGTCCTGGATCTCCCTTGACGGGACGTGCCGATGACGCGCGCGTCGGCACCACCGTGCTCGGGGTCTGGCGCGTCGTTCGGGCGATCGGGGCGGGCGGGATGGGAGCGGTCTACGAGGTCGAGCATTTGATCACGCACGCGCGGCGGGCCCTGAAGGTGATGCACGCGAACCGGCGGGAGGACGCCGCCGCCGTCTCCCGTCTCCTCCGCGAGGCCGCCGTCACCCGAGGCGTGAAGAGCCCTCACGTCGTGCAGACGCTCAGCACCGGCGTGCTCGAGGATGGTTCGAGCTACCTGATGATGGAGCTGCTCGCGGGGCGATCGCTGGCCGAAAGACTCGACGCCGAAGGGCGGCTCCCGGTTCGAGAGGTCGTCCGGCTCGGCGGTCAGATCGCGCGAGGCCTCGCGGCGGCTCATGCGGCGGGCGTCGTTCACCGTGACCTGACCCCCGGCAACATCTTCCTCGTGCGCCACGAAGGCCAGGAACACGCAAAAATCGTGGACTTCGGTCTGTCCAAACACGTCGTCGGAATGACGGACCGCTTTGGCCACCTCACGAAGACCGGCGCGTTTGTCGGCACGCCCTACTACGTGAGCCCAGAGCAGGCGAGCGGCCGCCGGGTGGATGAGCGCGCGGACCAGTATGGCCTCGCGGTGATCCTCTACGAGTGCCTCTGCGGCGACCGACCCTACGCCGGTGACTCGCTGCTGGAGGTGCTCGGGAGAATCGCCTCCGGTGAACACCTGGCCGTGGCGCAGCGCCGGCCCGAAGTCGGCGATCAGCTCTCACGTTCGATCAGCAAGGCCATGCGCCTCGACCCGGAGCGCCGCTACCCGGACGTGCTCACGTTTGTCGGGCACCTCGCGCTCGAGCACGGCCAGGCCATGACGATGGACGGCTTCGTCAACACCGCGGCGGTGCCGGTGCCGGTGTCGGCCGTGCCGGTCGCCCGAGATCTCGCTGAGATCGAGCCGTCGTCCACCGGGGCGCTCCCCGCACGTCAGCCGTCGCCGCATAGGTCGGGCGGGCATGCGGCGGTCGTCCAGCGTCGGCCGCGCCCCGCCCGCACCGGACCGGGAAAGATCATCGGACTCTTTGTGCTCGTGCTCCTCTTTGGCGCCGCCGTGCTCGGTGTCGCGTTCGTTGCCACGAGCTACGTCATGGGCCGGCGCCCGGGCGCCGTGAGCCCCCCGCTTCCCACGCCACGGGAGCCGCTTCCGGAGAGCCTCTCCCCGCGCGAGAGGGCCTCCATCGAGACCCTCCGGACCTTTGCCGATCGCCAGGAGTTTGGGCAGTGCCTGGCTCTCGGTTGGGCGATGCCGAGGTCGGCGTCCGTGATCGAGGCGCAGATCGAGTGCGCGCAACGCGGCCACCTGGATCGAGACGGACTCCGCGTTTGTCAGGATTTGTTGCTCAGGTACCCGAGCCACCCGACCATCCTCTACTGCCGCCGGCTGCTGGAGGAGGACATGCATCGAGAGTGACCGCGCGCCTCCCGAGAACGCGATGGCTCTTGGCGCTCTTGCTCCTGGGCTGCGGAGTCACCGAGGGCGCCGCCTCGTCTCCGGAGGCGGCCCGCGACCGGCTCGACGAGCATCACGCCCTCGGCGAGGTCGAGGGTTGGTCGGTGCCAGGCCTGCGCTTGTTCAGCGTCGAGCGTGATGGACCCAACCCGGTGGGGCGCCGATGGGTCGTCGGCGTCGAGGAAGCGTCGGGCGATATCGTCGAAGGCCGGGCGCTGATGGCGCGCGTCCGCTCTGAGGACCCGGCGCTGCTCGCGCGGCGCGCGCTCTCGATCTTGCTCGAGCGACACGACCTTTCACCGCTGCGTTCCGGTGACGCGCGTGACGAGGCGATCTCGGAGGCGGAGTGGAGCCTGATCGTCGCCCCGCGGGTCGAGGGTGGGGAGCTCGTGTTTTGGGCGCTCGTCGAGGTGTCCAGCGCGTCTCTTCGTGAGTATCGAATCGACACGGACGGGTGGAGCGTGGAGTGGCGCGAAGCACCCGAGGTCTTGGCTTCGGGAGGTGGCGACGAGACGCGCGGTCCGTCCTTTTGTGATGCGGTCGCGCGGTGCGGCTGCTGGGACGGGTGTGAGCGCGTACAGCCCGTCAACGATCCTCACCTGCGCGGGCGACCCGGCTTTCGTGCGCTCGAGGGATCGCTTCGCGGTCAGCGCTTGGTGCGCTCCGAGTGCACCGGCGCAGCGTGTCCGCGTGTCTGCGCCGTCGCTCCCGCCGCGACCTGCGTCGCCGCGCTCGTCCCGGCGGAGGTTGAAACATGCGAAGTTTCTTGCCCCCCTGGGGTGGCCCCTCTTCACTGCGAGACGTCGGCTGACGACTGCCGCGTGGTGCGCCACCGATGAGCCTCGGTGCCGCGACCTCGCCCGTGCTGTGGCGGTTCGGTACGCTAGTCGGTCAGGAAACCAAATGCGTGCTCTTCGCGCGCGAGCAACGCGCCCATGAGGTGCCCCAGCACACCGTGCACATACGCGAGCCCCATCGTGCCGACGCCGAGCAAGAGCCCGAACAGCCCCGGCCCGGTCGCGGCCATCCACGTGTCGCCCAGCGCGAGGAACCCAAGCCCGCCCAGCGTGCCCATCACGGGTACCAAGAGCGCCGCGGCGACCAGGCCGGCCACGAGCACGCCGAGGTATGCGACCGGGGCGGCGACGATGCCGCGCGCGACGTCGATCGGGTTGAAGGTCTCGAGCCATCCCGACCTCACCCCCTGAACGGCGAGCGCCATCGGGTACGGCAAGAGCGCGCCCACCATGATCAGCGCGGCCAGCCCGGGCATCTCCAGTTCGCTGAACGTGTAGCTGACGCCGTAGGCCCAGACTGCCAAGAAGCCGAAGCGGACGATCCCGCGGAGCACGAACCGACCCATCGAAGACCCGCCCACGGCGTCCGGGTGGAGCGAGTTGTCCTCACGGCTCCTCGCCGCGCGCGCGAGCGAGTCGAAGAGGCGCCATTGCACGAGGAACGCGGCGGCCATCAGCGCCAGCGCGAGCGCGCCCTTGGCTCCGATCAGGAGGGTCGCGTGAGGAGCGAAGAGAGAGGAGCCGTGCAGGTGAACGGAAACGGTCGCGAGTAGGCCGGCCAGCGGGATGAGCGCCCAGCCACGCCCGAGGAAGGGCGCGCAAGACGCCGTGAAGAGCTCGTCCCCGAGGCTTCGCCGGTTGGGGACCTTCGCCGCCGAGCTCAGGCTCGATTGCTGGATCCGCCGACGTGGCTTGGCGGGCGCCCTCGCGTCTTCGGCCCTCACCCGCACTCGCAGCGCGCGGAGCGCCTCCGCGATTCGTCTGGCCTCGGGCTCGGACACGCCCTCGACCGCAAACCCTGGGGCCGACATCACGATGCGGCGCGCCTGCGAGGGCGCCACGCCGAGGATCGCGGCCACCGGTTCGGCGGCGGCGACCGGGTCCGGGAACGAGCTGACGTGCACCCGCCAGCTCACCCCAGCGCCCCACGGGGCATGAGAGCTGCGCCCGGCCGGCGGCGGGTCGGAGTCTGGCGGCGCGACGAAATCGATCGCGAGATCGGGCATCGGCCGATCGGGCAGCGGGACCTCTGTCGAGATCGGATCACTCACGGAAAATCTCGTGCTCGCGGCGAAGCGCAGGACGCCTCGAAAGGTGGCTCAGCTGTCGACGAACCGACACGCGCGGAACCTAGCAGCCAGCGCAGACTCGGCGAGGGGAATTGGCCCACAAGAGTCGGTAAAAATAGCCTCAGCTGGCCCGTCGACAGCAGCCTCAGAACTTTCCACCGAGACGCGTGTGACGGACGTGGCGTTGTCCCCAACGAGGGTCATGGCAAACCTCTACATGGACAGATAGCGTGTCTGTTTGTTTTCCTTTCTCCATATGACGGCGTCCATGCAGTAGTGGTGGATGTTCACGAAAGTGAAGAGCGCCGCGAAGTAGGGGGTCGAGCCCATGTCGGGGTTGGCATAGCCGCCGCTCGGTGTGAGCGTTTCGTCCAGCGCCATGGGAGCGAGGTCGAAGAGGATCGCGCCGAGCACCAGGGCGGAGACGACGAGGAGGCCGAGGCGGTTTCGCGCCGACGTCTCGAAGAACGGGGGTCCCTCCCGCTCTCGGGCCTGTGGCTCCTTCAGGAGGCGCACGAAGTAGAGGTATTGGAGCGAGTGCAGTGCGGGCACGGCATAGCGCACGAGCGGATCGATGCCCGAGAACACGGACCAGGCCCAGACGGAGCAGAGCAGTCCGGTGAGGGGCGTGAGCAGGGCGACGGGGCCTTCGCGCCTGCGCTTCATCGCCAGCACCACGATGAGCGCGACGGTCGATATCCCGAAGAGCACGAGCGTGACCTGCTCGAGGTACGGGGGATGCGCGACCGTCGTATAGACGACCTGCTTTTCGACGATGCGTCGGCCCGTATCGATCGGGCTGGCCCAAGCGTAGAACCACCCTGCGTAGGCGTGCGCCAGGATCACGAACCTCTCGCGCGGCGTGAAGCGGATCCCGCGGCGCGCGCTCAGGACCATCATCACGCCGAAGCCCTGCTTCACGTAGTGCCAGCCGACGAGCAGGAACATGAGTTGAAACATCAGACCCAGTGAGACCGCCGACTCGGTCGCCAGCGCGCTGATCGCCCAGATGCCGAGCCCGAGCGGAGCGACCACGCCGGCGAGCCAGTACCGCACCTTCTGCGTTCGCCCAAAACGATCGCCGAGCAGACGGCCTCGGGCGTCCTCGTAGAAGAGCAGATAGGTGACCGAGAAGTGCGGGTCGTTGAGCAGATGCGCCGCGTAGTAGAACGTAAACCCTGTTGCGTATTCCGCGTCGCTGAGCTCCAGGGTCTCGCGCATCAGCCACGAGATCACGAAGAGCAGCGGGGTCGCGCCGCCGACGACGAGGAACTCGCCGATCCGCGAGCGGCGTCTGGTCTCTGGGCGGCGAGGTGCCGGATGGCTCGGCGCACCGCTCACGTCCGGTGCGCGGGGGGACGGGACACCGTGGCGACCGGACACAGGGGGCGCGATCAGTCGTTTGGCGCGCCGGCCATGATCCACGCTTCGATCGAAGCGATCCGACCTTCGGAGACCATCGGGCTCCGGTTCGGCATGCGTTCACCGCAGACCGGGGTGTCGTCCGCCGCGCGGCCGCGCAGCTTGTGCACGAGCAGCGATGCGGTGACGTCGCCCGGGACGACGCGCACTTGTGAGCCGTCGCCGCAGGACCGGCCTCCGGCGGGAGCCAAGAGCTCGGCGTGCGCGATGTCCCGGGTGCTCAGGTCGAGGTCGCCGCCCCGCGTCGCGCCGTCGTGACAGAGCGAGCGCGCGCACGACGGACCGATGAGCCCGGTGTAGATCGAGCCCCAGGTGTTGTCCGCGAAGGGACGGTCGATCGCGGGCACCGTCGCCCCCACGAGGTTGTCTTCGGTCCGGTCGGCGACCCGCTCGATCACCGGCGCGTCACAGGCGAGCCAGTTGCGCACGATCGCGGCCGCCTCAGCGGTCCGGATCGAGGGCAGGGGTGTGCCGCTCGTCTCCCCCTCCGGGATGCGCTCGTAGCCACTGCCCAATGAGAAGCCGCAGAGCTGCGCGCCCTCGACGCCCGGGGCGTTTGCGCAGGGATTCTCGGAGCCGGGCGGGGGCATCTGGCCCGCGTTGATGACATCGTATACGGCGTGGCGCGTTCGATAGGTCTGGGCCTGCGAGCGGCCGAGGCGGTCGGTGTCTTCCCGCGTGTCGGAGGCGATCTGGAGGTCGTACTCGAGACCATGGCTGGCGCCGAAGCGGAGGGCCGGTTCGATGTCCGCGCTGTGGCAGAAGGAGCCGCTCCCGCAGGTCTCGATGAGGTACGCCTGACCCTCGTAGGCGGGCAGGCCGTTCGCGTCGTAGACGACCGTTCTGGCGGCCGCCATGTTGCATTCGCCGAGATCGGTGGGCTCACACGCCACCGCTAAGATCGACAGGGCCACGAGTTTCGGAACGCGCATCGCGCGAACCTTGATCGTTTCGAACGCTCGGCGCCAACCTGTTTGGTTTGGGGGCGCGATCGAGGCTGCGCTGCTAAGGAGGGGCGCGATGCTTCGATTGATGGCGATCTTGCTCGGCCTGCTCTGCTTTGCCGTGCCCTCGAGATCGAGCGCGCAGGAGGTCGGCCTCGCGCCGTTTTCTGGCCCGCGACACCGCGTCATCCGCCGGGTCGTGCGCGCTGCGCTCGAGGAGCGGGTTACCGTGGTGGACCTCGACTCCGAGGATCCAGGCGGCGCAGATGCGGTGCTCACCGGCGCGACGCGAGGCCCACGTTCTCGGCCAAGGCTCACGCTCGTGCTGCTCTCCCGCGATGGTGACGAGCTCGCGCGCCAAGTCCTTCGAGTGGCGCAGAACCGTCGCGGCGAACGCGCGATCGGCAGAGCAGTGCGCTCGCTGCTCGACGAAGCGGGCGACTTCGCGGCGGCCGAGACGCCGTCCTCATCGGGGGACGAAGTGCCGCCCGATCCGTACGGTCCCGCCGATGAACCGAGCGAGCCTTCGGAGCCAGCCGCCGAGCCGGCGCGCCCGCGGCCGACGTCAGCATCGGCGTCGGCAAACCCCTACCTTCACCTGCTCGTCGGGCTCTCGCTCCGCAACCGAGAGTTTTCGGCGCAGCTCGGCGGCGCCACCGAAGTGCGGAACGTCATCCGGCTCTTCCCCGAGCTGCTCGGCGAGGCGCGGATCCGCCCCATGGTCGGCTCCGGCGATCCGCTGCTCGAGGGCATCCGGTTGCGGGTCCGCTTCGGCTACGCGCTCTTCTTCGAGTCGGCGACGCCCTCGGGGCAAGTCATCGGTGGCGCAGCTTGGTCGCTAGAAGGGGACGCCGCGTGGCTCGCTCAGCTCCTCGACGACCTCGAGCTCGGGGTGAGCGTCGGCGGCGGCTATGCGACCTACGGCCTGGACGACAACGCGTTTGTGCCGACGGTCAACTACGGGAGCTTCGAGGCGCGCGCCGTCACGCGGGTTCGCGCGATCGGCGAGGAGCTCGTGATTCGCGCCGAGGCCGGCTATCGGTACGCCAACGGCAGCGGCCCGACGGCGGACAGGTACGGTTCGATCGACGGACACGGGGTCGTTTTCGAGGGCGGCTTCGAGGGCATCTACCCCTTCGACACCAACGTCGCGTTGAGCTGGATGGCGGCGATCGAATGGCAAAACGCATGGCTTTCGTTCTCCGGCACGGCGAGTGACCAGTTGGCAAATGGTGGTAGTGACGGATTCATCCGTGCACGCTTCGCGGTGGGTCTCGCGCTTCGCTGATGCGCGCCGACACATGTGCTAAAGACCATGCAGATGCGGCCCCTTTTCGTCTCAGGTCTAACGATTGCGCTCGCCCTCTCCGGCTGCCGTGGAGAGGTCTACGACGACGGTCCGGATCGGCCTGGCCGCGCGGCTCGCTGCGGTGAGGGTGACGCCCTCCCGGCAGCTGCGCCGCTGCGCCGCCTGACACCCCGCGAGTACAGCAACACGCTGCGCGATCTCTTCGCACCGCTCGTGCTGCCCAACGTGACGTTCCCCGAGACGGTCGCTCACGGCCGCTTCGACACGGACTCGGCCGACCAGGTCGTCTCTCCGCTTTGGGTCGAGCGAAGCCAGTCCAACGCCGAGGAGGTGGCAGCGACCGCGGTCGCAGATCGGGGCTGGATGAACTGCGGCGCTCGGGACGCCGCGACTTGCGCACGCGAGGTACTGCCCGAGCTCTTCTCGCGGGCCTACCGTCGCCCGCTCGAGGACGCCGAGCGGACCGCGATCAGCGATTTCTACAACCGCAACGAAGGCGAGTTCGGGGAGGCCGTCGGGCTGCAGATGACGCTCGAGGCGTTGCTGATCTCACCCGACTTTCTCTACCGCCCCGAGATGCACGATCTGGGCACCGCGCCCGCGGGTTTCGTGGCGCTCGACGACCACGAGCTCTCCGCCCGACTCTCCTATCTCCTCTGGGGCACGATGCCCGACGCGGAGCTTCGGCGAGCTGCTGACGCGGGCGAGCTCAGCGTCGAAGGCGGCATGGAGGCCCAGGCGCGCCGCATGATCGACGACCCGAGAGCGCGGGCGACCACCCGGGCGTTCTTCGAGCAGTGGATGGAGCTCGACCGGCTCGACGGCGCCTACTCGGACTCCTTCCCGGAGTTTGACGGGCAGATGAAGACAGACCTCCGCGCCTCCGTGCTGCGCTTTGCCGAAGACGCGTTCTGGGACGGCCGGAGCTACGAGGCGCTCATCAACGGGAGCTACGGCTACGTCAACGATCGCCTGGCTCCCACGTTCGGAGTCGCGCCACCCGGCAGCGAAGCGCTCGTCCGGGTCGAGCTCGACCCGAGCCAGCGCGCCGGCGTGCTCACGCAGCCCGGGTGGCTGGCGTCGGGCACCCACGGAGCCACGCACTCGCCGATCATCCGAGGGCTCTTCTTGGTTCGCAATGTTCTTTGCGGAACCATCGACCCCCCACCCGCGGACGTCACGACCGACCTACCGGACGATGTGCCGACGGAGATCCGTACGACGCGTCAGTTGATCGAGTTGACCCACGGGACGGCCGAATGTGCGTCCTGCCACGCTCAGATCGACGGCGCTGGGTTCGCCTTCGAGAACTACAACGGCATCGGCGGGTACCAGACGCAAGAAGACGGGGCCGACGTCGACGCGAGCGCACTCATCATCGCCTCCGGCGACGCCAACGGCATCTACCCGGACGCCTTGGCCATGATCGCCGCGTTCTCGGAATCGGAACGCGTGCGCGAGTGCATGGTCACCCAGATCTACCGTTCTTCGGTGGGCCGTCAGGACCAAGAGGGTGACGCTTGCCAGGTGCGTACCCTCTCGGACGCGCTCGCGGAGAACGACGACCCCACGGAGCTGCTGATCGGGATAGCGACCAGTCCCTCGTTCCGATACCGGCCGGAGGTGAGCGAATGAGCAAGCTCGGACGTCGCGACCTGATTCGCGGATTGAGTGTGGGAGCGGCTGGGCTGGGGCTCGGGCTCGGGCGCACCGCTCATGGCCAAGGCAGCAGCCCGCCCAAGCGGGTGATCTTCTTCTACGGCGGCTCCGGCTCGCGCCCCGGGCTCTGGGAGCCCCGCGGAGGTGAGCTCGACTGGACGCTCAACGACAATCACACGCCGCTCGAGTCGCATCGAGATCGCCTGACGTACATGCAGAACCTGCACATGCTCAGCGCGGAGTCCGATCCGACGCCGGCGGCCAACTCCCACATCGCTGGGGGCACCCACGCGATGACGGCCGCGCATCGGCTCACCGAGGATCGGGCGGGCAGCGCATCCATCGACCAGGTGATCGTCAGCGGCTTGGAGGCCAGCGGTCAGGTCACGGCGCTGCCGAGCCTCGAGGTACAGACGGCTGATTGGCCCCACAGCGAAGGCCTGCCGACCTACGCCGGTGCGGGAGAGCCCCTGCCGTTCTTGTGGGATCCGAGGGACGTCTACGACCGCCTCTTCCCCGACGGTCGCCCGGCCCCCGACATGGAGGACCCGCGCCCGGAGCAGCGTTCACGCGTGCTCGACTTTGCCCTCGGCCGCTTTGCTCGTCTGAACGACCCTCGACTCGCACCCGAAGCGCGAGCGAAGTTCGCCGATCACGCCGCGCAGCTCACGTCGATCCAGCGTCGCCTCGCGCTCGGCCGCGGCCGCGCGTTCAACATCCCGGAGCGCACGATCGTCTCCGGGGTGCCGAACTTCAACTGGTCCGTGTCTCCCGAGACCAAGGCGACCTACTGGGAGGTCACGGCCGACGTGAACACCCAGCTCGTCGTGGCGGCGCTCAGTGCAGACATCACCCGCGTGGTGACTTACTACGTGCACGATGCGCCGGGGCCGCTCTGTCCCTACGCCGGCGGCTACTACCGCGACGGTGACTTCGGCACGCGCGACATCCACGACCTGACGCACTTCGTGAATCACCCGAGCGCTCCGCTCACGGACCCGAACGCGCAGGAAGTGATCCGGCAGCAGCACCTCAACACCTCCCGGGTGTTCGCCAACCTGCTCGACCAGCTCTCGACGACGCTCGAGCCTGACGGCACGCCGCTCATCGACCACACGCTCGTGGTTTGGGTGAGTCAGATCTCCGACGGCTCGCACAACCTCCGCGACCTTCCTTGGCTGGTCGCCGGGAACTGCCAGGGGACCGTCAATACGGGTCGCTGGCTCCAGAGCGGAAGCCCCCGCGGCCACGGCGCGCTCTATCGCTCGGTGGGTCAGGCGATGGGCCTCGACCTTTCGAGCTTCGGCGCCGACGGCACCGACACGATCCCGGGCCTGCTCGTTTAGCACCCCGCTTCGTTGCCGCGAGCAGAGCGACCGCTAGGAGGAGAGCAGGCATGAGCGAACCTCGTCTCGGTGCGCTCGCGCAGCCCAGAGAGGACCGTTCGGGTGCTCCGGCGTCGCGAGCGTCGAGCTGCATGAGATAGGCCACGAGATCGTCGATCTCGTCGGGACTGAGCTGTGTCGTCTGTCCGTGGCGGTTGTCGGGGTTGTGGGTGATGAGCACTGCGCGAAGGTCCGGGGCGCGACCGTCGTGCAGGTAGGGGGCGCTGTCCCAGACACCCAGCAGCGTCGGGGTGTCGAGCCCGGTCAACGGTTCGCCGAGACGCGATCCACTCGAGGGGCGAATTGTGCCGACGTCGTGTAGGTCGAAGTCGAAGCTCGAGTCAGTGAAGCGTGGGGGAGCGTGACACACAGCGCAGCCGACCTCCTCGTCGAAGAAGAGTTGGCGGCCGCGCTCACCTGCCTCCGTGAGTTCGCCGTTGTTCGAACGGAAGGGGCTCCGTGGCACAACGTCCAGACTCGACACGTAGGCTGCCAGTGCGTCCAACGCTTCACCGCGCATTCCGTTTGGCCGAGCTCCCAGTGGAGCGTGTGGGCCATCGCCATCCTGAGCGAGTCCCTCGCCACCGAACGCCGTGATGATGTCATTCTCGAAGTCCTGAACCTCGTCGAAATTGCCGCTCCAGTGCAGTGGGCCGTGGGCCAGCCCACCCCGGCCGCGAAGATCGATCGTGTTGCGTAGCCCTTCGCCCGCTTGCGTGAAATCCCACGTGCGACCGTCGATGCCTCCGCTCGGATGGCAGGCCGCGCAGGCGATGTATCCGCCGCGAGAGAACACCGGGGCCCGGCTGGAGTGAAACATGAGCGCGCCGGCCGAGACGTCGACGGGGCGCGGATCAGCACCCAGGGAGGCCTGGCTGACCACCGTCGGTTCGGTCGCGTCGCGAATGTCGAGAACCACCAGGTCTTGCGACTCGCGTAGGCGAACGTAGAGTCGGTCGCCGTCCAGGGCGAGGGCGTCTGGCGTCGGACCGACCTCGACGCGCGCCACGAACGGCACCGTAGAGCCTGGCTCTCGTCCCTCGAAGAGGTTGATTGCAGCGAGGTCGTAGACAGAAACCGCGCCGATGCCGGGGTGGGCCACCCAGACGTATCGACCGCGCGGTGAGAACGCCATCGCGCTCACCTGGCCTGCGTCATTGGTGTCGATGCGACGATCGCTGACATCCTCCTGCGAAGGCAGGGCGATCGGCGCGAGCAGGCCACGAACGCGATTCTCGGGGGTCAGTTCGCGCCCGTCGACGAGCTGGCCACGACCCGTATTGGACTTCAGACCGCCTACCCAGAGCGTCGCTCCGCTCGGAGAGATGGCCAGTGAACCCAGGAGGTTTGGAACACCGCCTCCTGAGCTCGTCGAGTCTGGGCTGGCGTCCAAAGGGAGCTGGATAGCCTGTGATTCGCCGGTTTCGACATCGATCGAGTGCACCAGGCCGTGCGTCGCGGGGAAGCGACTCAGGAAGCTCGCGGCGTACGCTCGGTTGCCGGTGCCGTCGACCGCCAAGGCCCGTGGGTCACCCGACACCGAGACCTCGTGCAGGACCGTCCAGTCTGGCCCCAGTACATGAACCAGCCCCTGCCCCGGAGAGCTCAGCACAGCCCCCCGTCGTGTGGGCAGGATCGCGATTCCCTCGAGCGATCGAGAGACTTCCAGGCTACGCGCGACCGCTCCGTCCTCCGTCGATAAGGAACGAAGGTTGCCATCGCCGCAGGCGACCCAGAGCTCGCCGCCGCCCGGCGAAAGCGCGAGCGATCGCGGGTCGGCTATCCGCTGAGACCAGGCTACCCGCAGCGGATCTCGGGCCAACGAGATCACGCTTTGGCCGATCGCGTCGGCCACGAAGACGTGTGTGCCACTCAGCGCGATGAAAGAACTTTGAGTCGGTCGAGCCGCGACGGGCGCCAGAACATAGACGGTAAGAGAGACCTCCGTGCTCGCTTCTGAATCCGAGACGATGGCACGCACACGGTAGGCGCCAGCTGCGTCAAACTCATGTGTGATGTTGACTCCTCTGCCCATCCCACCATCGTCGAAGTTCCAGACATAACTCAGCGTGCTCGGGCCTTCGTCTGGGTCGAAAGAGCGCGCGGCACTGAAACGAACGGGCTGCCCTACCAGCGGCTCCGACACGTCGGCCTCGGCGTGGCCGACGGGCGGTAGATTCTGGGCGTGGCTCACATCGGTGAAGCTGAACAGGGTGAGCCACCCGATCGCTGCGGCGTATACTCGCACAGGTACATACTGGCGAGCTGGTGACTCGGGTGCCCGGTATTCTGAGTGGTTTTCGTATACAGTCGTATACGCAAAGTGCTTCATGTGGCTTGGCAATGGCCCGGACGACGGGCACGTTGAGTCGATGGAGGCAGTGATGAAGCACAGTCTTGGTTTGCTTGCGTTGGTGTTGTCGTGTGTGGGCTGGGCGGGCTGCAGTGGGGGGGCGGACTGCCCCGATGACTTCCCGGTCGAGCGCGATGGTTTCTGCTATCGCGCGGATGGCGGCGGCATGGCCTCGACGGACGGTGGAGCGACCGGCGTGGATGGCTCGGTGGGATCACTCGACGGCGGCGGCGGCGGCGCGGTCGATGGGAGCATGCCCGCCGACGACGCTGGACTCGGAGACGACGGGGGCGGAGTGATCTGCACGGGCACGCACCCGCTGCTCGACGGCACCCGGCGCTACTGTGAGCCCGGGGACTGCTTCTGTGGAGATCCCGACAGCTGTTTTCCCGCCGCCATTGCGGCTGCCTGCTGTAGCGCCGCCCCGACCTGCGGAGACGCTGACGGCGGTACGCCGCCGCCCCTCGACGGTGGCGGTGGAGCGATCTGCACCGGTACACACCCTTTGCTCGACGGAAGTCGCCGATACTGTGAGTCCGGAGATTGCTTCTGCGGGGACCCCGACAACTGCTTCCCGATGGAGATCGCCTCGACGTGCTGCTCGGTCACGCCGGTGTGTGAATGATGCGGACGGTCATCGCGCTCTCGGTGCTGTTGGGGGCGCCTGCGATTGGCGCTGCCCAGTGGCGAGGCTTCGTCGACGCGAGCGGCGACCGTGAGGTCACCCGCTACGATTTCGAGGGCGGCGCTGGTTCCAACGAGAACTACTATGACGGGGACTTCGGTGACTTCGATGGCGACGGTCGAATCGATCGGGGTGTGATCTCCCGCTACGGCCTCCTGTGGAACGCCGGCAACGGTATCTTCGTGCCGGTCTCGACGCAGCGCGACGCGACCCGCGGACCGAACACCGCGGCGAGCCTCACTGGATATCTCTTCGGTGATGAGGTTCGGATCGGCAACGACGCTGTTCAGTGGGTCGACCTCGACAGCGATGGCGACCTCGACGTCGTGCAGGGGGGCAATGGTGAGCCCTTTGTCGTGCAAGAGAACCGGGGAGGGCGTTTCGCGGTGACGCAGCGTCTCTCCGGCAGCGCAGTTCAGATCGTGACCACCGACCTGGAACGAGACGGCGACGCAGACCTCATCGTCGCGTGCTGGTTCCCCAGCGGGCCGGACGACTTCACGGTGTTCGTGAACGACGGTCGAGGAAACCTCACCGACGAGACCGCCGCTCGAGGACTCGACATCGCTGGCAGTGAGATCATCGGGGTGACCTCGGGTGATCTGGACCGTGATGGGGACTTCGATCTGCTCGTGATCAGCCGGGCCGCCCATGCGCTCTGGGTCTACCTCAACGACGGCAGTGGCCGCTTCGTGCGCTCTGTGGTGCCGGTCCCAGGCACGGGCAGTTTTCGTCGGACGTCGGGGTTCGCTCAAGGGACCGCCCTCGGCGACATCGACGGTGATGGGGACCTGGACCTCATGATGGCGACCGATGACTACGTCGGCACGTCAGATGTCGTTGGGCATCTGGTCTTCGTGAATGACGGAGGTGGTGGGTTCACCGAAGACTCAGCCGCGCGCTTCGAAGTGGGCTCCGGGATCGTAGGCCGTCTCGTCGGAGCCAACGGCAAGCTCCTAGACGTCGACTACGACGGAGACCTCGACTTCTTCGCGTTCACCGACCTCGCCGGTCCTCCGCTGAACCTTCAGCTCTTCCTCAACGACGGTGCTGGGCGCTTTTCCTACACGCGGGAGGGCGTCCCGAGCTTCGGGACCGCGCGGCCCACGAGCGTTGGGGCAGACGTGGATGTGGCCGATCTCGACAACGACGGAACCTACGATCTCTGGGTCGGGATCGGAGGAGGACAAGTCTCCCACCTCCACAACACCTACCAGGACCCAGGTGGGCGCGCCGACCGCGTGCGAAACCTCCGCGTGGTCTCCGCGGACACAGACGGAGTTCGGATCGCGTGGGAACCTCCTCCTTTTGCGGCCACCGCAAGGCACTACGTCGTCTATCGCTCGCTCTCACCGGGTCGGGAGATGCGAGACCGGACCCGGCTTCAGACCGTCGCGATCAGCGCTTTCGAGGACGAGGGCTTCGCGGCCCCGATCACTCGATTCACACGAACCGATGAGCTCCGCGCCACCAACGTGAACATCGCGTCGGGCCGTATCGAGCTCCTCGATTCGAGCGCTCGTCCGGGTGTGCGATACGCCTACTCAGTCTCCCACGTCGGCACCGAAAACGCGGTCGGCGTGGCGGACGAGGAGGTCTTCGCCGTGCTCCCCGCGCCGGGCGGCGCCGACTCGGATCCTCCCGAGATCACCCTCGTGTCCCCCGCTCTCGAGAGCTGGCAGGCGAGTCCTCGGATCGTGGTGACGTTCGCCGACGGGGGTTCGGGCATCGATGAGGCATCGCTCTCCGTCACCCTCGACCGGGCGGCTGGCGCGATCGCGCCCGGCACCAACCTGGCCGATCGCGCCGTCTTCCGAGACGGGAACACCGCCATTATCGCGCTCGAGGAGGCCCTGCCCGTCGGGGCCGTCGAGCTCGTGGCGCGTGTGTCGGATCGTGAGGGTAACGCCGCGGAGGCGCGTCGGACGTTCGCGGTGACCGTAGAGCCACGGAGCTCGCTGACGGTCAGCGCAGCCGCGACGCCGAGCTCGGGCGAGGCGCCGCTTGCGACCGCGTTCATGGGATCGGGGAGCGCTTCGCCGGGCGGGGCGATTCTCCGCTGGGAGTGGTACTTTGGTGACGGGGCGACCGCGCTTGGGCAACGC
>Ga0114933_10002743_pt1 | contig 17815 bp, 23 predicted proteins | sample 4SBtaG_FD_89691 | JGI IMG/M metagenome (GOLD analysis project Ga0114933, IMG submission 89691) | Deep subsurface microbial communities from Kolumbo volcano to uncover new lineages of life (NeLLi) - 4SBTROV12_W25 metaG | ecosystem: Environmental > Aquatic > Marine > Volcanic | place: Kolumbo... | reverse complement strand
GAACAAGGCCGCCGAAGCGAGCGGAATCAGCGGCGGTTTGCCCCCTCGAGAGCGCTCGCGTGGCATGCCGGGAAGCTACCACGCAGCCCTGAAGCGGGTCGGCCGCTCAGATCGCCATGTTCAGGATCTGTTCGTAGGCCTGGACGACCTTGTCGCGGACGCTGGACATGGTGCGCAGGGCGATGTCGGCCTCGGTGAGGGCGACCATGGTCTGGGCCGCGTTGCCCTCGCCGCGCATCAGCATCTCGAGGCTCGCGTCGGCCTTCTGCTGGTGGGCGTCGACCGACTCGATGGCGTTGGTCAGGCCGTCTGCGAAGTCGCTGCCTCCGACCTCGGAGCCGCCGCCCGTGCCGACGGACTTCTGGCCGTCGAGCTGGGCCTGGACGGCCTCCATGGCTCGCATGGCGCTCTGGATGGCGTCGGTCTTCATGGCCTACTTCCCGATGTCGATGGCTTTCTGGGCCAGGTCCTTGGTGACGTCGATCGCGTTCGCGTTCGCCTCGTAGGTCCTGGACACGTTCATCAGGTCGACCATCTCGGCCATCAGGTCGATCTTCGGCATCTCGACGTAGCCGTTCTCGTCCGCGTGGGGATGGGAGGGGTCGAAGATGCGCTCGGTGGCGTCGGAGACCTCGATCTCGTCGACCTTGACCCCGGCGAGCTGGCGCTCGAGCTCGTCCCCGAAGGGATCGAGGGCCTGGGCCTCGAAGACCGCGACGCGCCGCTTGTAGGGGCCGCCCTCGGCGGTCTTGGTGGTGCGCGCGTTGGCGATGTTGCTCGAGGTCGCCTGCAGCCGGACGCGCTGGGCGCGCATGCCGCTGGCGGCGATGGAGAGGGCGTCTGTGAGGTCAGCCATGGGGTCTCCCGTCAGCGGCCGTCGTTGGCGGCGAAGCGGAGAAGAGCCAGGCGCCGGCTGAGTCCACCGGCGATGGCGTTGTACTCGATGGAGTTGGAGATCAAGCGCTCCATCTCCTTCTCGGCCACGACGGAGTTCCCGTCGACGACCCAGGGCTCGGGCTCGAGCTCCTCGATCGGCAGCGCCTCGGGGTCGAGCGAGAGCTCCTCCCCCTGCGCGATGTCGTCGAGGGCCGCCCCGATGGCCTTGTCGAAGTCCATGACGCGGGCCCGGTAGCCGGGGGTGTCCGCGTTCACGATGTTCGAGACGGTCAGCCGGTGCTGGGCGTCCCGCAGGTCCAGCGCCGTACCCAGGCCGCGGTGCAGACCGTCGAAGAGCAAGCCGGACATGGGATCTCCCGAGAGAGGACGATCCCCAATCGGACGCCGCGCCCGAAGATTTAGCGGTTTTCTCCGCGCTCTTCGCGAATCTTGGCCTCGAAGGCCGAGTCTGCGGCACGCTCACGACCCAGGGCCGCCCACAGGTCGTCGTCGCTCTCCAAGGCCCGGGCCAACAGATCGTCGTCCCCCCGGTCGGCCTCGGCGGCGAGCCAGGTGGCATAGCGCCGGGTCAGCTCGTCCTCGCTGCGACCGGCGGCCTCGCGAGCCGCAGAGGCGGCCTCCTCGGTGCGGCCCTCTTCGAGGTAGCAGCGCGCGAGGGCCAGGTGGACGTGCCCCTCGGTCACGGCCGAGGGCTGCTCCTTGCTCCGGACGAGGTCCTCGAGCGCCGGCCGGGCGCGCAAGCAGTCACCGGCCTGGGCGTCGGCCAAGGCCATCCGGGTGGTCGCCTCGACCTTGCTCGAGCGCTGCAGCGCAGCACGGCGCCAGGCCTTCAAGGCCTCGTCGTGGCGGTCCAGCGAGGCGAGCACGTCGCCCTCGAGCAGCCAGGTGATGCCGACCTGATCGGCGGGCACACCCTCGCGCCGGAGGTACTCCAGCGTCTGGAGCGCCTCCTCCGGGCGGCCGACCTCGGCATAGAGCCGGGCGAGCGCGACGAGGTCCTCGGTCGAGGTCTCCCCCTGTCGCACCCGGATGTTGAAGATCGTCCGTCGGACCTCGAGCGCATCCTGGGGCAGGTCCAGGTCCTCGTAGGCCTGGGCCACCGAGGAAAGCGGGGCGATATCCGTGACTTCGGCTTCGAGCTCCGGTCGCCAGGAGTCCCGGTGGAAGGCCAGCTGGTCCAGGGCACGGCCGGCACGCTCGAGTTGCCCGAGGCGGGTCTCGATGACCTCCCACAGCACGGCGGGCACCTCGGTTTCGGCCAGGTCGACGTCCGGACGATCGAGCATCGAAGCGAGGTACTCGGCGGCGCCCTCGAAGTCGGCGAGCTCCATCGCGACCTGGGCGAGAAGCCACTCGGCTTCGGCTCCGGCCCAGCCGGGGAGCTCCGCGAGCTGATCCAGCGCGACGAAGTGGGTCGGCCAGCTCCGCGGCCCCTCCTCGACCATGACGAGCATGGTCTTGCGAACCCGAACGATGTCGCCAAGTTCCGGATCGCTCGCGACCTCGGCCCAGGCGCGCCGGGCCCCCTCCCCGTCCCCGAGATGGAAGCGCGCATCGCCGAGCGAGGCCCAGGCATGGGCCGTCAGCCGCGGGTCGTCCAGGCCGGAGAGGGCCTCGACGAGCAGCGGCTCGGCTTCGGCGTGTCGTCCGTCGAGCTGCAGGAGCTGGGCGGCGAGCACCAGGCTCTCCGGGCGTGAGGAGGCACGCGCGAGGGCGCGTCCGGTCGGCGCCGGGGCAGGCTCCGCCGTGCGAAGCGAGACGAGGCCGAGGCACTCGAGCACCTGGGCGTCGCGGTGGCGGACCTCGGCGACGGAGGCGCAGAGCGCCCGGGCCTGGTCCCCATCGCCCATGGCCATCGCGGCCTGGGCCCGGTGGAGCTGAACCGTGGCCTCGGGCCAAGGCGCGTCGAGCTCGACGACCCGGTCGAAGTAGTGGGCCGACTCCCGGGCCATACCGAGCTCGCCGTGGACCTCGCCGAGCCGGAAGAACGCGGCCGCCCGGGCGTAGTCGTCAGGGCTCTCGGTCAGGACCTGGCGGTAGCGGTCGACCGCGTAGAGGTCGTCCCCCTGCTGGAGCAGGTCGCGCTGGTCGGCTGCGACGTTCGGCTCCCAGCTGGGGAAGCTCGCGGGGAAGGTCGCGACGTCGACGCCAAGCGACATGGCCTGGCCGCGCAAGGGGGCCAGCGGGGTGCTGCCGACGAGGTCCGCGTTGCGCGGCACGGTGCCCGCGATCAGCTCCACGACAGTGGGCGCTTCGGCGACCTCCAGGAGTTCGGGCACACCGTCGTCGATCACGAGCACGGCCGGGCCCTCGGGGGTCCAGCGCCAGCTGGCGGCGATGTCGCGTCGCGGATCGACATAGGCCGTGACGATCCAGGTGCCCCCGCCCATGCCGACGGCGTCCCAGTTCAGGATGCCATCGGTCTTGATGCCGTCCAGCTGGGTGTGCAGCGGGAGGTCCACCTGGCGGAAGGTCCACTGGATGCGCCCCGGATCGGTGCGCGGGAGCTGGCGCACCCGGCACTCCGCGCCCCCGTCGAGCACGACGTGTCGCGGCTCGGCCGAGGCCAGCGCCAGCAGGACATGGAGCATCAGAAGGACAGCCCCAGGCCGGCGGTGGCACGCCAGGCGGCCAGGTCGAAGCCCCCGTCCAGACCGGGGTCCTTCTGGAAGCGACGCCCGACCCCCAGCTCGAGACTGACGGGCTCGACGGCCAGGTCGATGCGCACGCCGCCTCGAACCTCGGCTCCGATCTTGGTGCCGCTGGTCACCGAGGTGGCCAACGACTCGTCCTCGAAGACGGTGAAGGACTCGTGCTCCTCCTTGAAGACCGTCGCGGTGGGCCCGGCGCCCAGGTAGACGTGGCCGCGCTCGAAGGGCACCCGGCCCTCGACGAGGAGCGAGATGGGCGCGAGCTCCAGGGTGGCCTGCTTGTCGATGGGCTCCAGCGAGTCCCTGTCGATGTGCTGCCCTGCCATGCGCTCGTAGGCGACCTCGAAGTCGATCTGGGCCCAGCGATGCACACCGATGACGACCCCCGCGCCACCCATCAAGGCGTTGGGCCGGTAGACGCGGCCGAGCTCGGGCTCGTCCCAGGCCTCGCCGACGAAGCGCAGGTACAGGCTCACCCCGGAGACCGGCGACGCCGGCTCCTCGGTGGCCTCGGTGGGCTTCACCGGCCGATCAGCCGCTTGCGCCAGAGATAGCGAGAGCATCCAGCTCACGTCGCCGCTCCTGTCGTTGCTGATCGAAGACAAAAGCCACGACCAGGTCCCGGACGCCAGGGTCCGGATCGGTGAATCGAATCTCGCTGCCACCCGGGGCCGTGCGACCGACCGCCAGCGCGCTCACGAGGTGATGGACTCCGCCGACGCGCAGTCCGATGTGTACGAGCACAGGGCCCTCGACGCTCATGGGCGTCCAGAAGCCGTCGCCGCCGATGCGGACCTCGCACTGCTCCAGCCTGACGCCGCGACGATCGAGCAGCGTCCGACGCTGCATCTCTTCGAGCTCCCGCTCCATCGCGGCGACCGCGTCGAGCACCAGCGAGAGCGCCTCCTTGACCTCGAGATCGCGGCGATTGCTCAAGCGATCGAGGGACAGGCGGGCCTGCTCCGCGAGCTTCCGTGCCTGGAGCGGACGAAGCCCTCCGCCCCCAGTTCGGGGCTCCTCGAAGCCGACCTCGACGGTCGTCTGCACTCGAAACCAGCGCTCGCTCATCGTCCTCGAATCGGACGCACGAGACCGGATTCAAGCCTTTTTGCGAACCCGCTGCCCCCGCTTGTGGCTGCGCACGTAGCCATAGCCCTTCATCGCACGCCGACCTCGCCCGCTGTGACGAAGCCGCTCCTGCACCCGCGCCTGCCCTTCGTGCAGCGCCTTCTCGAAGTCCGCGAGCAAGCCCTTGAGCAGCTCGATGTCCTCGGGCGCGAGGCCTGGAGCCTCGACGCGCACACGCTCGAAGAGCTCAGCGGTCTCGGCGGGATCGATCTCGCCGACCTCACGGACCCGGGCGGTGAGCTGCCGGATGTGGGTGGCTACGCACACGGATCAGCCGGCCTCGGCGACCGCGCCGGTCCACGCCTCCAGGAGCGTGTCCGTGACCTGCCCGACGCCCAGGATGCGCGCCCGGCTCTTCTCCTTCTCGGCTTGGGCCAGCTCGCGAATGCACCAGCCGTACAGCCGGCGAAGGCTCGCACAGACCTCGGGCGCGGTGGCATCGTCCAGGGACGCCAGGAGCTCGCCGTAGACGTCGCGCACCTGGCGCAGCTTCTGGATCGCCTCCTTGGGGTCACTCTCGACGCACTCCGCGGCCTCGTCGAGCTTCACGCTCGCGCCGCGCATCAACATGACGAGCACCTGCCCGTTCGACGCCGACTCGACGTCCACCTTCTTGTATCGGGCGATTCCTTTCATCCCGTTCTCCTACCCAAATCAGGAACTGCTGCTGGAGCTGCTGGAGCTGCTCAGGAGCTGACCCAGGAAGCCCTGGGTCGACTGGAGCTGACCCAACACGGTCTCCATGTACGTGAACTGCTTCTTCAGCCGTGACTCCATCGACTCGAGGCGATCCTCGATGCGCTCGATGGACTCCTCGAGCTCCTCGACGGTCTCTTCCAAGGTCTCGGTCCGGGTCTCGATGAGCCCGTCATCGCTCAGATAGGTCTCGTCGATGAGCTCGATGGTGCTGTACGCGAAGCTGTCGTCCGCCGTGAAGAGATCGAGCACCTCTTGCGGGTTCTCCGCGAGCTGCTCCTCGAACACGTCCGAGTCGAACTCCAGCTTTCCGGTCTGCTTCGTGTTGATCCCGATGTTCCCGAGCCCGAAGTAGTCGTCGGTGCTCCAGTTGTCGGAGAGCTTGTTGCTCAGGCCGTCCATGATCCCACGAACGGTGCTGTCGCCGAAGAGCGCCCCCCGGATGCCTTCGTCGGCGTCGAAGTCCGTGTTCAGCGAGTAGAAGCTGGCCAGATCGTTGAAGGCGTCGACGAAGGCCTCGACCCCGGCGACGATCTCGTCCATGTCGCGGGCGACCGTGATCGTGAGCGTGTCCGTGGTCACGCTGCTCAGGGACAGCTCCATGCCCGGGACGATGCCGTCGAGCGTGTTCGTGTCACTGTTGATCGTGATCCCGTTCATCGTGATCTCGGCATCCTGGGCCGTCGACGCTTCGGTGAACGTGGGGGTCATTCCGCCCGACAGGGCGGAGGTGTCGATCGAGATCGTGTTCGACGCGCCCGTCTCATCCGCCATCACCACCAGCCGGTAGGGATTCGAGGCGTCCCCGTCGTTCATCACGTAGGCGGAGAGCCCATCGACATCATCGATGGAATCGGCGATGTCCTGGAGCGTGTCCGCAGCGCCGACCGTCACCGTCTCGGTGGTGGTCCCGAGGGTGATCTGGAGGTCTCCGGATCCCAGCAGACCGGCCTGCTCATCGTCGGCGAAGCCCTGGCTGACCTCCATCTCGGCGCGGGCCAGCGCCACCACATCGAGCTGGTACCCCCCGGTGGGGGTCGATGCGTCCACTTCGACCTCGACCCATCCATCTTCGGACAGGGAGACCGAGTTCTTTCCGAACTCGTTGGCGGTGTCGATGTCCTCGAGCGCCGTCTGAAGTGCCGTGAGCTTGGTCTTGAACTCACCCACCTTGTCGATCTGATCCTCGACGTCGGACACCTTCGCCTCGAGGGTCTGCTTGGGGATCTCCGCCACCGACACGATCGCCTCGATGAGGCTGGTCGTGTCGAGCCCGGAGGCGATTCCGTCAACGGAAGGCATTCAAATTCCCAAAAGCAGGGCCGGGGTCCACCCCGACCTGATCTATTGATCGGATCGGAGGGACCCCGGCTTTAGGCCAGGCTGTCCTGGCGCTTCTTTCAGCCGAGCAGCTGGGCGGCGCTCGCGGTCATGTTCTTCGCCTGGGCGAGGACGCTGACTCCGGCGGACTGCATGATCTGCAGCTTGGCCATCTCGGCGGTCTCACTGGCAAAGTCCAGGTCGCGGATGCGGGACTCGGCGGCCTCGAGGTTCGTGGCGTAGGTCTCCAGGTTGTTCAGCGCGCTGTCCAACCGGTTCTCGACCGCACCGTAGTCGCTGCGGTAGCCGCTGACGGTGTCAATGGCGGTGTCGAGGTCCGAAATGGCGCTCTGGGCACCCGAGGCCGAGGACAGGTCGAGCGACGCGGTGTCGACGCCGAGGACCGTGCCACGCAGGTCACCGAGGGTGATCGTGATGCGATCGTTCGCGGTGCCGTTCACACCGACCTGGACATCCAGGGTGGTGTTCGTGCCATCCGACAGGGACACGCCGTTGAACTCCGTCCCACCGGCGATCCGGTCGACCTCGCTCGCGAGCTCCTCGTACTCATCCTGGATGTAGGCGCGCTCGTCGTCGTCCAGCGTCTCCGAAGAGGACTGAACGGCCAGCTCACGCATGCGCTTCAGGATGTTGGTGACCTCGGTCGTCGAGCCTTCGGCGGTCGAGATGACGGAGATGCCGTCGTTGGCGTTCCGCATCGCGACGCGAGCGGAGCTGCTGACGGCGTCCAGGTTGTCGGCGACGCCCATGCCCGCCGCGTCATCGGCAGACTTCGAGATACGAAGGCCGCTCGAGAGACGCGCAAAGCTATCAGACAGCTTGCGGGACGTACGCCCCAGCTGCGACGTGGCGGTCAGCGCCGAAACGTTCGTGTTGACAGTAAGAGCCATGTGGTTCTCCTCCAGTTGGCTTGGAAACCCAGACATCTTGTCGGGGGCATTCCAGCCAGAGGATCGGAAGACTGCCTCAGGAGGATTACCCCTGGCCCAAATTCCCGTAAGGATTGGGTAATTCGGGATCCAAGGAGCAAGAGAGGGGGCCCGATTGGGCCCCCTCTTGGGTTTCGACTCGCCTCTTGGCTTAGCCCTGGAGCAGCGAGAGCGCTCCGGCAGTGAGGGACTTGGCCTGCGCCAGGACGGACACGCCGGCCTGCTGCATGATCTGGTTCTTGCTCATCTCGGCGGTCTCGTAGGCGAAGTCCGCGTCACGGATCCGGCTCTCGGCAGCCTCGAGGTTCTCGGTGTAGATCTCGAGGTTGTTGAGGCTGGAGTCGAGGCGGTTCTCGACCGCACCCAGGTCGGAGCGGTAGCCACCGACGGTGTCGAGGGCCGTATCCAAGGCATCGAGCGCGCTCTGCGCACCGGTGCTCGAGGACAGGTCGAGGGTGGCGGTGTCAATACCGAGCACGGTTCCGCGCAGGTCACCAAGGGTGATCGTGATGCGGTCGTTCGCGGTGTTGTTGATGCCAACCTGGACGTCGATCTGGGTGTTGGTGCCCTCGGAGAGAGCGACACCGTTGAACTCGGTCACGTTCGCGATGCGATCGACCTCGCCCGCGAGCTGCTCGTACTCGTCCTGGATGTAAGCGCGCTCATCATCATCGAGCGTGTCCGAAGAGGACTGCACGGCGAGCTCGCGCATCCGCTTGAGGACGTTGACGACCTCGGTCGTCGCGCCCTCGGCGGTGGCGATGACGCTGATGCCATCGTTCGTGTTGCGAGCGGCCTGACGCAGGCTCTTCACGGATGCGTCGAGGTTCTCGGCGACACCCATTCCGGCGGCGTCATCCGCAGCCTTCGTGATGCGGAGACCGGAGCTGATGCGCCGGAAACTGCCCATCAGGCTTCGGTTGTTCTTGTTGAGCTGGTTGATCGCGTTCGAAGACGCGGTGTTGGTGTTCACGACAATGGCCACTGGTTCCTCCTGGCGTTTCGTCTTTCGTCGTCGTCTTGGAGGACTCGACTAGGTGTGTCCTCACACCACCCCTCGGATCGAAAAAGGGGGCGATTAGCCCCCGATCACCGAATTTGTGTCGCTTGTCTTACAGGTAGCTGAACAAGCTGCCCGAGACGCTGGTCGCGCCCACGCGCATGGCCGCGTCATAGGCCGTGCGGAGCTCGGCGAGGCGCATGTACACCTCGGTCTCGTCGATGCCGATGAGCGCGTCGAGCTCGGTCTGCAACATCGCCTCGACGTTGCCCGCCGTGTCGTACGCGTCCTCGACCACGGAGTAGGAGTGCCCCACCACCGCGCGCCACTCGACGATCTGTTCGTGTCCGTCGGTCAGATCGCCGATGGCATCGCTGATGCTGTCGACGTCGTTGGCCTCGAGCGCGGTCTGGAGGTCGTCCAGGACCGTGAACAGGTCGACGTCGCCCTGGAAGACCTCGGATCCGTCGAAGCCGACGGCCTCGGACTGGTTCGCGCTCACCTGGATCTCGGGCTCGGAAGAGCCGCCGCCGTAGGTACCGTCTTCGTCGAAAGCCTGGGTGTCGTAGGTGTCCGCGGAGAAGATGTAGCGGGTGCCGACCCGGCTGTTGGCCAGGTCGATGAGCTGCTCGCGCAAGCCCTCGATCTCCGTCGCCATCACCTCGCGGTCGGTGGCGGAGTAGCTCTCGTTGGCTCCGGCCAGGGCGAGCTCCTTGGCGCGCTTGAGCACGTCGCCGGCGTCGGCGAGCGCGGTCTCGGCCTGCCCCAGCAGGGACTGGGCCTGAACGGAGTTCCGCTCGTAGACGGACTGATCCTCGATCAAGCCCTGGAGCCTGAGCGCCTGCGCCGCCTCCGTGGGACCGTCCGAAGGGCGCGACACGGCGACCCCGGTGATCACCTGGGCTTCGGCGTCGCGGATCTGCCCGGCGAGCCGGGAGGCGTTGCGCTGAAGCAAGCGCGACATGCCATGGGAAGACGATCGGAGAATCCGCATCACGTCCCTCTTCGGACGCGATCGCCGAAACTTCAGCTCTTCCAGCCCTCGACGAGCTCCTCGAGCGTCTCCAGGTCGATCGGCTTGTCGATCACGCGCACCCCCTCGAGCGAGGAGGAGGGCTTGCCGGAGCTCCCGGTGAGGAAGACCAGCCGGGCCGCCTGGTCGGGATCGGAGCGCTTGAGCTGCTGGTAGAACTCCAGCCCATCCATCCGCGGCATGAGCAGATCACAGAGGATGCCGTCGTAGCGGCCCTCCTCGACCAGCTCCAGAGCTTCCTCGCCGCAGCCAGCGTGGTGGATCTCGTGCTCGCGGAGCAAGCGACTCAAGGCGTTGCGGACCAGGTCCTCGTCATCGACGATCAGGATTCGAAGGCGCTTCACGCACCCTCATTAACGGCCTAGACGACGTCCATCAGCGTCTGAAGCATCGAGTCCGTGGCGCGAAGCACCTTCGCAGCCGCCTGGTAGGCCGCCTGGAACTTGATCAGGTTCGAGGCCTCCTCGTCGAGGTCGACGCCGGCGATCGAGTCCCGGAGCCCCTGCAGGTCAGCGAGCACGGCGTTGGCGTGCTCGGCGTCCATGGTGGCGTCAACGACGTCGGCGCCGACATCGGACAAGAGCGACATCAACACCTTCTCGGCGGTCGTCGTGTCGTCGTCGAAGAGGTCCGAGGACTCGATGTCGATGAGATCGCTCAGGTTTCCACCGTCGCCAACGGCCGCGGAGGAGTCCGAAGCGAAGGCGAGCAGGTCGGCGTCGTCGAGGAGGTCGCTGTTGAACGTGAAGCCCATCGCGGCGTGACCCGAGGTCGACGCGAGCTCGAAGAAGTCCTCGCCAGCGTCCCCGTTCAGGTCGTAGCCGGCGTTGTGCACCTCGTTGAAGGCGTCCGCCAGCTCCTCGGCCAGGTCATCGAGCCGGCTCAGGTAGCCGCTCACGTCCTCGATTCCCTCGACGTTGCCGCCGACGTTGCCGCCGATCACCGAGCTCATGTCGATCCTGCCGGCGCCAGCGGTGAGCGCGACGAACACGTCGCCGTCGTCGTCCTCGTCGACCTCGAGGCCTCGGCTCTCGATGCCGCTGACGATCGCGTGGCCTCCGAGCATCACGGTGGCGGTCCCGTCGGCGCCGATGCGGGCCGTCGTGCCGATCGCTCCGGCGATCTCGTTCAGGAGGCGATCCCGCTGATCGAGCAGGTCCGCGGCGGTGCCGTCGGAGGCCACGATGCGCTGGTTGAGGCTCGCCACCTGTTCGAGCAGCGTGTTCGCTTCCTCGACCAGCGTCTCGAGCTTGTCTTCGACGTCGTTGACGAGGTCGTTCAGCGCGCTGGCGGTCCGTCGCACGGTCGTCGCGAAGCTGTCCGCGGCGTAGGCCAGCGAGGTCCGGTAGGTGTTGTCCCCTGGGTCGGCGGTGGCCTCGCTCATCGCGTCGAAGACGCCCTGGAGGCGCTGCGTGAGGCCCTCGACCTCGGAGTCCGCGAGCCAGGACTCGGCCAGGACCAGCACCTCCTGTCGAGACGATGCGGACGCACCGGTGCCGCTCTCCTCGACGATCTGACCCGTCAGGAAGCGGTCGGAGGCGCGCGCGATCGCGGTCGCCACGACGCCGGTGCCCTGCTGGACACCCCCGACGCGGACCGGGTCGTTGTTCGCCAGGTCGACGGTCTGCCGCGAGTAGCCCTCGGTCGCCGCGTTCGCGACGTTGTTCGAGGTCGTCTCGATCGCCAGGCTGGCGGCCGAGAGCCCGCTGCGCGCGGTGTCGAGGGCGGAGCTGACCCCCATCTCAGCCCGCCATCCGGCCGCGTCGGCCGTAGGTGCGAGCCCGCGGCGAAGGCCGCGCGGTGTCGAGGATGTCGACCACGGTTCCGGCGATGCGCTCGAGGCGAATCTCCATCATGCGCAGGGTGGCGGCGTCGGCCTCGACCTCGCGCCGGATCTCCTCGGGGATGCCTTCCTGGAGGGCGACCTGGAGCTCGAAGCTCACGTCGGCGCGCTTGGAGTTCAGCTCTACGAGCCGCTCCCCATCCAGGCTCCGAGCCGCCTCGATCTGATCCCGCGTCAGCAGGAGCAGCTCGCGCAGCAACCGGAGGCGCTCGTCGGTCACAGCTCTGCCAGCAGGCTGTCGATGACGGCGTCGAGGTCGACGTCCGCGTCGAGGGTGCCGGCCTGGAGCTGGGCCTGGGTCTCGGCGACTACATCCGGACGGATGCCGGAGTCGGCCGCGCGGGCCTCCTCGCGCAGCGCGGAGATCCAGGAAGCGTCCTGGGACAGGCTCACCTGAGCCGCGGGGCCGGATCCCTGGGTCTGCGTCGTCGCGGGGCGACGCGCGGTGCCCTGGGGACCGTAGATGGCGTGAATCGGGGCGTTGCCGGTGATCTTCATGGAGTCCTCAGAGAGAGAGGTGTCCCCTCATCGGACCGCCGACCCCGGGCTTTAGTGCTTTTCGATCCCCAGGATCGGGCCGGGATCCACCGCGCGACCGCCCTGGTCCCTCACCTCGAGGTGCAGGTGCGGCCCGGTCGCCGTGCCCGTCGCACCGACCGTGCCCAGCGTGTCGCCGAAGCCGATGGCGTCGCCCTTGTTCACCAGGACGGCCTCGCAGTGGGCGTAGCGGCTGGTCGTCCCGTCATCGTGTTCGACCACGACCAGGTTGCCGTAGCCACCCTGTTCGCCGGCGAAGACGACGGTCCCCGGGCGAATCGGCCGAATCGGCGTGCCTCGCTCGGCGTGCAGGTCGAGACCGTCGTGGTGAACGAGGTCACCGTGCACCGGGTGTTGCCGCCAGCCGTAGTGGCTGGTCGTGCGCATCGCGCCGTCGATCGGGTTCTGGACCTTTCCCGCGGCGACCAGCTGGTCGTCGATCGCATCGGCCAGACCGAGCTGTCCCCCTTCGGCGAGTCGGCGAGCGATCTCCTGGTCGAAGAGCTCCGAGAACATCTCCCCGGCCTTACCGCCGGAGAGTTCCTTGGGGAGCGCCTTGCGGAACTCCTTCATCACGAGCTGGACGAACTGGACCTCGAGCTGTCCGCCGGCGCCGAGCTCGCTCACTGGATCTTGAGGTCCGCGTGCAGGGAGCCGCTGGCCTCGATGGCCTGGAGGATCACGATCAGGTCGCGCGGGTTCACCCCCATCGCGTTGAGCGCGCTCACCAGGTCACCGATGGTCGTGCCTCCGACCACGCTGAGCTCGCCGTCGGCCTCGCGGACCTCGATCGCGCCGTTCTGGATGATCGCGGTCTGGCCGAGGCTGAGCAGGTCGGGCTGGACGGCCTCGACGCGGTTGTCGACCTCGATGGTCAGACCGCCGTGGGCGATGGCCACGTCGTCGATCCGCACACCCGCGCCCATCACGACGGTCCCGGTGCGCTCGTTCACCACGACGATGGCGCGCTTGTCCACCTCGAGGTTCACTGCCTCGATCTTCGCGGCGAACCAGGGGAATCGACCCGCGTAGTCCTCGGGAACGAGGATCTCGACGGTGGACTGGGACACCGGGATGGCGATGTCCGCGCCGAAGTCCGTGTTGATCGCGTCGGCCAGGTTCGAGACGGTCGTCCAGTCGGGCTCGTCGACGATGAACTCCTGGAGCGTACGGCCGGCGAGATCCGAGGCCGGGCCGTCGATGATCAGGAGCGCGCCGTCCGAGATCGTCCCGGTCGTCGTGTGGTTCTTGGTGCTGGAGTCCCCACCGCCGGAAGCGGAGTAGCCGCCCACCACGAGGGAACCCTGCGCGGTCGCGACGAGCTCGTTGGTGAGGCTGGCCAGAGGGGTGACGGTCAGCTGCCCGCCCATCAGCGAGGTGGCGTCACCGACCGAAGAGATCGTCACGTCCACCCGGCCACCCTTGCGAGAGTCCGAGGGGATCGTGGCCTCGACGCGCACCAGGGCGACGTTTCGAGAGCTCAGGCCCTCCATCGTGTAGCCCTGGACGTTCGCCTGCTTGAGCAGGATCTCGACCGCGGCCAGGTTCTTCGTGGAGTCTCCGGTCCGGGCCAGGCCGGTGACGACGCCGTAGCCGCTGACCACGGTGTCCTCGATGCCGGAGAAGCCTCCGATGTCCTTGGCGCGCACCTCGGCCTGAGCGTCGGTGGCGGCGATGAGCAGAGCCAGCAGCACGGGCGCTCCTTAGAAAGGCCAGGCGTGGTCGAGGAGTCGGGTCCCGAGACCCACCCTCTGCTTGTCGTCGAGCACACCGTCACCCTTGAGTTCGATGTGCACCTCGGCCATGCGCTCCGACGCGACGGTGTTGTCTCCGGTCACGTCCTGGGGACGGATCCAGCCATCGACCGTGAGGGTCTCGGTCTCGTGGTTGGTGGTCTTCATGCTGTAGCCCCAGACCCGCAGGTTCCCGGTCGCAGACACCTCGATGACCTCGCAGGTCACGACACCGACGATCGACGAGGACCGCCCGGTCGAGCCGTCACCGGCGTGGTTGGTGCCCGTCTCGGCGCCCAGTCCGATGGTGTCCTCGGCCCCGAAGGCCATGGTCGGGTTCGCGCCCACCATCTGCGTGACGAGGCCGAAGACGCCCGAAACCTGGGCATCGGCGCCGCTCGTGCGCGTGGTGTTGGTGGAGGCACCGAGCTGGGCATAGGTCGCCTCGTCGATCGTCACCGTCACGAACTGTCCGATCCCGAGGGTGTTCGGATGAATGCCCAGAGTTCGCCGAATGGCGTCGGCCTGGGCGCGCTGGGCGTCCACGGCCGTCGAAGACACCACGACGGGCGGCTCCGGGCCGGCGAGCGCAACGGACAACAGGAGGATCATGGGATCTCCACCGTCTCAGCGTCGACGAGGACCCCGGTCAGGGTCGCCGCCGTCACCTGGTTGACCACCTTGACGGTCGCGCCTACCGCGCCGTCTTCGGACAAGCGGCCAGGCGCGCTCACGCGCAAGGCCCCCCGCTGGGTCACGACCGTCACCGCGTCCCCTCGACGTGCGTCGGGCAGGACTCGAGCGGTGTAGGAGGTGACCGGCTCGCCCGCCTCGATGCGGGTCCGAGCCAGCAGCTCGCCGTCCAAGGGCTCACCTCGGACCTCCTGTAGCGCCACCATCCCGCGACGAGTCTCGACGATCTCACCAGCTTGGACCGTCTCCACGGCCACCGGAGCGTCGACCCAGAGTTCAAGCTGGGGACGCAGCGTCAGCGACCGGGGGGTCTCGCCAGGCTCCGCGATGTGGAGCTTGATCGACGGACTTCTGCGGCAGGGATCGCCCTCGAAGGCGAACCGAGCCTCGGGATGCAGCGCCACGGAGTCGAGGCCGACCCAATGCACTTCGACCTGCACCGCTTCGCACGTCTCCGCGGCCCAGGAAGCCAGGGCGTCTTCGACCTGGAGCTGGGTGGCGGGGGCAAGGCTGGCGAGGGCGAGGAGCATCGAATCAGCGCCTCAAGTTGACGGCGGTCTGCAGGTTCTCGTCGGCCGCTTGCACGACCTTGGAGGTCAGCTCGTAGGCGCGCTGCGCCTCGATCATCCCGATGAGCTCGGACGCGATGTCCACGTTCGAACCCTCGAGGTAGTACTGCCGGACGTTCGTGGTGGTCCCAAGCTCGAGAACCTGGGGATCACCGCTCGCTTCCGACTGCATGTAGAGATTTCCACCCAGGGCCTCGAGGCCGCCGGGGTTGGTGAAGCGCACCAGCTCCAGCTGGCCGAGGATCTCCTCGCCCGAGCCGTCGATGGACAGCGCAGCGAGGGTCCCGTCTTCCTTCAGCACGAGGCCGTTGTGCTCCTCGGGGACGCTGATGTCACCGGCGACGCGCAGGCCCTGGCTGTTGACCAGGACGCCGTCGCTGTCGGTCCGGAAGGAGCCGTCACGGGAGTAGCGGGCCTCGCCTTCGACGGTCTCGAGCGCGAAGAAGCCCTCGCCCTCGATGGCGAAGTCCAAGGCGCTCGAGGTCTTGACGAGCGCGCCGCCGGAGAAGTCCCGGTTCGTGCTGGCGAGCTTCACGCCACCGCCGACCTGGACCTTCTGGGCCTCGGGTCCGCCGTTGCTCTCGACCTCCTCGTAGAAGAGGTCCTCGAAGGCGGCCGACTGCTTCTTGTAGGCCGTGGTGTTCACGTTCGCGAGGTTGTTCGCGATGTTGTCGAGCCGCGTCTGCTGGGCATTCATGCCCGTCGCGGCTGTATAGAGAGCCTTCATCAGCGGCCTCCGCTGCGGTTTGCGCGCTGATCGAGTTCGTCGCTGGCCTGGATGGCCTTCTGGCAGGCTTCGAAGTACCTCGAGGCCTCCACGAGCTCGACCATGCTGCGCATGGGATCGGTGTTCGAGCCTTCCAGATACCGCTGGAAGACCCCATAATCGTTCGATGTCTGCAGATCGCTGAGGGCGCGGTAGTGGTTTCCACCGGCCGCCTCGAGCCGCTCGGCGAAGGCGACCTTCAGCTTGCCGAGCTCACCGGACACCGAGCCACGAACCAGGCCATCTCGGTCGACGACGAAGTCCTCGCCGACCTCGAGCTGGATGGGGCCGCCCTCGGAGAGCACCGGGTTCCCGGCGCCGTCGACCAGGCGCCCGTCGGCGGACACGGAGAAGCGTCCGTCACGGGTCAGGAGCGTCTCGTCGCCGGCCTGGACCGTGAAGAAGCCCTGACCTTCAAGCGCCAAGTGCCCATTATCGTCCGATGGCTTGAGCGTACCCTGCGCCTTCGAGAGCTCCACACCGTCGATCGTCGTCGTGGTGGCCCCGAGGGGGCCTTCGCCCTCTCCGGTCACCGAGAACGCAACCCGACCGGCCCGGAAGCCGGTGGTGTTGGAGTTCGCCACGTTGTTCGCCAGGACCTCGAGCTCCTTCCAGGTCGCCTGGGCTCCCGACATCGCGGTGTAGACATCCCGACTCATCGCAAGAGCTCGAGATCGTTCGTGTTCACGTGAGCCGACAGCTTCTTCTTCAGGCGGCCGCGAGCGGCCGTCAGGATCTGCGAGATGCGGCTGGGAGTCACGTCGTAGACCTGGGCGATCTCGGCCAGGCTCAGCTCCTTGCCGTAGTACATCAGGATGCAGTGCCGCTCGCGCTCCGGGAGGGCCTTGACGGCCTCCTTCAGCTGGTGGCGAAGGTTGGCGACGTCCATGTCCCGGTCGGGGAGCGGGCTGCCCGGGTTCTCGATCTGCTCGAGCAGGGTGCGGCTCTCGTCATCGGCGTCGGCGGCCTGGCCGTCGATGCTCACGATCGAGATCGGAGAGACACGGTCCATGCAGGACCAGTACTCCTCGAGAGACACCTCGAGAGCGTTTGCGATCTCAATGGGTTCCGGCTCACGACCCTGGTCGCGGCGGACCTCGTCCGCGGCGTGTTCGATGCGCTTGGCGAGCTGCCGACGGCGACGACTGAAGGTGTCGTTGCTGCGCAGGGCGTCCAGCATGGCGCCGCGGATCCGGTACTCGGCATAGGTCGAGAACTGGATGTTGCGGGTCCCGTCGTAGCGGTCGAAGGCCTCGAGGAGGCCGATGGCGCCGTAGCTGACGAGGTCATCGAGTCCGACCTCGGAGTCGGGCGGGAGCCGCTCATTCAAGCGGCGGGCCAGCAGGAGCACCTTGCCCTGGTACTGGATGCAGGCCTCTTGACGGGACAGCCCGTCAATCCGGCGAACGTCCTGGTCTGCTTGGCGCTGATACGCGGTCGCGGTCCGAAGCACTTGGCCTCCTGCGAGGGGGTGGGTGTTCTCCAATCGGTTGCCACAACAGGGACTTGAGGCGGATCGCCCTCAGCTGGCCTGCTTCTTCAGGGACAGCACGGCGACGCGCTCGAGCTTGACCCCGGGGGAGAGCTCCGAGGGGCTCAGCACCACGACGCGCGGCACGACCTTCTCGACGAGACGGCGGAAGGGACCGCGGGCCAGCGGGGGACAGAGCACGACCACCTGGCCGGCCCCACCCCACCCTTCGGTGTGCTCGCGAATGGCGCTCAACAGGACCCGGACGTGGCCGGGGTCGAGCACCAGGCTCATGGCCCCACCGTCGGCGCCCTGGAGGCCGCGGCTGATGGCGTCCTCGGCGTCGGGCGCGAGCGCCAGGTAGTGGATCGTGCCTTCTTCGTCGGCGAAGCGCCGGGTGATGTGACGCGACATGCGCTGGCGGACGAACTCGGTGAGCACGTCGGGCGCCTTGGTCTTGAGCGCGTAGTCCCCGAGGGCCTCGAGGATCGTGTGCACGTCGCGGACGCTGATGCCCTCGCGCAAGAG
>Ga0114933_10002741_pt1 | contig 17824 bp, 12 predicted proteins | sample 4SBtaG_FD_89691 | JGI IMG/M metagenome (GOLD analysis project Ga0114933, IMG submission 89691) | Deep subsurface microbial communities from Kolumbo volcano to uncover new lineages of life (NeLLi) - 4SBTROV12_W25 metaG | ecosystem: Environmental > Aquatic > Marine > Volcanic | place: Kolumbo... | reverse complement strand
TTTGGTGAGTCGACCCATTTTGAAATATGATCAATATTTTTAGATGAGAACCTGTCAATCACTGTAACTCCTTCTTTCTTTAATGCGGCTGCATTAAATTGCTGTTCTATTTGAGCTTCAACAGGCACAACTAACATTGGTTTTCCAAGAAAAATTGCTTCAGATGTAGTCGCAAAGCCACCAGCACAAACAATTCCATAACATGAGGCAAATTTTTCTAAAAATAATTCTTCAGACAAAGGCACAACATTAACATTTGAAATAATTTCTTTTGATTTTGCATCAGGTGAAAAAATTGTCCATTTTTTATTTTGTGGAAGCTGATTTATTACTTCAATTAAATTTGAAGGAGAGTAAGTTGGTAAATAAATAATAATTTCATCACCCCTTGATACTTTCAGTTTCCTGACCTTGTCTCTGATGATAGGAAAAAAAATTCTATCTGTATATTTTTTATAGTGATATCCATAACCAAGATTTGAAGGAATAATATATTTAATTGCATTAAGAACTATTCTTGAATAATTATTTGGCTTTGGTATATTTTTAAGCCCCATTGAATATTGATTGGTGAGCTCAAAACATTTAATATTTTTAAATTTTGCAGACCAGGCTGAAACAGGTTCAAAATCATTTATGATTAAGTCATATTTTTTTATAGGACAAGAAATGATTTCTTTAATGAACCTAAAATAGTTGTTTAAAAAAATTGTTTTTAACCAATTGACTGCACCTGTATCTGTATAGAAAAATGTAAGTCCATGATAATGACAAATAGGTTTTTCCTCCAATAAAAAATCATTTTTTGGACCACTTGTAATAATGTCTATATCTGCAATTTCTTTTAATCTAGGAATTATACTTTGAGCTCTAGCAAGATGTCCATTCCCTGTAGTTTGGATTGCATAAAGAATTTTCATTTATCCTGAAGAATTTTAAACTCAGCTATAAGATCTTTGTAGAGTTCCTTATTAGTCATTTCAATTCTTGAATCAACACCTTTATATTCCTGTTCAGTCCTTTTATGCATATATATTGACCATTTATTGTCTACATATTCTAAAGAAGAAAGACTCTCAAGCCAATCTCCAGAGTTCATGTAAATTATTTCCTCTCCATTGATGTCAAAAGACTCAATCTTTGGGGTATGGATATGCCCACATACTACATATTTATATCCATTTTTTTGAGCTATTTTAGCCGCTTTCATCTCAAAATTCGCAAAATATTGAACTGCAGTTTTGACATTTGCCTTTATTGATTTTGAGAAATTCAATCTTTTTCGACCCAGAGGTCTCATAATTTTTTTATTAATCCAGCTATTGAACATTATCATATAGTCATAGAGAAATCCAGCGAGCTTTGTCAGCCATCCAGTTTGAATAGAAAAATCAAAAACATCTCCATGGAACATCCAGACCTTACCTTCATTAGTGTCTAAAACAACTTGATTAACAATTTTAAAGTTTTGAATTTTAAAGTTTAAAAACTTTCTCATTAGTTCATCATGATTTCCAGTGACGTAATATATTTCTTTTCCCTGTGAGATTAAGTCAAGAAAATACTTAATTACTTTCATGTGAGATGAGGGCCAAAAGCGTTTATTAAAAAGCATTATATCAACAAAGTCACCGTTAATTACAATTTTATCTGCATGAATGGTATCAAGATAAGCCAATACTTCATCAGCTTCAGATCCATATGTTCCAAGATGCAAATCAGAAATAACTAGAATGTCTAAATTTCGCTTCACCAGTTTGCAAATTTAATGAAAGATAATTACTAAACTTGATTAAAGCTTACTAATGTAGTCTTTAAAGGAGGTTCCATAAATAGTTTTAAAATTCTTTTCAAATTCTTCTTTAGATTTGAAACCACAAAGTTCCCAAATTCTGTTTATGGTAGTTGTGTCTTTAGGAGATAAAGACTTGGCTAGACTAACAGCGTACTTAGCTCTAGAACGATTAATTCTTATGTTAATTTTATTTATCAATGGTTTAATAGTCGCAGCAATGTAATCAAAAAATTTAAATTTTCAAATTACATGAAAGCCTGTAGCTTCATTGCTAATCCTTGATCACCTTTAATCTTGAGTTTTCCACTCATAACAGCCATCATTGGATTTACCTTACCATTCTTAAGATCTTCCATTAAAGATCCTGCCATAGTAATTGTGCAATCAGCTTCCATGTCCTCTAATAAAATTTTATTTTCTGAACCTGTGCCATCTATGCAAATTGAGTTTCCATCAATTTCAAATTTAATAGTTCCGCCTATAGGGGCAGCATTTTTGGCCTTTTCTTGAAAGTTTGAAAGTATATTTTCTTTATCCATAATTTTTTCGTTAACCATGTAAAGGTAATAATAAAATAATTTTATTTAGATTAGCATTTATTATAAAAAGATATGAGCTACAGAGTAAAAAAAGCAGCGGTTTTAGGATCAGGAGTAATGGGTTCAGGAATAGCATGTCATCTTGCAAATGTTGGTATAGATGTTTTAATGTTAGATATACAGCCTAATGATAAGTCAATAAAAAACAAGAATTTTATTGCAGATGAATCATTGAAGAATGCTATTAAATCAAGACCAAATCCGTTGTATAAAAAAGAATATGCAAACAGAGTCACGACTGGAAATTTCGATGATGATTTTGAGAAGATTAAAGATGCAGATTGGATAATTGAAGTAATTGTTGAAAATCTTGAGATTAAAAAAACTGTTTTCGAAAAAGTTGAAAAATATAAATCTGATCATGCTTTTGTGACTTCTAACACTTCAAGTATTCCAATATCACTTTTATGTGAAGGAAGATCAGATGATTTTAAATCTAAATTTTGTGGAACACACTTTTTTAACCCCCCAAGATATTTAAGATTATTTGAGGTAATTCCTCATACTGATTCTGATCCATCTTTGATTTCTTTCTTGATGGAATTTGGGGATGTTATTCTTGGAAAACAAACAGTCTTATGTAAAGATACACCTGGATTCATTGGCAATAGAATTGGTGTAATGTGTGGAATTAAATCTTCTCAATTAACTGAGAAGTATAATTTTAAAATTGAGGAAGTTGATCTAATGACTGGAAGTGTTATTGGCCTTCCAAACTCAGGAACATTTAGGTTGCAAGATCTTGTTGGATTAGATACAAGTAATAATGTAACAAACTTTTTAGTCAACAATGTAGAGAATGACACGTTTTACAGTAAACTCAAAGATCAGCCAGAGAATAAATCCTTTAATTTTTTAATTGAAAATAAGTTTTTTGGAAATAAATCTGGAAAGGGATACTATGAGAAGACAAAGGAAAAAGATGAAAACGGAAGGTCTGTTATAAATGCTCTTGATCTAGAATCAAACACTTATAGAAAGTCAATTAAACCAAATATTCCAGAAGTAAAAGAGGCTAAATCTATTGAGCTTTTTGATAGAAGACTTAAATATCTGGTTGAGGGAGACTCAAATGTAAACAAGTTTTACAAAGAATATTTCTCATGTCTGCTTTCATATTCAGCCATGAGTATCCCAGAAATTGCAGATGATTTCTATCAGATAGATGACGCAATTAGAACTGGATATGCATGGAGTTATGGACCATTTGAAATTTGGGATAATCTTGGAATCAAAGATGCTATTGAAATGATCAAAAGTTGTGGTGAAGAGGTTCCGGATTGGATAACAGACATGTTGAATTCTGGAGCAAAATCATTTTACATTTTTGAAGATGGAAAAAAGAAGTTTTATGATATAAATACGAAAAAGTATATTAACGTGCCTAGCTCTGAAAATCACTATATACTTGATGCATTTAGAGAAAATAAGCAAATACTTAAAAATCCTGAATGTACTGTTCATGACAACGGAGATGGAGTAATGTGTATTGAGTTTCAGACAAAAGGTAATTCAATAGGAGAGGGAATTGCTAAAGGTATAAATGAGGCAATTGATATAGCAGAAAGGGATGGATGGAATGGTATTGTAATTGGAAATAACGATAAGCAGTTTTCAGTTGGTGCTAATCTAATGAATATGGGAATGATGGCTATGCAAAAGAATTTTGATGCTATAGAAGAATTCTTAGTTGGCTTTCAAAAAATACTGATGAGAATGAGAACTTGTAATGTTCCAGTTGTGTCAGCAACTCATGGATTTGTAATGGGAGGAGGGCTTGAAGTTTCAATTCATTGTGATGCTGGTATCCATGCTTCAGAAGCATATATCGGACTTGTAGAGGCAGGTGTTGGTTTAATACCAGGCGGAGGAGGTACAAAAGAAATGGCCATGAGAGCTTCGGATTCATTTAACTCTGGTGATGTAAAAATGCCCGCATTAATTGATCATTTCAAATCTATTGCAATGGGTGCTGTTTCAACCTCTGCATTTGAGGCATACGATCTTCACTATCTTCTTCCGGAAAGAGATTTTGTTTGCATGAATAGAATGAGAAATATCAGTATGGCTAAAGAAAAAGCCTTGAGTCTAAAAACAGGATATATACCTCCATCTTCAAGACAAGATATTGAGGTACTTGGTAGATCAGGTTTATCGACGCTTTACTCAGCAATAAATGAATTTAAATTAGGGAATTACATGTCAGATTATGATGTAGAAGTTTCTAGAAAAATTGCATATGTTATGTGTGGAGGAGATTTAACCTTCTCTCAGAATGTAAGTGAGGAGTACCTGTTAGACCTTGAAAGAGAAAACTTTATGAGTCTACTTGGAAATCAAAAAACATTAGATAGAATTCAGCACATGCTGATGACTAAAAAACCTTTAAGAAATTAATTATGGAAGCATATATAGTAGCTGGTTATAGATCAGCAGTTGGAAAAGCAAAAAAAGGTGGCTTTAAAAATTATAGAACCGATGACTTAGCAGTAGATGTTATTAAACATCTTGCTTCACAAGTTCCAGAACTTGATACAACTAAAGTTGATGATGTAATTGTTGGATGTGCTAATCCCGAGGGTGAGCAAGGTCTACAAGTAGCTAGACTTATTTCTGCTAGAGCCCTTGGCAAAGAAGTTCCAGGTGTAACTATAAATAGATATTGTGCTTCTGGTTTAGAGGCAATTTCAATGGCTGTTAGTAAGGTTAGAGCAGGTTTTGGAGATATCTTTATTGCTGGAGGTATTGAGAGTATGAGTCTAATACCTATGACAGGATATAAATTAGCTCCAAGTTATAAAGCTAATCTTGAAAACATGAATTATCATATAGGTATGGGGCATACTGCGGAGGCTGTTGCTGAAAAATATAAAATTACGAGAGAAGCAAGTGATAAATTTTCATGTGAGTCTCATATCAAAGCGGCAAATGCAATCGATAATGGATATTTTAAAGATGAAATTGTCCCTGTAACTGTAGAAGAAGTATTTGTAAAAGATGGTAAGAAAGTGTCAAAATCTCATACAGTAGATATGGACGAAGGGGTTAGGAGAGAGACAACAATTGAGGCTTTATCTAAATTAAGGCCAGCGTTCAAACTTGGTGGTATCGTGACTGCAGGTAGTTCATCTCAAATGTCAGATGGTGCTGCATTTGTTCTAGTGATGTCTGAAGAAATGGTAAAGCAATTAGGTGTCAAACCTATTGCAAGAATGGTTACTTGTACATCAGGTGGAGTAGATCCTTTATATATGGGAATTGGTCCAGTTGAAGCTATTCCAAAAGCATTAAAACAGGCAGGTTTAAAACTTTCTGATATTGAACAAACTGAGTTAAATGAGGCTTTTGCTGCTCAAGCACTTGCTGTAATTCAGGAGAGCGGTCTTGATCCTGACACAGTTAATGTTAATGGTGGTGCCATTGCTCTTGGTCATCCCTTAGGTTGTACTGGAGCAAAACTTTCAATTCAGTTATTAAATGAAATGAAAAGAAGAAATCAGAAGTATGGAATGGTCACTGCTTGTGTTGGAGGTGGTCAGGGAATTGCGGGTATTTATGAAAGGCTTTAGATCTTCTTAACTACATAAGTTACAATACCCCAAACTATAAACTCATTCTCTTCTGTAACCTTAATTGGATCATATTTTTTATTTTCCGGTATTAGGTATACATGATCTTTTTCAATCTTTACTCTCTTAACAGTAAAATCTCCATTTAAATAGCATACTGCAATTTTATTATTTTTTAATTCTTCACTTCTGTCTATTACTAAAATATCTCCATCGTCTAGTCCTGCATCTTTCATTGATTCACCAGAGACCTTTGCATAAAATGTAGCTTCCTTATTTTTAACTACAACTTTTTCAAGACTAATTCTGGATTCCTCAAAGTCACCTGCTGGTGAAGGAAAACCTGCAGAAATTCCTTCCTCAATAAATAAATTATTTAAGGAGCTGTCTTCATTTGGTTTAAATATTTTGATATTATTTTTCATATCCTAACTAACAATTAATACTTCATCAATTTCAGTTGTATAGTTCCTTGAAAGTTTTTGTCTTTTCATCTTCCATATTCTTTTCTGATCTTGGCTTGCAAGTCTTACTTTGTAGAGCCCATATTTATCATCAATATTATCAATACTTCTCATTAGTTTTTTTTGTTTTTCAAGGTCCTTATCAAATAAGCTAAATTGGTGACTAGACTGAGGAGATAGCCCCATCAATATTATACCTGCTTTTTTATAAAGTTTATTTTTAGAATAAATCTTCTTTAAAAGATTTACAGCAAATTTACTTATTTCAATACTTGAACTTGTTGAGAAGGGAAGTGAACCTGTTAAACTAAAATGATATCTTTCACTGTCTTGCTTAAAAGGATTACTTCGAATAAAGACACAAACCATATTACATTCACTATTTTGTCTTCTTAGTTTTTTAGACGCAACCACAGAGAATGTAGTAATCCTTTCAATTAAATCGTCTAGTGAGGAAATTTCAGATTCAAAACTTCTAGTTGTAGCGATAGACTTTTTATCTACTTTTCCTTCTTCTATGTCTAGAGTAGGAACGCCTTCGAGTTCTTTTTTGAGTTTAAGGCCTATGATGCTCATATTCTTTTTAACCCATTTATCAGGAAGATTTATGAAGTCCATTCCAGTCTTGACATTAATTCTTGATAATTTTTTTTCATTTTGAAAACCAATTCCCCATATATCTCCAGTAGGAATATTATTTAAAGCTTCTAATCGTTTTTTGTTACTGCTAATTGAATAAAATCCATTTGTTTTAGTGGAGTTTTTTTTAGCAATCCTATTAGCAACTTTTGCGAGTGACTTAGTCGGTGCTAGACCTATTGAGACGGGTATACCTGTCCACTTAATGACAGTTTCTATTATCTCCTTACATTTTTTGTTAGCTTCATCTTCGGAGAATCCACTAAACTTTACAAATGCCTCATCAATGCTATATATTTCTACATCTGGTACATGCTTAGCTATAATGGACATTACTCGATTACTCATGTCTCCATACAACGTAAAATTGGAAGAAAAAATTTGGACATTATTTTTCTGAAAAATTTCTTTGTATTTAAATGCAGGAGCTCCCATAGGGATTCCAAGTGATTTAGCTTCGTTACTTCTAGCTATAACACAGCCATCATTGTTTGATAAAATTACAAGTGGTTTACCATTTAAATGAGGTTGGAAAACTCTTTCACAAGAAGCATAAAAATTATTACAATCAATTAGGGCAAACATGATACAAAAATCTAAAAATTATTAAGAAACATAAAAAACAAGTTGTAATTTTATTAACTATACGACATTGAATGGATAAATTCTCTTTTCTTAACTCAGCACATACAAGTTTTTTTGCAGAAATGTATGATCAATACTTGGAGTCTCCTGATAGCTTAGAGCCTAGTTGGAAAGCTTTTTTTCAAGGCTTTGATTTTGGGTTAGAGAGTGCGAATATTACTCTTGAAGAGAAGAAGTTTGAGGTTCCTGAAAATATAAGTAAAGAGTTTAAAGTCGTTAATTTGATTGATGCTTACAGACAAAGAGGGCATCTTTTTACAATAACTAATCCTGTTAGAGAAAGAAGAAAGTATTCTCCAACACTTGATATTGAAAATTTTGGATTAAGTAAGACTGATCTTGATTTAGTTTTTAGTGCTGGTGAAGTAGTCGGTATTGGACCAGATAAATTGAGTAATATCATTGACCATCTCAAAAAAATATATTGTGAATCAATTGGATTAGAATACATGTATATAAGAGACCCAGAAAAAGTTAAATGGATACAGAGCTTTATAAATGTTAATGGTAACCAGCCAAATTTTTCAAAAAGTGAAAAATTATCAATATTAGATAGCCTAAATAAGGCATACACATTTGAAAATTTTCTGCAGAAAAAATATGTTGGACAGAAGAGGTTCTCTCTTGAGGGAGGAGAATCATTAATCCCAGCAATAGACTTTCTTGTTGATTCTGCTGCTGAAAAGGGAGTTGAAGAATTTGTAATGGGGATGTCACACAGGGGGAGACTAAATACCCTTGCAAATATTTTTGGAAAGTCAAGTAGAGATATTTTTGGTGAGTTTGAAGGGAAGGATTATGAAGAAGATATTTTTGACGGAGATGTAAAATATCATCTTGGTTGGACTTCGGAAAGAACCTCCTCATCAGGTAAGAGAATCAATATGAACCTAGCTCCAAATCCGTCTCATCTTGAATCTGTTGATCCTATAGTACAGGGGATTGCTAGAGCTAAGCTTGAGAATGATTTTGATAATAATACTAATAAAGTTTTACCTATAATTGTTCATGGTGATGCTGCTGTTGCTGGGCAAGGAGTTGTCTATGAGGTAATTCAAATGTCAAGACTAAGAGGTTACTCAACTGGGGGTACAATTCACCTGATAGTTAATAATCAAGTTGGGTTTACTACTAATTATCTTGATGCAAGGTCTAGTACATATTGTTCTGATGTCGGTAAAGTAACACTGTCTCCAGTTTTACATGTTAATTCAGATGATGTTGAGGCAGTTATTCATGCGGTAACTTTTGCACTGGAATACAGGAATAGGTTTAACAGAGATGTTTTTATTGATTTATTAGGATATAGAAAATATGGCCACAATGAAGGTGATGAGCCAAGATTTACTCAACCCAAATTATATAAATTTATATCAGGTCATCCAAATCCAAGAGATATATATGCTTCTAAACTAATGGATCAAGGAATAATAGATGATGATCATGTTTCTAAAATTGAATCAAAATATTTTTCAAAACTCGAAGATGAACTTACAGATTCTAAGAAAAAACAAAAAACAAAAATCACACCTTTTATGCAAGAGGTCTGGCACGGATTTAACAGAGTTGATGAGAATAAAATGCTTGAAGATTATTCAACAAGCGCATCCAAGGAGGATGTGCTCAATGTTGCAAAATCAATAACTTCCTTGCCAAATGAATCATTTTTAAGAAAAATCATAAAGCTATTTGATTCAAGAGAAAAATTAATATTTGAAAATGGAAAAGTTGATTGGGCAATGGCAGAGCTACTTGCATATGGAACTTTATTATCAGAAGGTTTTAATGTAAGAGTCTCAGGACAAGATGTAGAAAGAGGTACATTTTCTCATAGACATGCAGTATTAAAATCAGAGGATTCAGAGGAAGAGTATCTACCATTAAATAATATTGATTCAAAAAATAAAGGGTTATTCAGTATATATAATTCTCCTCTATCTGAATATGGTGTTTTGGGATTTGATTATGGTTATGCACTTGCTAGTCCAAACTGTTTGACAATATGGGAAGCTCAATTTGGAGATTTTTCAAATGGGGCTCAGATTATAATTGATCAGTACATTTCTTCAGCTGAAGATAAATGGAAGTTGCAAAATGGAATAGTTTTATATCTACCCCATGGCTATGAAGGACAAGGAGCTGAACACTCTTCTGCTAGAATGGAACGCTATCTTCAATTATGTGCAAAGGATAATATGTATGCGGCAAATTGTACTACTCCATCTAATCTTTTCCACCTACTGAGAAGGCAAATGTTGACAAAATTTAGAAAGCCTCTAATTTTATTCACTCCAAAAAGTCTTCTTCGCCACCCCAAGGTTATTTCTAATGTTGATGATTTAACTAAGTCTAAATTTATTCCAGTAATTACTGATTCTGAAATTGATCCAGCTAAGGCAGATTCACTTGTATTCTGCAGTGGAAAATTTTACTTTGATTTAATTGAATATAGGGAGAAGAATAACATAAAAAATGTTGCAATTGTAAGAATAGAGCAGTTGTTCCCTCTTCCAGTTAAATTAATAATTTCTGAAATTAAAAAATTCTCAAAGGCAGAGGATATTGTTTGGGCTCAGGAAGAGCCAAGGAACATGGGTGCTTGGAATCATATTCAAACTTATCATCCAATTGCTAAAAATATGAGACCTGCAACTAGAAGATTTTATGGGTCAACAGCTTCTGGTAGCCTCACTAGATTTGAGAGAAGACATAATCAAGTAATTGAATATGTATTTGATAAGACAAAAAACAATTTTAGAAAGTAAGACTGTTTCTAAAAAATTCCAGCATTTTCAAAACTATTCTTTATCGCATTATAAGTAGCTTTTGCTGCATCTTCATTGTTCATCTTATTTAACTCTTTATTGAATGGTTCTGCACTTACAGTTCCCTCATAACCAATATTATTTAAAAAATTTAAAAATGGAGCTGTATCAATCAGTCCAGTTTTTCCAGGTAATTCTCTTTCAAGATCTAATTGTTCATCTCTAGATCTCCCAAGAACAGCATCATTTAATTGACACATAACTATGTCATCTTTTTCTAAAAATTTTAAATCCTCAATTGAATGATTTGCACAGTATAAATGAAAAGTATCAAGTTGATATCCAACATTCTTTTCATCAATTTCAGTAATTAATTCTCTAAGTTCGGTAATGGTTCTAATAAAAGAAAATTGATCTCTTGACATTAATGTTTTTGGTCCTACAAATTCTAGTCCAAGTTTCATTCCATTATCTCCAATTATTTTTGCACACTCTTTGAGTCTCTTTCTATGCAATTCAAAATTTTTTAAATAAGTTAAATCATTGTTAGTTGGCATTATCCATCTGCAAAAACCTTTGGAGCCAATCTTGTTCATTATCTTACAATAATCTTTTAAGATTTCGAGTCCTTGATTAAATATAGTTTCTGTCTGAGAAAAATCAACCGGTAAAATTGAAACATCAAATGAAATAGAATTATTTGACATTTTATTTTCATATTCAATATACTCCAAATCACTCATTTGTTTTAACTCATTTATCATAGGGTATATTGAATTAAAATTATTTTTTATTGCTAAATCAAGAAGTTCATTAGCATTTACATTTATTCCAACCGTCCCAGGCATTAAACTAATTTTAATTTTCCTTGAACTAAATCCATCAAAAGGATATAAACTTTGATTCATTGAAATTAGACCTAATGAAGCAATTGATGTTGACTTAATAAATCCTCTTCTATTCGACATAATTTTTTATTTATTAAGATAATGAATATTTAAATAGTTTGAATTTTATGATTAATTTAGTTAACTAATAATAGCTAAAGATTACTGATGGTCCTTGAAATGAAAATTCCTTCCCCTGGTGAGTCAATAACAGAAGTTGAAATATCTCAATGGCTAGTAAAAGACGGAGACATTGTCAATAAGGATCAGACCATAGCAGAAATAGATTCTGATAAAGCTACACTAGATCTTCCAGCTGAAGCATCTGGTAAAATAACCTTAAAAGCTGAAGAGGGTGATTCAATGTCCGTAGGTGATATTGTATGTTTAATTGACACATCAGAAGCATCAAATGCTAAAGCATCAAATTCTGAGTCACCTCAACAAAGTATTAAAGATGAAAAAAAGATTGAACAGAATAAGATTGATGAGATAAGTATTACTCCTCTAGCTAGAAATATTGCATCAGATAAAGGGATTGATATTAATGAAATAGATTCTAAAGGAGATAAAATAACAAAAGATGATGTCTTAAAAGTAGTTCCAGCAATGGGTTCTTCAAATCATGAAGGTAGAAGTGAAAACAGAGAAAAACTATCAATGTTAAGAAGAAAAGTTTCAGAGAGACTGGTTTCTGTAAAAAATGAAACAGCTATGCTGACTACTTTTAATGAAGCGGATTTATCTAATATATTTAATCTTAGAAAAAAGTATAAAGAAGCCTTTTCCCAAAAACATGGAGTTAGTCTTGGTTTTATGAGTTTCTTTACTAAAGCTGTTACAAGAGCTCTTGAACTTTATCCAGATGTAAATTCTATGATTGATGGAAATGAAAAGATTTCTTACAACTATTCTGATATAAGTATTGCAGTCTCTGGTCCTAAAGGATTAATGACTCCAGTCTTAAGAAATGCTCAAAATCTATCTTTTGCCGCTGTTGAACAAGAAATAAAAAGACTTGCGGATAATGTAAGAGATAAGTCAATAACAGTTGATGATTTAACTGGTGGTACCTTTACAATTTCAAATGGGGGTGTTTTTGGCTCAATGCTTTCTACTCCAATTATTAACCCACCTCAATCAGGTATTTTAGGAATGCATAATATTATTCAAAGACCAATTGCTGTTGACGGAGAAATTGAAATAAGACCAATGATGTATTTAGCTTTATCTTATGATCATAGAATCATAGATGGTAATCAATCAGTTGGTTTTTTAATAGCTGTTAAAGAGGGAGTAGAGGATCCAGAAAATATTTTAATGGATGGAAAAGTTGAAAAATCTTTAGGCCTTAATTGATTTGATTGATACTCATACTCATTTATACTTAGATCATTTTAAAGACGACATTGATGATGTAATCCAAAGAGCATTATCAGTTGGAGTTGAAAAATTTTATTTACCATCAATAAGCTCAAAATATAATGAGAGTATGCATGATTTGGAGAGCAAGTTTCCAGATAGAGTATTTTGCATGATTGGTCTTCATCCATGCTATGTTGATAATAAATTTGAACAAGAAATTGAATTTGTAAAAGAACGTATTAAATTACATAAGTATAGAGCAATTGGAGAAATTGGTATAGACCTATTCCATGAAAAGAAGTATTTTAATCAACAAATAATTGCATTTGAAGAGCAAATTAAATTGGCTCTTGAATATGACCTTCCAATAGTAATTCATTCTAGAGAGTCTTTTGATGAAATATTTGAAGTTCTAAAAAAATATAAGTCAGACAAACTAAGAGGGATTTTTCATTGTTTTACTGGAAATGAAGATCAAGCAAGAAAAATAATTGATTTAAATTTTTTTCTTGGTATTGGCGGAGTAGTAACATTTAAAAATGGAAAAATTTCAGATTTTTTAAGTTCAATTCCACTAAATAGAATTGTATTAGAAACTGATTCTCCATATTTAGCCCCTGCACCTTTCAGGGGAAAAAGGAATGAAAGTTCTTATTTGTCTATAATAGCTAGTAAGCTATCAGAAATATATAATTTAGATGTTTCTGAAATTTCAAGAATTACTCAACAAAATTCTAATGAAATTTTTGACAATTAAATATGTAAACTAGAGAGGTGGCCGAGTGGTTTAAGGCGCACGCTTGGAAAGCGTGTATTCTAGAAATGGAATCGAGGGTTCGAATCCCTTCCTCTCTGCAATTTTTTTTATCTTTAGACGCTAAAAAATTAACATGAAAATGACTAACATAATTAAAGCAAAATTCAAATTATTTCTAACTCTTGTTGCGCTAGTTTCATTTGCTACATTCATTTTAAGTTGTAATTCTTCTAATGAAAATGATGTATGGACTTCTCTTGAACCACTTCCTCTTGATCCAGATATTGAGGCTCAAATTGATGAGATACTTCCCAAACTTACTTTAGAACAAAAGGTAGGTCAAGTAATTCAGGGTGATAGTGATTCAGTAACTCCTGAAGATGTAAAAAAGTATAGATTAGGATCTGTATTAAGTGGAGGAAATTCTGCCCCTGGTCCTTTAAATTATGCTGAAACAAGTGCCTGGTTGGAACTAGCTGATAAATATTACAATGCGTCAATAGATGATGAGGGGGTTGAAATAGCTATACCAATTATATGGGGAATTGACGCTGTTCATGGACATGCAAATTTAAAGGGTGCAATAATCTTTCCTCACAATGTTGGATTAGGAGCAACTAATAATCCTGAGTTAATTGAAAAAATTGCTCAAATTACTGCTCATGAATTAACTGTCTCAGGACATGATTGGACTTTTGCTCCAACATTGGCAGTTCCTCAAGATCTTAGATGGGGTAGAAGTTATGAGGGATTTTCTGAAGATCCTGAGATTGTAAAATCTTATGGAGATAGAATTGTAGTTGGTTTACAAGGTGAATTTGGTTCTGATGAGTTTATGGGTAGTGGTAAAGTAATTTCTAGTGCAAAACATTTTTTGGCAGATGGAGCTACAGAAAATGGAGTTGATCAGGGCGATGCTTTGATAAGTGAAAAAGAATTAAGTGAAGCTCATGCAGCAGGATATTATAGCTCAATACCTGCTGGCGTTCAAACTGTGATGGCATCTTTTTCAAGTTGGAATGGAAGAAAGCTACATGGTGACAAAGAACTATTAACAGATGTCTTAAAGGAAAAAATGGGTTTCAATGGATTTGTTGTTGGTGATTGGAATGGTCATGGTCAAGTCCCAGGATGTGTAAATACTGATTGTCCTCAATCACTAAATGCTGGGTTAGACATGTATATGGCTCCAGATAGTTGGAAAGGACTTTATGAAAGCACATTACAACATGCTAAAGACGGAACTATTTCAATTGAAAGGTTGGATGATGCTGTTAGAAGAATTTTGAGGGTAAAACTATCATCTGGAATTTTTCAGAAAGGTCCACCAAGTTCTAGAGCTAATTCAGGTGATGAAAGTCTTTTAGGTTTACCAGAGCACAGAGAAGTTGCTAGACAGGCAGTTAGGGAGTCTATGGTACTACTTAAAAATAATAATAATGTGTTACCAATTGATCCTTCAAAAAAGATTTTAGTTATAGGTGATGGTGCAGCGAGTATTTCAAAAGCTAGCGGTGGTTGGACTCTTTCATGGCAGGGTAATAACCATACAAATGATGAATTTCCTAATGGAGAATCTATTTTAAGTGGTATAGAAGAAGTTGTTAGCAATGCAGGAGGAGAAGTAATCTTTTCAGAAAGCGGTGAGACTTCTGAGTCAGCTGATATTGTAATTGCAATTTATGGGGAAGACCCTTATGCAGAATTTCAAGGAGATAGAGAAAATCTTGATTTCATAGCAAAGGGGTTTGATACTAGGAGGCTTTTGAAATTTAAAAATATGGATATACCAGTTGTGTCAGTATTTTTATCTGGTCGTCCTATGTGGACTAATCCTGAGATTAATAATTCAGATTCATTTATAGCTGCATGGTTGCCTGGAAGTGAAGGAGGTGGTATTGCAGACATGATTTTTAAAACAGATAATTCTTATGACTTTAAAGGAAAATTATCTTTTACATGGCCATCATCTGCATTAGTATCAGAAAAAAAAGAGATATTGTTTAATCTTGGATATGGTCTAAAATATGAAAGCAATGATCAGCTTGCTTTATTATCTGAAAATTCAGGACTTGACAATTCTGATATTGCTTCAACAGGTATTTATTTCAGCAAAGGAGCCTCTGTGCCTCCATGGGACTTATGGTTAATCTCAGGAGAACTTGAGAAACAAGTTGCAAGTTTTCCAACATCTGTAGGAGGACTCATAGTCAGTAAAACTGATCATTTAGCTCAAGAAGATGCATTGAGAATTAATTGGACACAAGGAGATGAGACTCGATATCAACCTTCAAATGAAGGTGATTATTTTAGACTTTCTTCCATTGAACCCGATAATATGACAAGACAATCTAATGGAGCTATGAAGCTTGCATTTTTTGCAAAGTCATACTCAGGATCAACAGAAACAATCAAAATTGGTCAGTGTGATAACAAAAGCGAATGTGACAGCACGATAGAATTAGAGGTTAGTAACGATTGGAAAGAATATATGATTAGCTTAAAAGATTTTGAAAATCTTGGAATAGATATGTCTAATATTACTTCTGCCTTTTTAGTTAAAGCCAAGTCAGGCACGGATATTGGCTTAAGTAACATTCGTTTAGAATAAGATCTAAATCACTAATTAATTTTCTTAACTTGAATAAAAACCAAAAAAAATGTATAATTCAAAAATAGCTGGATTAGGTAAATATCTGCCTGATAACGTTGTAACCAATGATGATCTTTCTAAGATTATGGATACAACTGATGAATGGATCATAGAAAGAACAGGAATTAAAGAAAGAAGGCACATAAAAAAAGGTGATGGTGACACAACTGCTAGCATGGGAGTTAAAGCTGCAAAAATTGCAATTGAAAGAGCCGGAATTGATAAAAATGATATTGAATTAATTCTTTTTGCAACTCTTAGTCCAGATTATTATTTCCCTGGAAGTGGAGTGCTAGTTCAAGAACTTTTAGATATCCCTACATGTCCAGCAATGGATATTAGAAATCAATGTTCTGGTTTTATATATGCTATTTCTACTGCAGATCAATTTATAAAATCTGGCATGTATAAAAATATATTAGTTATTGGTTCCGAGAACCACTCTGGTGGATTAGACATGACAACAAGAGGTAGAGGAGTTTCGGTAATTTTTGGAGATGGTGCTGGTGCTGCAATCATTTCTCGTGAGGATGACCTTACAAAGGGTATTTTATCCTCTCATCTTCATTCAGAAGGTAAACATGCAGAGGAATTATCTTTAATTGGCCCTAGTACTAATAGGTGGGTTCCGGAAATCTTAGATGCTAATGATCCAGACGATATTTCTTATTATCCATATATGAATGGTCAATTAGTCTTTAAAAATGCTGTAGTTAGATTCTCAGAGGTTATCATGGAAGGTTTAAGTCATAATAATTTGACTCCAGAAAAAATTGATATGCTGATACCTCACCAAGCTAATCTGAGAATATCTCAGTTTGTTCAAAAGAAATTTGGTCTTTCAGAGGGTCAGGTTTATAACAATATTCAAAAATATGGAAATACTACTGCAGGTTCAATTCCAATAGCTCTTACTGAAGCTTGGGAAGATTCAAAAATAAATGAAGGAGATATTGTAGTGTTGGCAGCATTTGGTTCTGGATTTACTTGGGGTAGTACTATTATTAGGTGGTAATTTCTAACTAAAAAATTATGGATTTTTGGACATTGCTCGATACATGGTGGTTTAGGTTAATTACCTTACCAATTGACATTGTAGTCTTTTATTATGTTTATAAATGGATTTTGCGAAGATTTCCATCACTAAAAAAAAGCTTGTGGTATGATGAAAAACAATGGGAAACTGCAGAGAAGTAGGAGAAAAAAATAATTTGTTGGTTTAAAAGGCTCTTTGTCAAAGAAAAAAAGGGGGGACCTTTTTTATAATTGAACTTATTTAAAATTTAATATTATGTCTGTGAAAAAAATTCTTTTAGTCTTAGCATTAGTTCTAGTATACTTTGGACTTAATTATGCTTTCTTGTCTAATAATAGTTATGATTCTATGAAAGATTATATTGAATCTACAAAGAATGAGTTTAGTTATGAAGTTGAGAATATTATTTATGAAGATGAATGGACAGGATTTCACATAAAAATGATCTCAGGTGAGTGGCTAGATAAAAAAAAGGTAGAAGATGTTGAATGGTCACACTATGTTGATATTGTTATACCAAATGAAACTCTTACTGAAACTGCAATAATGTTTATTGATGGTGGAGCTAAAGATGAAACTCATTTTAGACTTGATTCTGTATCTGTGAGTTATGCTTTAAAAACAAAATCTATTATTGTAAACATTCATAA
>Ga0114933_10002740_pt1 | contig 17835 bp, 20 predicted proteins | sample 4SBtaG_FD_89691 | JGI IMG/M metagenome (GOLD analysis project Ga0114933, IMG submission 89691) | Deep subsurface microbial communities from Kolumbo volcano to uncover new lineages of life (NeLLi) - 4SBTROV12_W25 metaG | ecosystem: Environmental > Aquatic > Marine > Volcanic | place: Kolumbo... | reverse complement strand
CGTTTAAAAATTTTAAACCCGAGACCTTCAAAAAAATTAGCGAAGCTATGTGCGGCTTGGACACGGATCATAGATTGAAAAGTATTTCTGTGCCCACGCTAATTATCGCTACACCAGATGATCCGGGAGCACCAACCTATATATCAAAGCGCATGGCAGACTTTATAAATGGTTCTGACTTGCATTGGTTGGAACCAGCTCAACATTTGTCATCCCTTGAACATATTGATGAATTCAATGCAATCGTGACAAACTTCCTATCGAAACAAATTTAATTTTGTATGATACTTGTACTTTCTGCTAGACGGTTTTGGAAGAGGCGCGCACGGAAAGGCCAAAATGGGAAAGAAAATAAGATATTATGATAAATACCTGTTTGGATGATGGCCCTGAATCATAAATTTAGACAGCAAGCATAATAATTTAATTACGGAAAGATTGGACGAAATGGATGAAATTTTATGATTGCAAGACTGCACCGTCCCCCCGACGTGTAAGAATATTTATAGCTGAGAAAAATATAGATATCGAAACTATTGAAATTGATTTGAAAAATGGAGAGCAATTAACGCCAGAGTTTAAAAAGCTAAACCCAAACTGCACTGTGCCTGTATTGGCTTTAGCCGATGGCAATAATCTTACAAGCACCGCTGGAATACGCCGCTACTTGGAGGCAAAATTTCCAGATATTCCGTTAATGGGTAGAACAGCTGAGGAGAAGGGAAGAATAGCTGACGTTCAGTGGCGAATAGAGATGGAAGGTCTGATGGCAATGTCTGAAGCGTTGAGAAATTCAACCCCGCGTATGGCTGGCCGAGCCCTAACCGGACCAGTGAATTACGAACAAATTCCTGAGCTGGCTGAAAGGGGTAAATTGAGGGTCCAGCGTTTCCTAGACGGTGTAGAATCAATGATCGGCAGTCAAAAATATATTGCCGGGGATGAATTCTCTGTTGCAGATATTGATTTATTGGTAGTCGTTGACTTTGCAAATTGGATAAAACTAGGGCTCTCAGAAAGTGCAAAAAATAGTAAAAGATGGTACGAAGCTGTAAGTCAGCGGCCAAGCGCCAATTTGTAAGTTTTAGTTCAGGAATTGATTTTATTAAGAGTGCTAAATTTTGAGGGGCGGATTATTGGGGACGTTGGGCAACTGCCCAGTCATTTTGGCCCGTAGCCTGACTAACGCCAAGACGGTATCTATAGTTGGCGTCTCAACGCTAACTAACTGCGCCAGCTCAGATGTTGCTCCAATAATTGGCATTATCTCAAGTGATCTCCCCCTTTCCAAGTCTTGGAGCATTGAAGTTTTATGATCTGCTGCCCGCTCTCGCGTTGTATTTAACCTTGCATCAATTCGATCTTCAGGATTTGCTCCCAAGGCTTTTCCAACGGCCAAAACTTCGGCCATAAGCTTTCGTAAAACCTGTTCCATAGAAGGATCGTCAAGCATGGCCCCAGTGTGGGCCACTGTTAAAGCGCTTGTTGGATTATAAGCAACGTTACCCATGACTTTAATCCAAATATCTCTTCGAATACTGGGTCTGATATCACAATTAATTCCAGCAGAAACAATCATCCTTTGTAATGTTTTGCAGCGCAATGATTCTGAACCATCAGGTTCGCCAATTTGATATTGATAACTTGGACTAATAGTTTTAACCACCCCAGGTTCTATCACCTCACTGGCTACATAGGTGATACAACCTATGGCGCGTTCAGGCCCAATGGACATCCATTGTTTACCCTCTGGGTCAACTGAGGTTATCCTATGATTTTCCCATTGCCCGGGTAATTTATAAAAATACCACCATGGAATGCCATTCATCGCTGTGGCAACGGTTGTGTTTTCTCCCAACAGCGGCTGCATCTGCTCCACAACTTCGGGAGCTTGATAAGATTTTAATGACATTATTACATAATCATGGGGCCCCAGTTGAGAAGGATCGTCAGTCACCCGTGGTTTCGTAATGAAATCCTGATCCTGTGCGATTAATCGCAACCCGTGTTGTTCGATGGCCTTAAGGTGGTCTCCACGAGCTATTAAACTGACTTCAAACCCCGCTTTGCTGAGCATTGCGCCAAGGTGTCCACCGATTGCACCAGCGCCATAGATTACAATGCTCGTTTTTTTTTCACTGGCAGACACTTTTTTCTCCCTGCTTCAATAAAGGATCTAGACCATTAAATACTATACCAATTGATATAGCTCTAGAACCGCTTCTTTTTTTAAATCTATTCTTGATTGTTAATGCTCTGGCAGAAAAATGGTTCTTCTTGCGCCGATGTAAATTAGTATTTATGAAAGTATGAATATCGAGTTAAATGGAAATAGAGACGCTGTTATGATGATCGTCAATATTTTACCCAAGTAAAATAAAAAGGACGTTTTATGGAACCTTATTTTGATACTGGCCCGTATGTGCGAGAGATCACGACGAAATCAAAAGAGGCCGAGGTTTGGTTTAACCGGGGCTTAAACTGGTGTTATGCCTTTCATCATAAAGAAGCCTTGAGATGCTTTGAAAAGGTGATCGAACTAGATCCAGATTGTGCAATGGGATATTGGGGAGTAGCATACGCCACTGGTCCTTATTATAATATTCCATGGGAAAAAATGTCACCCTCGGGGCGTCCAGGTGCCATAAAAACTTGCTTTGAATACTCAAAAAAAGCTAATGAGTTGACGGTTAAGGGAGACTTAACCGAGGTTGAGGCAGCCCTGTGCAATGCACTATGTGCTCGTTTCCAATCAGCTGCAATTAGTTCCGATGAAGAATTAACTCAGTGGGACGATGACTACGCGGATGCAATGCGAGATGTTTATAAGCATTTTGCTGATGATTATGATGTATGCGCACTTACGGCTGAGGCTTTGATAGTACGGACCCCCTGGCAGCTTTGGGACTTGCAGAACAGAATTCCCGCGGAAGGAACGGATACTGAAGAAGCCATCGGGATCGTAGAAGCGGCGCTTAAGCGGATCGAAGAAAATAACGATACACCGCATGCCGGCCTGCTGCACTTTTATATCCACATAATGGAAATGTCCCCAGAGCCGGAGCGTGCACTTATAGCCTCTGATAAACTTAGACCACTTGTCCCGGGCTCTGGTCATTTGATACATATGCCGTCGCATATATATGTACTTTGCGGCCAGTACGAAAAAGTAATAGCGTCGAATGTTGAAGCTGCTGATGCAGATAAAAAATATTTGGAGGTAGATAGCGAACTTGGTATTTACTATATCTACCTTCTGCACAATATCCACTTTCAAGTTTATGGAGCAATGTTCGCTGGGCAGTATGAGCCAGCAATACGGGCAGCAGAGCAGATGCAATCTATTGTGCTTCCAGAATATCTATTAAGCGACCATGCTTTTTTGGTGAACTATCTAGAAGCCTTTAGCGGCATGAAGGCTCACGTTTTAATTAGATTTGGTAAGTGGCAAGAGATTCTCGACGAGCCGCTGCCCTCTGATCCAAAGCTTTTTTGTGTCACTTTTGCCATATGGCAGTATGCGAAAGGGATAGCACACGCCGTAATGGGAAATATTGATGAGGCATTAGCGCAACAAGAAAAGCTTAGAGTGGCCATATCCGTACTTCCCGATGAAAGAATTGTTTTTCACAATGATTCCAAGGATATTCTGCAGGTTGCGGATAAAATGTTAACCGGCGAGCTTGAATACAGGCGAGAGAATTATGACTTAGCTTTTACCAGTCTGCGTCAAGCTGTGGAGTGTTATGACAATCTTAATTATTCAGAACCATGGTCTTGGATGATGCCACCTCGTCATGCACTGGGGGCCCTTCTACTTGAACAAAATAAAGTGGAAGAGGCGATGTCTGTCTATAGTGCTGACTTAGGGTTAGATGACACACTGGTGCGTCCTTCACAGCATGCTGGAAACATCTGGAGTCTTCTCGGTTATGTTGAATGCTGTGAACGTTCCGGGGACACCGATCGATTAAATTCCATAACAGCAGAGTTGGATAAAGCTAAGGCAATAGCTGACAGTTCAATAACGGTTTCCTGTTTTTGCCGAACAAAAAACAATTGCTGCGATTAAAATAATGCTGTGTCGATATCTCTATTTAGTTTGCCTTTGAAATAGAGGTTTGTTGATGCGCTTGTTATGAATCTCGTACAGATGACAATTCTATAAGTAAAAAATGACGAAACGTGTTCAAGCGATGACAAAAAGATAAGAAAATCTAGCTTAAAGTGGTGACCCCGACAGGATTCGAACCTGTGACCTACAGATTAGGAATCTGTCGCTCTATCCAGCTGAGCTACGGGGCCTTAACCAGATAGATACCTCAGGTTAGCTGTGGTGTGAAGGTATTCCTACTTTAAATGGGCCTAACTATGTTATTATTTGTATTTTAGATGTTTTCGTGATCTGAAACTAAACCGTTATAGAGTGTGCTGATGACAAAAATTCAAAGTATTCGTACAATTAGGGTTTCCCTGCCATTTGAAACAGGCGGCCCAAGACATGGGATGCGGCCAAGTTTGGACGCGTGGACTAAAATGGAATGTGTTATGGTGAAGGTCAAAACTTCCGATGGGTTGGAAGGCTGGGGGGAAGCCTTTGGGCACGTTATGGCTCCCGGAACTGAAGCGGTTATAAACCAGATATTAGCTCCGATGTTAGTCGGTAAAGATTCTGTGGCTATAAATCATAGAATTGCGGAAATGGAACGTCCTTTACATGGTCTGGGTAGGTCGGGGCCAGTGATGTACGGATTGTCTGCAATAGACACGGCGCTTTGGGACTTGGCCGCGCAGCGAGCAAACCTACCCCTTTTTAAATTTTTAGGCGGCGATAGCGGTGTTTTAACCAAATATGCTAGTCTGATGCGTTATGGAGGAGATACGGATGCCGTGGCTCAGAATGTAGAACGGGCTCGGAGTTATGGTTTTAGGACAATTAAGCTTCACGAAACGACAATCCCGGCATTCCGAGCTGCTCGCAGCGCAGTGGATTTTGACGATAAAATTTGCCTGGATGTTAATTGTCCATGGACTGTTTCCGAGGCACGTGACGTTGCTCAGGAAATTTTAGAGGACGGCTTCCATTGGCTTGAAGAACCTATATGGCCGCCAGAGGATTTTGAGGGCCTTGCTGAAGTGCGTCTTGAAGGGGTTCCAATATCAGCTGGTGAAAATATCACCACACTTCATGAATTTAAATTAGCGATGGAAACAGAAGCGGTCGACAATCTACAACCCAGTGTAACAAAGTGTGGCGGCGTTTCGATGATGAGAAAAATTTTCTCCTTAGCAGAAGTTTATCCGGTAACCGTTATACCCCATTGTTTTTACTGGGGGCCTGGCTATCACGCTACGGCTCATCTAGCTGCTTCTTGCCTCAATTCCACCCCTTTAGAGACTGCTTTTATTACTTTTGCAGTCGAGCCTCATAATTTGTTTAATTCACACTCGGACAAAGTAACGTTAGATGACACCCCTGGTTTGGGTTTCAATGCAAATTGGGAGGCACTTGATCAATTTATAATTTCAACAAACGAGGTAACTTAAACTTGATAGCAAAACTATTTTTTGATTTTTTTCCTGGGAATTAGTTTTAGTGGAAGCGCCAAAAAAGCCAAAGGTCGATGATTTCGGAATTAATGAGGCAGACCTAAACAAAAATAGCCTCAAAGATATATTGTTATCAGAAAGTTTAAGTTCGCTTATAATGGTCTTAGGAACGGTATTAGCTATTTGGGCCGTTGGTTGGTGGGGGATCGGCCTGGCATGTCTAGGGCTAGCAGCGCTCTATTTTGTTCGAAGGTTGCTGAGCAATGTTTTGAGAACGAAAAAGGATATCGCCAAAGAGAATTATCAAGAAGCAATGGACGTATATTATCGCGAAGTTCACAACTATGACGCCTATGTGGATGAACTAGAGAGTAGAAGTAAATCCAGTGATTACTGACTTAAAGCCCTGTGCGCATAGTTTTTTTGTTTTGCCAACGGGATAAAACAATCTCCGGGTTATTTATTATTTCATCGTCGCCTTTGAAATCAGTTTTTTTTGCCGTTAACTCAATGACATAACCGTTGGGGTCTCTAAAATATATAGAGTCAATAAAGCCATGGTCAGAAATACCCCGTGTTTCGATACCTTCTTTTTTTCCTTTGTCGAACATTGACAATAAAAAGTCAGGGCTGACTTCAAGTGCTATATGAAGGTCAAAGTCGTGCTGTTTTTTAAATTCAAAGGGACGGTCGGGCGCCTCGAAAAAAGCCAGGAATGATCCATCTCCCATTTCGTAGAACGAATGGAGAACGTTTGTCTTCCGGCCCGTTTGGGTCGCTTCTATTTCAAAAGCATTCGTCAGCTTTAATCCAAGAAAGTCTTCGTAGAATTTTCGCGTTTCCTCCGAATCTCTGCACCTGTATGCATTATGATGAAGACCTTTAATCAACATATTCTCCTTTTGACATCGTAGTCTTATCCTCATTGCTATAATCCATATGGTTGGTCTCCATTAATAGTGCAACGCCTCATGACCCTTTTTTCTTTTTTTGTGTCGTAGGCCGTTGCCCTATGCAACAGACACCGGTTGTCCCAGATAGCGATTTGTTTCGGCTTCCAATTGTGTTTGTAGATAAGTTTCTGTGGGGTAATTAATGAACTTAACTCTTCTATTAAATTTCTTCCAGCGTAGTAATCCCACCCTTCGATTGTCTCCGCATGATCTCCTAGAAAGATTGTTTTTAATTTTGTCTCTGGGTGGATTCTAATAATCGGATGTGCAATTGGAGGAACTTCAGCCCGTTGCTCGGGTGTCATTGGGTCTTCACCGTGTCGCCGAGTTCTGGAAAAGTCTAGATTATGAATAGCCTTCAAGCCTTCGAGTTTCGCTTTCATGGTTTCATCAAGGTTTTCAAAAACTTTATTCATGTTGCAAAAGTGGGTTTGTCCTCCCTTATTAGGGACCATTTCAGAGTACATCATAGTTGCGTGCCCGGTTTTCCTTCTCCAAGACCCATCCGTATGCCAATACATCGTGCCCTTGTCGGGATGTCTGCCATTAGGCTCGCCATCTTCTGACAGATTTGTGAGCAGATAGATTTCGGGATGGCCATAGCCGTGGTACTGATTCATTACATGCACCTGCACATCCCCGAACTTTTTGGCAAATTCAACTTGAACTGCTGGACTCAAATCTACGTCATTGAAAAGAATAAGATGATGTTCAAGGAACGTCTTGTAAACTTCTGTGAACACATTTGGTTTAAGAGCGCCTTCAATTGAAATATCCATGATCTCAACTCCCAGAGCCTCGGATAAGGGTTTTAATTTAAGTATGGATTTTGTCATGATAATTTCCTAACTCCGATTAGCTCTTTCCCTTGATGAGAGCACCAAAACTTAGCAATTGAGGGTACTTGTCTTAAACTAGCAAATAGGTTTCTATTTCAGAATGGCTTTCTTTTGTTTTCTGCCACAGGGAGAAAAATATTATGTCTAGAATAAAGAGTGCAAAAAAAATAGCTCGTCATCTCGCTGAAGCTCACAAATCGCGAACCAACTTCGACAATTTAATAGGGGAATATAAGCCAGAGTCGATCGCTCATGCCTACGAATGCCAAAAAGCGCTAAATAACATTTGGATGGAGGGAGATAAGGGACCAGTCGCAGGATATAAAATTGCTTTAACGTCAAAAGCAATTCAGGAATTAGTCGGCGTCGACACCCCTGTTGGCGCTGCAATTTTTGCCTCGACGATATATGAGTCGCCAGCCGTGGTTCATCTAGATTATTATGTCCGCTTAGGCCTAGAATTCGAACTTGCTTTTACAATTGGCAAGAATGTACCAGAAAAAGAGGCATTCGATGCTAAGAGTATAGTTGATTTTGTTGATTGTGCTATGCCTGCCTTTGAATTGATTGAAGATCGTGCCGCTGACTACAGCAATTTAGATCCGTTAACTCTAATAGCCGATAATGCTTGGTGTGGGGGAATTGTAATCGGTTCACCTTCCAAATCCTGGCGCCAATTCGATTTAGCAAATATTTCGGCAAAATTATCTTACAACGGCGAAATAGAAAATACTAACACTGGCGCGGCTATGGGGAATCCACTCAACTCTTTGGCATGGTTAGCGACATTATTAGGAGAACAGGGCCGGCCTCTACAAGCTGGTGATATTGTTATGAGTGGCTCTACACTAGCTACAAAGTTCGCCAAGAAGGGAGATCACGCTGTATATGAAGTTGAAGGTATTGGTACAGTGGAAGTGTCAATCGACTAATTAGGATAATTTTGGATTTTACCGTTTGCGTTAATGATTTTAGGTGTTAAAGGATGGTCATTTTTCGGCGTCATTTTATTCTTATGTTCTTTCAGGCGCTATTTCTCCTAGGTTGCTCAGGTTTTGATGAAATAAAGGTATATTTCGCCCCATCATTTTGGAGAGAGCACGATCCTAATTCCGATTTATTCGTAGACCACAGAGCATGGGGATATTTATTAGAAAAACATGTTCGGACTAACTCTGACGGTACCACATACGTTTCTTACGCAAACTTTACGAGCGAAGATCGGCGAGAACTTGAAAATTATATTCAAAATCTTGCGACTTTCCCGATAGAAAAACTAAATCGCAAAGAACAGTACGCATTTTGGCTTAATTTTTATAACGCGCTTGTGGTTAGACTAGTATTAGAACATTACTTAATTTTATCGATTTCTGATATAAAAATCAGGGAAAGCTTTTTGAGTGCTGGTCCTTTTGACCAAACACTGGTCGTAATAAATGGATTGTCGCTAAGTTTATCTATAATCCGCAAAAAAATATTGTCAGATCTGTTCCTTGATCCCAGATTTCACTATGGTTTATGTAACGCAGCGCTTGGATCTCCTCGACTCCAACCTCGCCCTTATACGGGTGACAGGGTTGATCGAATGCTGGATGAAGCGGCGCTCGAATACGTTAATCACCCGAGGGCAGTAACTTTTAAAAATAAGACAATAGTGCTGTCCGGTTTATATCAAACGTACCCAACAGAGTTCGGCCGTACATCATCCAAAATACTCCAGCATATAAGGCATTACGCAATGGATCACCTTAAAGAAAAGCTTTTACCAGATGCAGAAGTGACTTTTCATTTTGATTGGTCTTTAAACGATGGCATGAAACTTAGATAACCTGTTTTTTTGGCAGGAGGTCAAATTCGCTTTGAATTGAAAAGATTCAAAAAGGAAAATCATGCCAAACGACATTGTGACGTAGAAATATCGCTATCTTATGTTAGACTTGCAAAAATAAAGCTTGAATTAAATGTTTCCAAATTTAAAAAATAAAAAGGGGAGCATCATGAGGCAGATTTTACTTCCATTTGGCGCTGACTCGGCACCTGACGTACCCATTGAGGCAGCTTCGCAACTTGCTCAACGACATAATAGTCAAATAACAGGTATTTTTTATCCAAGATTGCCGGACCCAGTTATCGTGGATCCGATGAGCGGGGGCGTTGTATCATACGATGGTTTGGACGACGAAATAGAAGCCCAAAAAAATAGTACTGGGGATCTAATTAGGCGAAGAGCCGCACAATGTGACCCCAGCATTAGTAATGACCGGCTAATAATTGATATGAAGAGCTTGTCGAATTGGAGGCAAGTAGGAGAAATATGCAGAGTTTATGATATTGCCATTATTGGCAAATCTAATAACAATCCCCATTGGCAGACATTATTTGAAATGGCTCTATTCGAAGGTGGAAGACCTGTAATGGTCGTTCCCCCCTCATGGAACGGAAAGTTTGGTGAAACTATTGGAATTGCTTGGAACCATAGTACTGAAACCGCAAGGGTTTTAGCTTTGAGTATGCCTATAATTCAAATGGCAAAAAAAGTTTTCGTTATCGAGGTAGATGGATGGGTGCATGCTGGACCAGATGGAAGAGCCCTGGCGCGTTATTTGGAAGCTAACGAAATTGAGGTTGAAATAAAAAAAGGAGCGCCCAGCGGTAACGCTGGGGAGCGGGTGCTGGAGGTTGCTTCCACTTGTGGGGTGGATCTTTTAGTTAAAGGCGCTTTCACTCAGAGTAGACTCACTCAAATGATTTTTGGAGGAGCTACTAGAGCGATCCTTGATCAAGCTCAAATACCAGTGATTTTTGCTCACTAAAACTTCAGGTAATAATATATTATGGGGGAAAAATGGGACGGTTAGAAGGTAAGGTAGCGTTAATCACAGGCGGCGGTGGCGGCATTGGAAGAGCTACGGCTGTCAGGTTTGCGGAAGAGGGCGCTATTGTCGTAGTTACTGATATCGACACTATTCTTGGAAATGAATCTGCAAAACTAGCGAAAGAAGCAGCAGGAAATGCTGGCGGGGATGCCATATTCATGGAGATGGATGTTACTGAACATGGTAGCGTGAAGGCAGTCGTTTCGGAAACGGTTGCTCGTTTTGGTAAGCTCAACGTTCTGCATAATAATGCTGGCGGATCGACTATGCAGGATGGACCTGTTACAGAGGCTCCAGACGAGGAATTCTGGCGTGTGATTAAATTGGATCTATTCGGAACCTTCGTTTGCTCCAAGCATGGGATACCAGCGATAATTGAAGCTGGTGGGGGTTCTGTTATAAATATGTCTTCAAATGTTGCGCTTATGGCTCTGCCTGGGCGAGATTGTTATACAGCTGCAAAGGGCGGCGTTGCGTCTATGACTAGGTCTATGGCTGTTGAATACGCGCCAAACAAAATTCGAGTGAATGCAATTGCGCCTTCCGTGACACTGTCGGATAGAGTAAAAAAACTTGTGCAAGAGTCTCCTGAAATAGCAAAAATTTCTGAACAGCATCTTTTGGGCTTTGGCATGCCCATACATATCGCGAATATGGCGGTTTATTTGGCGTCTGATGAATCGGAGATCACTACCGGTCAAGTTCTGTCCGTTGATAGCGGTGTTACCATTTACTAGAAAATTTGGAGCTTGAATGTGGAATTAGATATAAAACCATTGATGCCTGGTATGGATTTTGCCGTTGAGATAAAGAATATCGATTTATCGCAATCACTTGATAACGTAATTTTTGAAGAAATAAGACAGGCCGTGTTCAGTTATGCCGTCGTTGTAGTAAGGGGACAGAGTATAGACGACGAGCAACAAATTTCCTTTTCTGAGCGGTTTGGCGAACTAGAAAAGTCTCTGGTCAAAATTGATGGGGAGATAAGATATCCCCAAATTTATATAACTACAAATGTTGGAAAGGATGACAAAATTCTTCCACACAATCATGCTTCAGCTAAATACCATAGGGGCAATAGTCTCTGGCACTCTGACTCATCTTTTAAACCCATTCCTGCTAACATCTCAATTTTGTCGGGCCGAGAAGTGCCGCCCCATGGAGGAGAGACCGAGTTTGCTGATGTGCGGTATGCATATGATTCCTGGCCTGGCTCGGTATCCGGCGTAGAAAAGTGTGAGCTCGACAATTTGATTTGTGAGCATTCAATAACTTTTTCAAGGCAATTGGTTGTGGGCGATATTTTTTCTGAAGAGGATAAAAAAAGTATAAAACCAGTTAGGCAAGCTTTAATTCGAAAGCACCCAGAGACAGGCAGAAAGGCTCTTTACGTAGGAAGTCATTGTCACTTTATAGAGGGATGGGAATATCCTAGAAGTAGAGCACTGATAGCGGAGCTGACATCCTGGATGACCCGGCCCGAATTTGTTTACGCTCACAAATGGTGCCCATTGGATCTAGTTATGTGGGATAATAGATCTGTCGTGCATAGAGGAAAACCCTGGCCTGATGAAGACTACCGGCGTGTAATGCATCGAACTACCGTAGCTGGCGATGGACCGACGGTTTAGGCTTAACTAAAAATGCCCTTAGATGAAAAAGTTTTTTTAAAACGGTTAGAAAAAAAGAAACTGACTTTAAAAAATTTGATAGTTTCAGCAAAAAATTCGACGGAAGTAGTAGAATTAGACCAGACCAAAATTGGGCGGTTATCTCGGATGGACGCGATTCAGAGACAATCTATGGCGATCGAAATGGAACGGCGAAGAGAAGTAGACTTACGGCGTGTCGAGGCAGCTATAGAGCGTTTAAAAAGTGGAGATTTTGGTTACTGCATAACCTGCGACGAAAAAATTCCCTTAAAAAGATTAGAATTCGATCCCGCATGCACTACCTGCATTACTTGTGCAAAATAAAGTGCAAAAGTATTGAGAACTGTTAGGTTTTAATATTGAAATTTATCAAGCAATCTTTGCTAACGCTTCCTCTTCAATATCGAGCTGAAGTACGTCATTAAAGCGATTAAACGCGCCGCACAGAGCGATGCGCCACGTTAACTCAACTATTTGTTCCTCTGAAAAATGATCGCGCAACCGATCAAATAAATTATCTCGAACGCGATGAAAATTGCTTGTGACTTCGATTGAGTACTCTACGACTAGTTTGTCTATATCGTTAAATTCCGGATGATTTTCATATTGTAGTATATTTTCTGCACCGGCAGGAGTTACGCCTTCTATTGTTAGAAATGGAGCGTGATGCGCAACACAATAATCGCAAGAGTTAACCTTGGAGACTGCAACTAATGCTAACTCTAAATATCTTCTTGGCAGTACACCCTCATTACGTAGGTCGGTTAACATACCAAAAACATGCTCAAATATTGGCGTCCTGTGAGCCATCGCTCCAACCAGACTGCCAAATGGTCCATATGTTGACATATCGTCAAATAAGTTTTGTAGACGCTCGGGAATAGCGCTCTTTTCCGCATATGAAATTCTAGCCATAACTCTCCCCTGCTTTATTAATTTTACCAGTATTTATAGATGGTAATTGCCATTTGTCTTCTGTTTATGGAAAACTAGAGCAAATAGTGGCTACTTAGCAAATATTATTTGAGGTTCAAAATGTCTATTACCAACATTAAAACTGACCACTACAGCGTGCCATTACCCGTTGTTCTTTCAGATAGCATGCATGGCGACATGGCAAGCTTTGAATTAATGACGGTACGCATGGAAAATTCTAATGGTATGGAAGGTCTAGGATATACATACACGCTTGGGGCGGGTGCCAAAGGTATTCATTCTGTGATGCGGGATGATATGGCCCCATTTCTTCTCGGGAGTGACGAAACACGAATAGAACAAATTTGGAAATCACTATGGTGGAAACTTCATTATGCTGGACGGGGAGGACTTGCAATACACGCCCTTTCAGCAGTCGATATTGCTTTATGGGACCTGATGGGAAAACAAGTTGGCATGCCATTATGGCGCCTTCTTGGCGGTGCTGATCCGAAAATAAAAGCATATGCAGGTGGAATTGATTTAATGTTCACTGTAGAGGAGTTGCTTGCCCAGACAGAGAAAAATTTATCTAGTGGATTTCGAGCGATTAAAATGAAGGTTGGCAGAGATAATCTTGACGAAGATATCGATAGAATAGCCGCCATGCGAAAACATTTGGGAAAGAACTTTCCTCTTATGGTGGACGCAAATATGCGTTGGACCGTTGACGAAGCAATTCGGGCTGCCCGGTCATTCCGTGAGTTCGATTTAGTCTGGTTAGAGGAGCCTAGCATACCGGAAGATTTTTCGGGGCATAACAGAATTTTAGTTGAGGGTGGAGTGCCAATTTCTGCAGGTGAAAATCTTCATACTATTTATGACTTCCAGCATATGCTGGAGGCAAATGGCGTAAGTTATATTGAGCCAGATGTTTCTAACTGCGGAGGTATTACTGTTTGGATGAAGGTGGCAAAACTTGCAGAGGCAAGAAATCTCCCAGTAACGTCTCACGGTGTCCATGACATTCATGTTCATCTCTTGGGTGCAATCCCGAATGCGTCGTATCTCGAAGTTCATGGGTTTGGATTAGAGAGGTTTATTTTAGATCCCCTAGTTATTAAGGATGGTTTCGCTTTCGCTGGCGAACGGCCTGGGCATGGTATCAATTTTAATTGGGATGCGTTAAGCGTTTACGCGTCTGACTAAAATTAAATGCTTCAGATAAAGTAAAGTTCAACTTTTCATTAGTCCATAACTTTATTAAAAGGGGTTATTTACAGCGTGTAATGGATCCTTGCCATGTATTACACGGACGATATCCTGCATTGCGGTTTTGGCGATGTTTTGGAGGCATTCCTCTGTAGAGCCGGCCATATGGGGCGTTATTAACACATTAGGAGCATCGAACAAAGGACTGTTAGGGTCAGGTGGTTCTTCATTCAATACGGCTACGGCGACCCCCGAGAGCTGACCGCTGTTCAAAGCTTGGGCTAAAGCTTGTTCATCAATCAAACTTCCGCGGGCACAGTTTATGAGTTTTGACGAGGCTTTCATTTTACCTAAAAATTCTTTGTTGATGATTTGCTTAGTCGCTTCTATAGCGGGGGCATGTAAGGATAAAACATCGGAATCTTTAGCTAAATCCTCTAAGGAAACGGGGGTGGATCCCTTACTCTTTATTTCTGACGGCGTCAGGCCTGGATCATAAGCGATCACTTTCATGCCGAATGCTTGAGCAATCCCGGCAACACGTTGTCCGATCTGTCCAAATCCTAGTAAGCCTAGTGTTTTACTTTTTAGCTCAGTGCCGATATGTCTTGCGCTGTCCCAGGCTTTTTCAGCGCTAACTTTAGTGGCTGCTTGTGGAATTTGTCTGGCCATGGACAACATTAACCCAATCGTTATTTCGGCCACAGCATCTGCATTTGCTCCGGGCGTATTTGTTACCCATATTCCACGTCTGGTACATGCATCCACGTCTACGGGATCAACCCCAGTACCATGTACGGCAATTACTTTAAGGCGGTCTAGTGGTTTTAATAGCTCTTCTGTTACATAGCCGGATCTAAGAAGAATCCCGCCAACCCCGTTTAGCTCCTTAGTCCAGTAATCAGTCTCCTCTTTCGTCAAAGGTTTGTATGGAATGGCTACATTTCGCACGTCTAATCCAACTACAATATTTTCAAACGCTGTCTGAGAAATTGGAAGCTCCTGGGTGTCAGCCAAAGCGATCCATGGTTTAGGATTACTCATTTTTTTTATCCACTAAATCCGCTATAAATTTATTCACAGTAGTACTTGAAGGGGCAGGATTACTCCATAGAATTTTTAATGCCTGCAACGTATTTAAAGACTCTCAACCGTGGAAACTAGTTATCTTAAAAAGACGGAAAATAAATTATGACCTATTTTACTGCCGATAAAACGCCACTATTGAATTTTATCAGTGACGCATTAACCGCGGGTGGTTTTACTGAATCTAATTCGAATCTCGTAGCTGAACACTTAGTAGATGCTGAAATGAAAGGTGTTCCAAGTCATGGGGTGAATCGCCTAGGGCTTTACATAGGTGAAGCTAAAAAAGGGATTATAGATCCTCGCGCTGAACCAATAATAGAACAAAAAAGCAATAATCTAATAAGTGTAGATGGCTCTGGTGGGATTGGAATTGTCGCTATGAAAAAAGCTACCGAAGCGGGAATAAAATTGGCATTTAATAGCGGGATTGTAGCAATAGCAATCTCTAATTGTGGGCATACAGGACGAATGGGTGCGTATGGTGAACAAGCCGCAGACGCAGGTTTTTTCGGACTAAGTATGGGAGGAGGAGGCAGAAAACAGTGGGGCAACGTTGTTCCTTTTGGCGGCAAAGAACCCGTTATGAGCACCAATCCCTATACACTATCAATGCCTGGTCTAAAAAATGATCCGCTAGTTTGTGACTTTGCCATCTCAAATTGGCCAGCGGGAAAAGTTGCAGTAGCTAGAGCTAACAACGACGCGCTGCCTCCAGATATTATAATAGATAAAAATGGAAACCCCTCAACAAACCCAAATGATTTTTATAACGGCGGTGCATTATTACCAGCTGCTGGGCCTAAAGGAAGCGGGATGGGAATTATAGCGGAATTAGTTGGCGATGCCATGCTAGGAAAAACTCTTGAGTACAATTGGTTATTTATTCTTTTGCGTGTAGATTCTTTTCGTTCGATGGCAGAATATGAAAAAGCGGCTAGTGATTTTGTTTATGAAGTAAGGAATTCCAAACCTGTCAGTGATACGGGCACAGTCCTTCTGCCTGGTGAAAAAGAAACAAAGTCAGCGGAAGAGGCGGAGGCAATCGGTATTCAGATAAGTCAGGGTGTTTGGGATGGCATAAAAACAGCGGCAAATGACGTGGGTATCTCGACAGATGATTATTTTTAAGAGTCGCTGTTTGCTCCTTCCTTAACTTTCCTAAGAGCGTTGTCCAACTGGGCCGAGAGCTTGCGCAGTGCCTATCATCGAATCTCGTGTGACAAGTTTTGCTAGTTCTTGCTCTGTCATGTTCTCCGTACCACTTGGTCTAACAGGGATTACCAAATATCGACAGTCAGCAGTAGAGTCGACTACACGGACTTCTGTATCCTCGGTTAAACTCGTTCCGAATTCATTTAAAACAGCTCTCGGCTCACGAACCACTCGTGATCTGTATTGCTTTGACTTGTACCATAAGGGGGGCACTCCAAGAATTGGTCTTGGATAGCAAGAACAAAGTGTGCAAACGACCACATGGTGGAGATCTAAAGTGTTTTCCAGTGCCACCATCTTAAGAACGTCAACTTCTATTCCAAAATCCCTTATTGTTTGGTTAGCGTCCTCTAACAGGCGAGCCTTGAAGTCTTGATCGACCCAGGCCCGCGCAACTATCTCAGCACCTTTTTCGGGAGACTTTTTCTCCCAAGCTTCTATTTCGTCCTGAATTTCTCGTGCCGATAAGATTCCTTTATCGACCAGTAATTCTCTAAGTGTTATTTCCAGAAACTCCCAGTGTTCTTTTGGTTCTTTAATATCTGGTTGAAAGTCGGTATGGGAGTGATCATGTCCGCTATGCGATCCGTGGGTATTTGTCATATTGGTTCCAACCATGTTTCATAAATGTCGGCAGTGATTGTGTCGTTAGAGGCAAAGCTGCCATCGCCTTGCCATGTGCTTTCCATGTCAAATAGGACTTGGTACAAGTTAAGTTTAGGGAGTCCGTTTAGACCGTATGCCAGTCGCTCTGGATTGGGATATTTGCCAAAGTGGCGGATTATTGTGCCTTCTTTGCCGCGCAAAAAAAATGGCGTTCGGATATGACCAGGGGGATACGCGTTTGTAATGCGAACTTTGGACCCTATCTTTAATTGGTCACTCATATTAGCTCGTCCGTATCCTAGACTTTACCTCTTTGAGTTTGCTTTCTATTTCTATCTCAGTGAGAATGCCTTTTTCGATCAATAGCTCTTTCATGGCTAATACCCACCTTTCATAATATTCAGACTTTTTATAGGTATCTGGTTCTAGGTTCTCGATAGTGCGCCTGTTCTCATCAGAAGCCCAAAAACTTCTAGGTTTAGCCCGCAATAGCATCATCATTGCGTCGATGCGGCGTTCTGTCATCGTAGGTTCATGCTCTGATAGGTCTAATGGTCCTTCTGGCAAACCTCCGATATCGCTTATTAGTCTGTTATTCATGCATTAATCCTGTATAAAAATTTTCACAGTAAAAACTCTCATAAATGTTTCCTTCAGACAACACCGTTGAAATGGTTTTTTGATGAGTGCGGCTTCTCTGATAATGTAACATTGTTACTCGATACTTCCAGGTTTGTTAGGTCAGGTGCTGTGGATAGTCCCGGTGTTAAGAAAATTATGATAAACTAGCCAAGGTCTATAAATTAATATGGTTTCTATTACCGCTGATGATAATGCACCTGTTGGACTGCGCCACTGGCTGATATTGGCCACCGTGCAGATTACCACCTTGACATTCGGCATGACAATTACAGCTGCAAATGTTGTT
>Ga0114933_10002738_pt1 | contig 17837 bp, 14 predicted proteins | sample 4SBtaG_FD_89691 | JGI IMG/M metagenome (GOLD analysis project Ga0114933, IMG submission 89691) | Deep subsurface microbial communities from Kolumbo volcano to uncover new lineages of life (NeLLi) - 4SBTROV12_W25 metaG | ecosystem: Environmental > Aquatic > Marine > Volcanic | place: Kolumbo... | reverse complement strand
TGACCTTTGCAAAAGCCCAAAGATCAAGATCCCCTAGCCTCCTACCTGCTCGTTCGGCTCCAATCTCAATATGTTTAAGAGTTGCTTCCACCACGATCGGTGTTAGCCCCATACCACAAATCACACCGTCCGCAATTTCGCCAGCGAGCTCCAACGTTTTTGGTCCTTCAGCAGCGATATAAATTGGTACGGGATTATTCTTCTGCCCAGTCGTCCAACTTGTATGAATGGTGTGCCCATTAAATTTGGTTTCCACGCCGCTAAGTAATTCCCGCACCGTCAAAACGTATTCGCGGAGACCCTTTAGACCGTGCGGACGCTGATTGATATTGAAAATAGCGCTGTCCCCTGTACCTATACCAAGTATGGCGCGGCCCTGTGAAATTTCATGAACAGTCGCGATCGCACTCGCCATCACTGCAGGATGGCGCGTCAGCCCGTTAGTCACTGTCGGACCAATAAGTAATTTGTCTGTGACATGCCCAATCATGCCAAGGGTCGAAAAAACCTCACGATACAAAGATTGTGAGTCTGCAACGCCCAGCCAGTCAAAACCTAGTTCTTCGGCCAGTTCAGCATGTTTTAGAACGTCACTTATCTTCCGCGGTATTTCGAGCAGACCAAATTTAACAGACATTAAGAAATCTTTCTAAGCCACTGATTTAACAAGGCAGCATAAGCGAATGTCTGGGGCTGTCTACGGGGCCCGCCAAAATACTGGAAATACCTGGGTGACTTGATACCAGTCTATTAGACGGGGCATCGAAGTATTGGCTGTTTAGAAAGTGCTGCCGGGCGCAAAATTTCTTTTCACCCGCAAATCTTGTTTCGTGGACCTAAAATTTGTCAGAAGAAACACTAGGCTGAATTTTACGGCAGCAACCTTCTGGATGAAATCCTTCCTTAAAGGTGCATCAAAATGTGGTACGAAAAGTGGTACGAGATTTAAAATATAGATAAATATAAATGTTTTACAGCAACTTATATCAAAGAGATGGCGGAGGGAGGGGGACTCGAACCCCCGGTACGAATTAACGTACACGGGTTAGCAACCCGCTGCATTACCACTCTGCCATCCCTCCGTGAGCGCTAGTTCCTAGCGATGGGGCAATTGCCTGTCAACGGCTCTAAACGACCTTCAAGGCCTCCTCAAGATCTACAATGAGGTCACCAGGGTCTTCGATCCCGACCGAAATACGCAAGAGGTCCTTCGGCGTGAGAGACTCGGGGCCCTCTACGGTCCCCCGGTGTTCGATCAGGCTCTCGACGCCGCCAAGCGACGTCGCCGGTTTGAACAAGCGGCAAGCTGCCGCGACACGGCGCGATGTCTCCGGGCCGCCTTTCAGGCGGATTGACAGCATACCGCCGAAACCACCTACCATCTGACGCTGCGCGACCGCGTAGTCTGGATGATCTGGCAGTCCCGGGTACAACACATGACTAACCACCGGATGGCCGTCAAAATGCTCGGCGATCAACTGTGCAGATTGCGATGCAGCCGTCACCCGTAGGAACAGCGTTCGCATTCCTCGCGTAAGCAAGAAGGCTTCAAAGGAGCCGAGAATAGGGCCAGTTAGTTCACGATGTTCGCGGATCCGTCCCCAAAACTCATCCGCTACTTTAGTCACCACAACGCCTGCCATAACATCGGAATGGCCATTTAGGTACTTGGTCGCCGCATGAATGACGATGTCGACACCGTGCTCGAAGGGCCGCGTCAGAACCGGCGTCGCCGCCGTGCTGTCAACCGCAAGACGCGCACCGCAAGCATGTGCAATTTCGGCTGCCGCCGTTAAATCCGTCACCCGCCAGATAGGATTGCAGGGCGATTCAACCCATACGAGCTTAGTCTTCCCGGGTCGGACGGCATCCGCCAAGGCGTCAAGGTCAGCTGTGGGCACGAATGTAACGGACAATCCCCGGTCGGCACCAAACCCGCGCAACCATTTCAGCAAACCATAATACATGCTCTCCGGCACCACTACGTGCGCGCCCTGACGAAGCACCTGAAATGGCGCTGTGCAGGCCGCCATTCCTGAAGCGAACAGAAGGGCACCCGCACCGCCTTCCAAATCAGCGATCATCGCCTCCGGCTGTTTGAACGTCGGGTTCTGATCGCGGCCATAACCATGTTCAGTACGAAGCTCGTAATCGATATTTCGGGCAAAGGTCGTCGAGACATGGACCGGCGGCACGACTGCACCGGTCACCTCGTCCTCCAAGCCCAACGCCTGTGCTGCTCGAGTAGCCGGCTTCCAATTTTTCTCTATAATAACTGGCCTCCACTAGTGCTCAACGACATGGTCAATATAGGATATCCGCTTGGGCCGGGATAACACGACAAGGATGACAACAGCTACGAAGCTGCCGACATGTCTCTAACACGCGACGTTCCCGACAGGCTCTGGAATGCTCATAGGCGGTTTACACAAAATACACATTACAAAGATCGCAAAATCCGGCAAGAAAATTGGTATTCGGATGCACTACCAGATAGGGGCCTATGACACCGCCCCTGGCGCCAATCAAAAGTTTCTGCAAGCCGAGATTGACCACGACAAAGGTCTGTGTCGCTTCCTGCCCAGACAAAAAATAGAACCCTAAAAAAACGCCATTGGCACATTGCGTATTCACTATTGTAGCCACAGACATAAGGGGACAGCATTTTAATGAAAAATACACCCACCCAATGCGGATAAAAACTACCGGCAGAACGGTTTATTTAACCGGAATGCGGAGGAGCATCGCCGAAAGTGCATACCGAAGGGCAATTTCTGCGTCAAAACTCAAATCGGCCCATGGGGTCGCATCCCGCGGGCCGCATGGTATAGGCTACGGCGCTCGTGCAGGCTTCGAAAACAAGGAATACCATGACTGACGGAACCATGAATGGTGGCGAAGTTCTCGTCGCTACCCTACTCTCCCGCGATATCGACACCGTCTTTTTTGTGCCCGGCGGCACCTATACGACAGTGCTTGAAGCACTCAGTCGCGTACAGAACAAGATCCGTTCAGTGCCAACGCGACTGGAGTCTTCTGCCGCCTTTGCCTGCGATGCCTACGCCGCAATTAAGCGGAAGCCAACCTGCATGTTCGTCTCACGCGCACCAGGGGCGTCCAATGCAGCGATCGGCGTTCACAATGCAATGCAGGCCTCGCGGCCCTTCGTTCTTTTTATTGCAGATATCCCAAAACCCCTTCGCGGCCGGGAATCTTTTCAGGAAATCGACTACCGCCGCATGTACGAACCCGTCGCCAAAGCCGTCCTAGACGTCAATAGCTTCGATGACGTTGCAGATACGGCCGCGCGTGCGATCGATCTGTCTATGAGCGGTCGTCCCGGCCCTGTCGTTTGTGTGGTCTCGACACAAATACTCGACGGCGAAATCGGTGAACCCAACATTCCAAAACCCGCCGCGCCACTGCGCATCGGGGCCGACCGTACCGCCATCGCCGAGGCGGCCAAACTAATCAAAGACGCCAAGCACCCCATCATTCTGGCCGGTGAGATGATCGCCTTTGAGAATGCCAGCACAGAATTGCAGCAACTCGCCGAAGCCGTGGGCTCTGGCGTACTGACCGCCTATCGACAGCAAGACGTGATCGACAACCTGCATCCAGCGCATTTCGGCCAACTCACGCTCAACCGATTACCCTTCCAGAACGAAGCACTCGACGAGTGCGATCTTGTCATCAGCATCGGTAGTCGGCTCGATAGCGCGACGACAGCAAACTACACGATGTTCCGCGACGACCAGAAGATAATCATGATCCATCCGGATGCCTCGGCATTCTCCCCATGGCAGGTCGATGTTGCCATCGGTGCCCAGGCCCGCCCAGCGATGGAGGATTTGGTGGAGGCACTACAAGGGATCGAACCACCAACCAAAAGGATCGCATGGCGTAACAAGGTTCACGCTGCAGAAATGGCCTATGCAGAACCAGGCGAAATCGAGATCCAGGGGGATGTCGATATGGCTCAGGTGATAACCACGCTTATGGAATTGGCGCCGACGGATTCCATACACTCCGCCGATGCCGGCACCTTCGGGCGTTGGCTGCACCGCTATTACCGCTTTCGTGAACCCTACTGCAACCTCGGTCCCGTCTCCGGCGCCATGGGCTACGGGGTACCCGGCGCGATCGGCGCGCAAATCGCCGATCCCAGCCGCACAGTCTTCGCCTGGTGTGGTGATGGAGGCTTCTTAATGACAGGTCAGGAAGCGGCCGCGATCGTGCAGGAGAACCTGCCTATCAAGATCATCGTCTGTGACAATGCCGCCTGGGGCTCAATCCTTGTGACCCAGAACAAGCGCTTTGGCGATTGGGATTTCGGCACGCGACTAAAAAGTCCGGACTTCGCCGCACTGGCGGTCGCCTATGGAATGCAGGGCTATACAGTTCGGAAGACAGACGAGTTCGCCGGCGCGTTAAAATCCGCAATGGCGCATGACGGGCCGGCCTTAATCCATCTCGTGCTGGACTTGCGCGATACCTCGCCCTATTCGGGCAGCGCGCGTTAGGACACCGCACATTTAAGGGAGCTGCCAATGACGATCACCCTGTTTGAGAATTTTCGGGCCGTGTTCTACACGCCCTTTTACGCTTCCGTAGCGCTAGATGCCTATGCGGCAGAAGGGGTAGAAGTGCGGCTCGAGTCCTCTTCCGACCCTGAAACGACGGCACAAGCGCTGCTAACCGGCGATGCCGACGTCTCCTGGGGCGGTCCTATGCGGGTGCTAGATACCCATGAACATGACCCGGAATGCGGCCTTGTCGCCTTCGCAGAAGTGGTAACCCGTGACCCGTTCTTCCTGATCGGCAAAACGCCACGACCGGACTTCACGATGCAAAGCCTCACTGATGTTCGGATCGCCACGGTAAACGAGGTTCCCACACCTTGGCTTTGTCTGCAGGATGATATCCGGCGCGCAGGTATGGATCCGCAATCGCTCGAAAGAGTCGCGGATTGCACCATGGCGGAGAATGAAGATGCGCTGCGCACAGGTTCCGTCGATGCGATTCAGGTCTTCCAACCCTATGCGGAACATCTGATACGCGACGGCATAGGACATATCTGGTACGCAGCGGCCGACCGCGGCCCCTGCTCCTACACAGCCCTCTACGCCAAGCGGGACACGTTGCGCGAGAAGTCGAACATCGCCTCGGCGATGGTACGGGCGATTTACCGAACACTGAAATGGCTGCACGGCAACCCGCCTGCAACAATCGCGGCAGTAGTCGCTGACTTTTTCCCGGACCTGGACCCCAACGTTCTGACCGCTTGTATCGCGCGCTATTTGTCGTTGGGTGCCTACGGTAATACCCCAGTACTGCCGCGTGAAGGTTTCGAGCGATTGCGTACAGCGTGCCTTTCTGGCGGACTTCTCACTCGAGGTGCTTCTTATGAAGATTGCGTCGACATCTTGCTGGCGCAGAAGGCCGTCGAAACTGATCCGCCATCGATGTAAAGCTTCTCTTTTGCAGGGATATAGACATGACTGACTTTATGGGCCAATGCCGCTTGGATGACCGGGTAGCAATTGTGACTGGTGCCGGCAGCGGGCTCGGTCGCGCCACTGCTAACGCACTAGCCCAGGCCGGCGCCATCGTCGCTGTAACCGATATCAATGGCGAGGCTGCCAGCATTGTCGCCGACGAAATCGGCGGTAACAGCGCAAGCGCCCACAACCTGGATATTACCAAGGATGACGAGGTGGACCGCGTCATCCAGGACATCTTCGACCGATATAACCGTATCGACATCCTAGTGAATAATGCCGGGATCGGCCTGCGACTTCCGACTGTCGACATGGATACGGCGAGTTGGCATCGGGTGATGGACATAAACCTGAACGGTCACTTTTACTGCGCTCGGGCCGTGGGACGCCACATGCTCCACGCAAATAGCGGTTCGATCGTGATGGTTTCCTCAATCATGGGGCTGACTGGTGGCGGTATGTATCCAAACCCATCCTACCACACTACCAAGGGTGCAATCGTCAACCTAGTTCGCTCGCTTGGCGTAGAATGGGCCCCCCAAGGGATACGGGTAAACGCGGTCGCTCCGACCTATGTGCGGACCAACCTAACCGAAAAAATGCTTGAGGACGACAAAACCCACCAGTACATTCTGGATAACACGCCGATGCACCGGTTAGGCGAACCAGACGAGATTGCGGCGGCAATTCTGTTCCTAGCGAGTGATGCCGCGAGCCTAATAACCGGGCACACATTGCCGGTCGATGGCGGCTGGGTCGCTCGCTAATTTGGTGACTTAGCACGAGGTCTCTGCTTCGTCTTTGCGGTCCAAGATCCGCTGCTTATTACTGTCACCAGCAGGATTTACCGCGGCAACTGCCTTATGGAATAGATGTCCCTAGGCGTAAACGCGGTGGATGCGTCTTGCACCAATGGTCAGCGATCTCTATCCGCTTACAAACCCAGACATCGTCGAATCCAACGATATAGTCAAGAAGCCGAGCAAGGCCCGCCGCCCGCGCTGGGTGCCCGATGATCCGCATATGGAGACCCACAGACATCATTTTTGGCGCTGTAGCTCCTTCCTCGTAGAGCATGTCGAAGCCATCTTTGATGAATTGAAAGTAGTCATCAGCTGTCGCTAGATAGCCACGCATGAATTTCACGTCATTGTTCGTCAACGAGTAGGGCACGATGAGATGCGGCCGACCAGCGACATCGGTCCAGTAGGGAAGTTCATCGTTATAAGCATCGGAATCGTAGGTAAAGCCTCCCTCCTCGACCAGCAGCCGACGCGTGTTCACGCTGGGTGCGTACCGGCAATACCAGCCGACTGGACGCTCGCCGATCGTCGTCTGGAGCGACTCGACCGCCATTCGTATATGATCCCGCTCCGTTGCCTCGTTAAGCTTGTAGTGCTCGACCCAGCGCCAACCGTGACAGCAGACATCGTGCCCCGCCTCACGGATCGCCGCCGCAGCTTCCGGATGGCGTTCCAGGGCTAAGGCGCAGCCGAAGACCGTCAGGGGCATCTGCCGTTCTTCGAACAACCGCATCAAACGCCAGAAACCAACCCGGCTGCCATATTCGAACATTGATTCAGCACCTAAATTTCGCGACCCTGGAGCGAAATCAACACTCGAACTCTCCGTCAAACCAATCTCCGTCCGCTCCTCTCCATCAAAGATGGAGCCTTCCGACCCTTCCTCATAATTGATTACAAAATTGACCGCTACGCGGGCGCCGTTAGGCCATTTCGGATCCGGTGGATGTTTGCCATAACCCACCAAGTCTCTGGGATAACCGGATGCCATGGAAAACTCCTTCCTTGGAATTTCAGGAATTTGCGCCGCATTCAGCCCGGTTTGTCAATCCGCCTGGAGACACCTTTAGAGTCTTGCTAGCGGGCTAGCCACACTGAAACGATCCCGCTTGCAGCTACTTAAGGGAGCAGCGCCATAAAACCGACCGCCTTCCTCTTCAATCGCCCGTATCGAGCTTTTCGCGCAGCAACTGGTTTACCATTTGCGGGTTAGCCTTGCCGCCACTTGCCTTCATGATCTGGCCCATGAACCAGCTGATCAGCTTCTGGTTGCCTCCGCGATAGTCAGCGACACGACCTGGGTTGCTATCCATCACCTCGGCGACTGCAGCCTCGAGTGCTTCTGTATCGCTCACCTGTTTGAGCCCCTTATGCTCGACGATATCCACAGCTGATTTACCAGTTTCGAACATGTCCGAGAAAACATCCTTAGCGATGCGTCCAGAAATCGTGCCGTCGGCGATGAGATCAATCAGACCGCCAAGTGCCAGCGCTGTCACTGGAGACTCTGCGACCGAAATTTCAGCCTTGTTGAGGTTACCAAACAGTTCCGAAATTACCCAATTAGCAGCCAACTTGGGGTCCCGCCCCTCAGCCACTGTCTCAAAATATTCCGCCGTCTCGCGTTCGGCAACGAGCACGCTCGCGTCGTAGGCAGACAAACCGAAGCTTTCCATGAAACGTTGCTTCTTCGCTTCCGGCAATTCCGGCAACGACACCCTCAATTCGTCGACATAGCTTTGCTCCAGACGCAACGGCAGCAGGTCCGGGTCGGGGAAATAACGATAATCGTGCGCATCTTCTTTGGAGCGCATTGACCGCGTTTCTCCGCGACCTGAATCGAACAACCGTGTTTCCTGTTCGATTTCACCACCTTCCTCGAGGATCTCGATTTGCCGGGCTGCCTCGTAGTCTATGGCCTGACGCATAAAACGAATTGAGTTCAAGTTCTTGATCTCGCAGCGAGTGCCGAGCGACCCTTCAGGTCGGCGCACCGAAAGATTGGCATCGACGCGCAACGAGCCTTCCTGCATATTGCCATCGCATGAACCGATATACCGCAGGATCGCGCGGAGCTTGGTCACATAAGCGGCTGCCTGCTCAGCCGAACGCATATCCGGCTTAGACACTATCTCCATCAGGGTTACGCCGGACCGATTCAGATCAATATATGTCTTGCCCGGATAACGGTCGTGTAACGATTTTCCGGCATCCTGCTCTAGATGTAATCGCTCGATCCCAATCGTACGCGTCTCTTCATCTGGGAGATCTATGACTATCTCACCCTCACCGACGATCGGCTCTTCATATTGAGAAATTTGATAGCCCTGAGGCATGTCGGGATAGAAATAATTTTTCCGGGCGAAAATTGACTCCAGTTTGATCTCAGCATTCAAAGCAAGGCCGGTTCGCACTGCTTGCTCCACACAGGCTTCGTTTAACACAGGCAACATGCCGGGCATCGCCGCATCGATAAAGCTCACCTGCTCATTCGGGTCCGCACCGAAAGCAGTCGCCGCCCCAGAAAACAGTTTGGCTTGTACGATAACCTGTGCGTGCACCTCTAACCCAATTACCATTTCCCAATCGCCGGTTCGTCCTTTCAGAATATCGGACATCAACGGTCTCCCGCGATCAGTTGTGGCGTTTTAGTAAAGTTAGCTGCCTCTTCGATCACATGGCCAATTTTGAATACAGTCTTCTCGTCAAAGGGCCGGCCGATGACATGCAACCCGAGCGGTAACGCGTCGGCAGATAGGCCCGCCGGCACGGAAATTGCGGGTAAGCCCGACATCGACGCCGGTACCGTCAACACGTCGTTCATATACATAGCGATGGGATCGCTCATTTTTTCGCCTTGCGCAAATGCCGCGTTCGGTGTCGTCGGGGTTAGGATGGCGTCGACTTTTTTCCACGCTTCGTGAAAATCTTGCGCAATCCGAGTGCGAACCTTCTGCGCCTGTAGGTAATAGGCGTCGTAATAGCCGGCTGACAGCACGTAGGTGCCAATAAGAACACGTCGCTTCACTTCTGCGCCGAACCCTTCGCCGCGCGTGTTCTCATACATCTCTTGCGGCGTATCACCATCAACGCGCAGACCGTACCGCACTCCATCATACCGCGCGAGGTTCGACGATGCCTCAGCCGGTGCAACGATGTAGTATGCTGGCAGCGCGTATTTTGTATGCGGCAAGCTGATGTCTACGATCGCCGCACCCGCATCTTTAAGCCAGCCGATCCCTTTTTCCCATAGCGCTTCGATCTCCGCAGAGAGCCCGTCGAACCTGTACTCTTTCGGGACACCAACTTTTAGGCCCTTGAGGTTGCCGCCGATCGCCACCTCGTAATCCGGCACGGGCACATTTACACTGGTAGAGTCCTTTGGGTCATGCCCGGCCATCGCACCCAGCATGATGGCAGCATCCCGCACCGTCCGAGTCAGAGGACCCGCTTGGTCTAGAGACGATGCGAATGCGATTATGCCCCAACGGGAACAGCGGCCATAAGTCGGCTTCATTCCAACAATACCGCAGAATGACCCTGGCTGCCGGATCGAGCCTCCAGTATCCGTGCCAGTCGATGCCAACGCACCCCGAGCCGCAACGATCGCTGCCGACCCACCAGACGACCCGCCGGGGACAAGCTTTGCAGCGGGGTCTCCCGCCCTTTGCCATGGGTTCATTACCGGGCCAAAATAACTGGTCATATTCGAGGAGCCCATTGCAAACTCGTCCAAATTGGTCTTGCCTAACATGACAGCCCCGGCGTCCCAAAGCTGACGGGTCACCGTTGATTCATAAGGGGGGATAAAACCTTCTAGGATGTGGCTACCGGCAGTTGCCTGCACACCCATCGTGCAAAACAGGTCTTTGATCGCGATCGGCATGCCGTTGAGCAATCCGACATCGCCACACCCGCGTCGTATATCGGCGACTTGAGCCATCTCTCGCGCCACTTCCGGCGTTTCCAGGATGTAACAGTTCAGATCACGCACTGCCTCACTCGCCGCTATATGCGCTTCGGTCAGTTCAACGGACGTAAACTCTCCTGCCGCCAACCCGTCGCGGGCCTCCGCAAGTGTCAAATCAATCAGCGCTGACATCACTCAATTACCTTCGGCACAACAAAGAAGTGATTTGTTTCTTCCGGCGCATTAGCAAGAACCTGCTCGACGCGATTACCATCGTCTACCTGATCGGCTCGCTTGAACGGCTCCGTCTCAACGACGGAGGTCATCGGTGGCACACCTCTGGTATCCACCTCATTCAGCTGCTCCACCCATCCCAATATTTTATTAAGCTCGCTCGCCAGCGGCTCGAGGGCGTCTGTTTCCACCCGTATGCGTGCCAACGTAGCAATCTTACGCACCGTATTTTTGTCGAGCGACATATGCTGGTTCTCCGGGTATTGGCGGCGCGGAACCTATCATCGGCACCGAACAGCGACAAGAGCCGCAGCAGCGTGCATTATGCCAATGCCTACTGCTAACAACCCCGTCCAATTAATCAACCGCAACATGCCAATCTGCTGCTTAGAAAATTTGCGATCGGAGATGCTCCCTGGTAGCCGCCTGCTAGGCCTCGACCTTGGCTCCAAGACGATTGGACTTGCCCTGTCCGACCCGGCCCTCATAGTAGCCAGCCCTATCGACACGTTTCACCGGACCAAGTTCGGCAAAGATGCCGCCAAACTCCAGTGGTTGATTGAGGACCGTAGCGTTGGAGGAATTGTGCTTGGTCTGCCGATAAATATGGATGGCTCGGAGGGACCGCGCTGCCAATCGACCCGCCAGTTCGCCGCAAACTTGATCCAAACCGGCATGGACCGACCGATAGCATTCTGGGACGAAAGGTTATCAACAGCAGCTGTCGAGCGCGTGCTAATCGACGAAGCTGACATGTCGCGCCGCAGACGAGCGAACGTAATCGACAAAATGGCCGCGGCCTACATCTTGCAAGGAGCGCTCGACAGACTTCGGGGGATTGCCAATGAGGCCTGACCAGGTCGCCCGTGCCGCCGATGCCTTAGCCCAAGCAAGGCGGGACGGCGTGCGTTTCGATTACTTACCTGTGGCCTGTCAGATACCGGATATGCCGGCAGGATATGCCGTGCAGGAAGCGCTTCACGAAAAGCTTGGGATCCCAATCGCTGGTTACAAAATCGGCTGCACGACTACGGTGATGCAGGAATTCCTTGAGATCAATCAGCCCTGCGGCGGGAGCATACAAGTAACCGACGTTCACAAATCTCCTGCGATGTTGCCGCATAACCGTTTTCACCGCGTAGGTGTCGAGTGTGAAATTGCCGTACGGCTAGGGCATGACCTGCCACCGGACGAGGCACCCTTCACCCGCCTCGCTGTCACGGGCGCAGTTGCAACCTGCATGTCGGCGATCGAAATCGTTGACGATCGCTATGTCGACTACTCCTCGCTGGATGCCGCGACCTTGATCGCTGACGATTTTTTTGGCGCAGGATGCGTTTTAGGACCCGCACTGACCAATTGGCAGACGCTAGACCTAGCGAACATCAGTGCGACAATGCTCGTCAACGAACGAGAGGTCGGAAGCGGCAAAGGCGCCCAAGTAATGGGGCATCCCTTCGAGGCGTTAATCTGGCTCGCCGACACGTTGGCACAAGTGGGCCAGGGATTAAAGAAAGACCAGATCGTTCTGACCGGTAGTATCGTGGAAACGCAATGGGTCGCCCCGGGCGATACAATCACCGTCACGGTCAACGGCCTTGGCACGGCCAAAGTTTCTTTTACCTGAGATTAGCCTTCTGGCCTCTCGATGAACTCGATGGTAACGCAGTAGGGACTATCTTCATCACACTGTCTTGCAGCGTTCTCGAATCGCTCCCTATACTACCGCTTTAATGACCAGCGCTCAGCCAGCGCCCAATCTTGCGCATTATCGCTTCCCGCACCGGCATCTGCTCGGCATCGAGGGGCTTTCCGCTACCGAAATCACCGCAATCCTGGACCTAGCCGACGCCTATGTTGCCCAGAACAGGCGGCCAGACAAAAAGACGGATGTTCTGCGCGGCCGTACCATCATTAACTTGTTCTTTGAAAATTCGACACGCACCCAGGCCTCATTTGAGCTGGCCGGCAAGCGGCTCAGCGGCGACGTCATGAACATGTCTGTTTCGACCAGTTCGATCAAAAAGGGCGAAACTATGATTGACACTGCTATGACGCTCAATGCTATGCACCCGGACGTCTTGGTCGTCCGACATCCCGATGCCGGCGCGGTAAAGCTGCTGTCGGAAAAAGTAAACGCCGCGGTTATCAATGCCGGCGATGGTCGGCATGAACATCCAACGCAAGCGTTACTCGATGCGCTTACGATCCTGCGTCGCCGCGGACGTCTACAGAACCTGATCGTCGCCATCTGTGGCGATGTGATGCACAGCCGGGTCGCACGCTCAAATATTCACCTGTTAAACACAATGGGTGCTAGGGTCCGTGTGGTCGCACCTCGCACTTTGTTGCCGACAGCAATCAATCGTTTCGGGGTCGAGGTTTATCACGATATGCGCGAAGGTCTGACAGATTGCGATATCGTGATGATGCTGCGACTGCAAACCGAGCGAATGCGTGGTACTTTCGTGCCTTCAATCCGGGAATATTTTCATTTTTTTGGTCTCGATAATGAGAAGCTTTCCTATGCAAAAGACGATGCTTTCGTTATGCATCCCGGCCCAATGAACCGGGGTGTCGAAATCGATTCCCAACTGGCAGATGATATCGACCGATCCGTAATTCGTGACCAAGTGGAGATGGGCGTCGCCATCCGTATGGCGTGCCTTGATCTACTGACTCGCACAGAATTTCCGGACTGACGCCTCGATGACCAAGCGTACTGCTTACCTCAACGCACGATTACTCGATCCGGCTAGCGGATTGGATGTGGTAGGAGACCTTTTGGTCGAAAATGGAAAAATATCCGATATCGGGCCTGGTGCGTTCAAAGCCGGCATGCTGAGCCCCAGCCAAACAATCGATTGTAACGGTCTCTGCTTATCGCCGGGCCTATTTGACATCCGCGTGCAGGTGAGAGAACCGGGCGAAGAACACAAGGAATCCATCGCAACGGCAAGCGAGGCTGCCGCAGCCGGCGGTGTGACGGCAATGTGTTGCCTGCCTAACACGGACCCAGTGATAGACGATGTCTCAGTGCTCGAATTCATCGCTCGCCGTGCGCGCGAAATTAAATCTGTAAAGCTGTTTTGCTACGGTACCCTAACAAGAGGGTTGGAAGGACAGGAGCTGACCGAAATGGCGCTGCTGTCGGAAACCGGAGCCCTTGCCTTCACCGACGGTGTCAAATCGGTCCACGACCCTCTCGTCTTGCGCCGCGCCCTGAGTTACGCCCGCACCTTCGACCTTCTGATCGTTCAACATCCTGTGGATGAACGGTTAGTTGATGACGGGGTAATGAACGAGGGTGAAGTAGCTACTCGTCTAGGATTGCCTGGGATCCCGGCGATTGCCGAAGTGATGGCGATCGAGCGCGATCTACGTATCCTTTCCCTGACCGGCGGCCGCTACCATGCAGCCCATATCTCCACTGCTGCGGCCATCGATGCAATCCGCAAGGCGAAGAGTAACGGTTACAACGTCACCTGCGATACCGCGCCGCATTATTTCGCACTAAACGAAACCGCAGTCGGCGACTACCGGACCTTCGCCAAAGTTTCGCCGCCGTTACGCGATGAAGCGGACCGCCGCGCGGTTGTGGAAGGGCTTGCGGATGGGACAATAGACATAATCGCAAGCGACCATGCACCGCATGACGAAGACTCCAAGAGGCTACCTTTTGCACAGGCAGAATTCGGCATCATCGGCCTAGAGACCCTTTTGCCTCTAACGCTGGAGCTCTATCACAATGGCGAAATGTCTTTGCTCGATGCCTTGGGAAAGGTCACCAGCAACCCAGCCGACCTCCTCGGCTGTCCATTTGGTCGACTGGAACTCGGCGCGCCAGCCGATTTGCTCCTTTTTGACCCAGACAAGCCGCGGCAGATAGACGAAAATACCTTCCGAAGCAAGTCGAAGAATTCACCTTTTGATAAGCGGCCCGTGCAGGGTGCCGTGATTCGTACAATGGTAGAAGGACGCATGATTTTTGGAGCGGACTAATAATTATTCATGTTTGATAGCGACCCAACCTACCTTGTAACCGCCGTGGTTCTTGGCTACTTGCTGGGCTCCATTCCTTTCGGTCTTTTGCTCACACGAATGGTCGGCCTGGGCGATGTCCGAGATATAGGCTCAGGAAGTATCGGGGCGACAAATGTCTTGCGGACGGGCAGCAAGTTGCTAGCCCTACTCACGCTAGCCCTCGACAGCGGCAAAGGGGCTGCAGCCGCCCTGGCTGCATGCTATTTAGCTCCATCATTGGCACCAGTCGCCGCTGTTGCTGCAGTTGTTGGACATCTGTTCCCTGTGTGGCTCCGGTTCGACGGCGGAAAAGGTGTCGCGACCACGTTAGGCGCCCTAGTGATACTGTCCTGGCCTGTAGGCCTTGCGACCGGCCTGACCTGGCTTCTGTGTGCTGTAATATTCCGCATATCTTCCCTATCATCACTTAGCAGCATCGCGCTATCACCGGCCTTTGCCTGGTATTTAAGTGAGCCGCCGGTCACTATCGCAGCGGCAATCCTCGCCGTATTCGTCTGGTACAGGCACAAACAAAACATCCAACGCTTACTGGCCCGCAAGGAACCCAAGATTGGTAAGAAGAAATAAAACCAAACGTTGAAACAAATATGAGCAAAAAATTATAGCGTCCTTACGACAGAGAGTATTGACGAACCGAACTCATAGTGCCAAGTGTGCTACTCGGCACTGCACAAACGTTAACAGCGTCGTAATTCCTGACATAACATTGAGTATTCTGGAACTATAATGAATGTCGTCGTTGTAGAATCGCCGGCGAAGGCGAAAACGATAAATAAATACCTGGGTTCCGACTTCCGCGTCCTTGCCAGTTACGGTCACGTGCGGGATTTGCCGCCTAAGGATGGCTCCGTGCGCCCTGAGGAAAATTTTTCAATCACCTGGCAGATAGATCCGAAAGCAAAGAAGCGTTTAGACGAAATTGCCGCTGCACTGGAAGGTTCGGGCAATCTCTATCTCGCGACGGACCCAGATCGCGAAGGCGAAGCGATCTCCTGGCATGTCCAGCAGTTACTCGCTGACAGGAAAGTTCTGAATGGCGTCAAAATCAAGCGCGTCGTCTTCCATGAAATCACCAAAGACGCCGTCCTAACAGCGATGGCTAACCCGAGAGAGCTTAATCGTGAACTAATCGACGCCTATCTGGCGCGTCGTGCGTTGGACTACCTCGTCGGTTTCACACTGTCGCCCGTTCTTTGGCGTAAACTTCCGGGATCGCGATCCGCCGGGCGAGTACAATCCGTCGCGCTGCGCCTGATTTGCGAACGCGAAGCGGAAATCGAAGCGTTTAAATCAGACGAATATTGGACGATTGAGGGACAATTCCTGTCGTCAGAGGACAAGCCCTACACGGCGCGTCTCACACACTTTAATGGACATAAGTTAGGCAAGCTGGACCTCGCGGCAGCCGCTGCAGCAAACAATGCTTTAGAGGCAGTAAAGGCAAATACCTACAACGTCACCAAGGTCGAAAAGAAAACTGTAAAGCGCAATCCTTCGCCTCCTTTCACAACATCAACCCTCCAACAAGAGGCGAGCCGTAAGCTTGGTTTCGGCACAAGCCGGACCATGCAACTGGCACAAAAGCTATATGAAGGCTTCGATATCAGCGGTGAGACGGTCGGCCTTATTACCTATATGCGGACGGACAGCGTTACGCTAAGTGGCGAGGCCATCGCCGGGGCGCGCGGGCTAATCGCAAAAGATTTCGGCGACAGCTATTTGCCGGGGATACCACGCGTTTTCAAAACCAAGGCAAAAAACGCCCAGGAAGCGCATGAAGCAATCCGCCCAACAGACTTCTTTCGGCGTCCCAGCGAATTGACCTACATCCTGGATGCCGATCAATTGAGGCTTTACGAACTTATCTGGAAACGGGCAATCGCCAGCAGCATGGAAAGCGCACTGCTGGATCAAGTGGCAGCGGACATTACTTCACCAGACAAAGCTATCACGCTGCGGGCGAATGGCAGCACAGTAAAATTCGACGGTTTTTACACGCTCTATCGCGAGGGGAGCGATGACGCGGATACGAGCGAGGAAGGAGACAGACGCCTGCCCCTTTTACAGGAAGGCGAGACAGCCTCCTTCAAGGATGCCGCCGCCGAGCAGCATTTCACACAGCCGCCGCCGAGATACACGGAAGCAAGTCTCGTCAAAAAAATGGAAGAGTTGGGCATTGGGCGGCCCTCCACCTACGCCTCGATCCTCAAAGTACTGCAAGATCGCGATTACGTGCACCTGGAAAAACGGCGCTTTACACCTGAAGACCGCGGACGGCTGGTGACCGCCTTCCTGTCGAACTTTTTCCAACGCTACGTTGAATATGGCTTCACTGCGGATATGGAGGAGCAGCTCGACGATATCTCTGGTGGACGGATCGACTGGAAAAAGGTCCTGCACGATTTTTGGACTTCCTTCTCTGGTGCAATCGATGGCACAAAAGATCTCACGATCACGCAGGTTCTGGATACGCTCGACGAAGATCTAGGGGCCCACTTCTTCCCTGCCGACGAGAAAGGCGATGATGCTAGCGCGCGGAAATGTCCCGGCTGCGAAAACGGCCGTCTTAGTCTCAAGCTGGGCAAGTTCGGTGCTTTTATCGGTTGTGCGAACTATCCGGATTGTCGTTACACGCGGCGCTTCGGCGTAGCCGGTGACGAGGAAGATGACATTCTTGCAAGCGGCCCTCTGGTTTTGGGCCAAGATCCGGATACCGGATTGGACGTAGCTTTGCGCAAAGGGCCCTACGGCATTTACCTGCAGCTCGGCGAACAGCTTCCCAAGGAAAAGGGTAAAAAGGCCCCCCCCAAGCCTAAGCGTTCGTCGCTGCCGAAAGATATCGTTGCAGATACGGTCACACTGGAAATTGCGCTTGAGCTTTTATCTCTCCCGCGAGAAGTGGGTGTCCATCCCGAGACGGGCGATATGATTACAGCGGGTATTGGCCGGTTTGGGCCATATATCAAATTGGGACCAAAATACGCTTCGCTCAAGGATGGTGACGACGTTCTCTCGATCGGTCTCAACCGGGCCGTGACGCTTCTCGCGGAAGTCAAGACGCGGACAAGTGGACGCGAACTGGGCACCCATCAGGAAAAACAGATTACCGTACGTAAGGGACGCTTCGGTCCTTATGTAAAATGGGATAAGATAAATGCGACACTGCCATCCGGACTGGAAATGGATACAGTGACCCTCGAAGAGGCGGTTGCCTTGGTCGAAGCTAAAGCCGCCAAACCACCGGTGAAGAAAGTCGCCAAGAAGAAAGCAACCAAGAAAAGAAACACCCAAAAGTCTGCGGCCAAACGGAAGTCCGCGAAGAAGGCCAAAGCGGAACCGGCGGAT
>Ga0114933_10002736_pt1 | contig 17850 bp, 14 predicted proteins | sample 4SBtaG_FD_89691 | JGI IMG/M metagenome (GOLD analysis project Ga0114933, IMG submission 89691) | Deep subsurface microbial communities from Kolumbo volcano to uncover new lineages of life (NeLLi) - 4SBTROV12_W25 metaG | ecosystem: Environmental > Aquatic > Marine > Volcanic | place: Kolumbo... | reverse complement strand
GGACCTGGATCAACCTTCACTTCAGAAGATTTAGCGACCCTTCCCTCAATCGATAGAGATATAAAAGATATTGCGAGATTAGATCCTTTTGTGACCGTTGATAACGAAGGAAGATTGTCTTTCGCTGGTGGAATGCCAAGACTAATCGGTTTCATTATTGATGGCGTAAGCGCTAATGACTCCTATGGTCTTAGTAGTAATGCTTATCCAACAAATAGAATGCCTATCTCTATTGACCTTGTAGAGCAAGTATCAGTAAAAGTTGCAAATTATGATGCAGAGCTTGGAGAGGCACTTAGTGGAAACATTGTTTTAACAACTAAAGCTGGAACTAATGATTTTCATGGTTCTTTTACTGTTGAATCATCACAAAAAAGTGGTGATGAACCATTTGGTGAAAAAACTGATCAACCTGACCCTGATACTGAATTGTTTTCTTTCACATTTAATGGTCCCATTATTAAGGACAAGTTATTCTTTTCTTTAGGATATGAAAAATATGAAGCATCAGACCCAATTTCTTTGCTTGGGTTTCAATCAGGTTCAGTAACTAAGGGTGAAGCTGATGCCGTTATTAAAGCCGCTATGGATGTAATTGGTTATGATGCAGGTTCATATAATAAAGCTCGTGAAGAAGAAGATGAAAAAACATTTTTAAGATTGGATGCTAATTTATCTGAAAATCATAATCTTACTTTTTCTTACAACCTTACTGAAGGCTCTACTGAGTCAGCTTACTTTAATAGAACTTGGGGCCTACCATTATCGAGTAACTGGTATAGAATTAACAAAGAATATGAATCAATGAAATTAGAGTTAAACTCGAATTGGACAGATAATTTTTCTACTAAAATTTTAATTTCAGATACAGATGTGAGTAATCCTAACACTCCTGTAGGAGCAACAACAATTGGTGAAGTTGGTATAAGAGTTGCCTCGGGCGGAACAGTATTTTTTGGACCTGATCAGTATCGACATGCTAATCAGATTGAAACAAACAGAAAACAATACGAAATTGCTGGGTATTATGATATTGGAAATCACGCATTAAAGCTTGGTTACAAAGTAGTTGAAAATGATATGTTTAATATGTTTTCAAGGAATAGTCTTGGTGAATATGATTATAACTCCATTGATGATTTTATTGCAGGTAATCTTAGAGAATTAGATTACAGAAACGCAGATACAAATAACCCTTTAGACGCAGCTGGTCGATTCAATATGGATTTCACAATAATTTATTTTCAAGATACCTGGGATATCTCATCCGACTTAACAGCAAGAATTGGTTTTAGGTATGAAGAAATTAGTATGGATTCTGTACCTAAAAAAAATACATTTTGGTATAATTGGACAGGCGATACATATAGACCTGCTCCTGAAAATGATGTGAGTTTAGATGGTGAAGATATTCTAATGCCTCGTTTCTCTCTAGATTGGCAAGCCCAAGATAATGTATTGGTTACATTTGGTTGGGGTGAGTTTAGTGGAAACCTTCCGCCAGTTTGGTATGGGGGACCATACATTGATACTGGTTTAGGCTTACCCGGAAACAAACTTAGAGCAAGAAGCAATAACTTACCAACTCCTGGTTCACCAGAAAGTTATCCTGGTGATGCTGCTTTAGCTCTTGTAAGAAACGAAATTGGGGATACCGGTGGTTATACTAATATGATGGATAAAGATTTTGGTATACCATCAATAACTAAATTACATGTAGGGGTAACAGCAGACTTAGACTCTAATTTAATTGGTCCTTTTACTTTAAGAGCTAATTATATGCACATGAAAGAAGAGGATCCTGTTGGAGCTTATATAGGTGGTTGTGATCCAAGAGGGAATGCACTAGCTGATAACAGACCGTTATATGGTGGATGTAGTTATGTTGGATATCTGACAACCTTTAAAGATGTAGAACCTGAAAGCGATATTTACAGTATTTCATTCGAAAAAACTTTTGATAATGGAATTGATTTATATCTATCATACGCTCATCAAGAAAGAGAAATGGCTCATGCGATGACAAGCTCTATAATCTTTTCAAGCGCAACAAGATATCCAGTATTTGATCATTTAACCCCTGTAAATTCTCCTTCACATTATGAGATAGAACATGCCTTTGATTATAAACTAAGTTGGCAAGGTAATATCTTTGGTGATTTAGAAACAAGTATTGCATTAAATGGTTTCAGGCAATCTGGTACACCTTTTAGTTATACATTCCTTGGGGATTTGAGTGGTTATAGAACTGATGGAGAAAATATTGATCTATTATATGTACCAAGTCTAAATGATCCAAATGTGCTTTATGCTGATGGGTTTGATCTTGAGGCATTTAATCAGTTTTTAGATGACTCTGGATTATCAGGTTATAGAGGGAATGCAGTACCAAGGAATAGTTTTAATAGTCCTTGGGAAGGTACTTTTGATGTGAGAATAGCTCAAGAACTTCCTACTGGTGGAATAAATGGAAAAGCAACATTCTTTGTTGATATCGAGAATGTTTTAAATCTCATAAATTCTGATTGGGGTGGATTTGAAAATTATGCTGGCGGGACAATGAATTCCAGAGGTGTTGTTGAAGCAGAAGTTGATGATCAAGGTCGGTATGTATACAAAAATTTTGATATTGATGGAGATCCAGTAAGAAAAATTGGAAAATCAGTATGGCAACTCAAAGTTGGTCTTAAATATGAATTCTAATTGAAAACAATAATATTAAACAAGGGGCGCTATTAATTAGCGCCCTTTTTTTATATAATAATATTATGAAAAAAAAACTTACTCCTAAAATTAATAGAAGAATTCTTCTCTTAGGAATCTTAACTTCTCTTTTTTTTAATGCCTTGCCATTTGAAAAATTATATTCCACTCCAAAATATGTAAATAAAATTGCGCTTGGGGCTTGCATTACTCAAGAAAAAAAACAGCCTATATGGAAAAGTATACTTAAAGATAGATCAGATATTTTTATTTTTATGGGAGATAATGTTTATGGTGATGATAGAGTTACAGGAAAATTAGACAAATTAAGCAAAGCCTATAAAAAACAAAAAACAAAAATTCCTTTCACAAAACTAGAGGAAACTAATGAAGTATATGCAATTTGGGATGATCACGATTATGGTAAAAATGATGGCGGTGCTGATTATCAATATAAAAAAGGAGCTAAAAATCTATTTCTTGATTTTTGGAATATTTCTTTAAATGATCCAAGAAGAAATAGAGAAGGTATTTATTTCGAAACAAAAAAAGTAACAAAAAAAGGTCTCTTACAAATAATTTTTCTTGATACAAGATACTTTAGATCGCCCCTTAAACGGACAGATGAGAGAGGAGCTCCTGGAAAAGAACGCTATTTACCTGATAATAGTCCTAATAAAACTCTAATTGGCAATGAACAATGGGAATGGTTATCAAATAAATTGGATGAAAATGCAGATATTCGAATAATTGCTTCTAGTATTCAAATTATTGCAGAGGGTCATGGCTTTGAGAAATGGGGTAATCTGCCAAAAGAAAAGGAGAGGCTGTATAACCTTATTGATTCAAAAAATATTAAAAATATAATTTTTTTATCTGGCGATAGACATGCTGGCGGAATTTATAAAGATAAAACCAAAAAGGGTACTAATTTATATGAAATTACCTCTAGTTCACTAAATCTTCCAGGCGCTGCATGGGTTACAAAATATAAAGGTAAAGATAGACCACCTGAACCAGGGCCTAATAGAATTAACTCTATGTATCTATTGGAAAATTATGGATTCATTGAATTTACTGAAAATAAAATTCATTTATCCTTAAAAGATATTAATGGAAAGCAAGTTAACTTTATCGAAATAAATTAACGCCCACTTGGTAATTCATTAAACGGTACAGCTTTATCAACTCTTACATCTTGAGGAAGGCCAAGAACTCTTTCTGCAACGATGTTTCTGAGTATCTCATCTGTTCCACCGGCAATTCTATAACCAGCGGCACTTAACCATTGGCTTTGAAATATTGAATGCAGTAAAGCAATTTCTGAATCATTAATTATTCCAGCAGCTCCTTGAAGATCCATAGCAAATGAAGCAAGATCCTGCATTTTAGGTGCCGAAACTATTTTACCAATTGAACTTTCTGGCCCTGGAGTTTCACCCTTTGATAAAGCAGTTAAAGTCCTCATTTTTGTATATTTAAGACCCTCAGCCTGAATATACCAATCAGCTATTTTTGACCTAACTAAATCGTTTTTAATTGCTGGTTGATCATTTAAATCAACCTCTTTTGCTGCTCTAGTAAGTGAGCTATAGTCTGCAGACTTAGGAACGCCAATTGCAAGTCTTTCATTCATTAAAGTTGTTAAAGCAACTTTCCACCCTTGCCCTACATCGCCTAATCTTTGAGAATCCGGCACCCTTACATCAGTAAAAAACACCTCGTTAAAGTTTGCACCACCAGAAAGCTGTCTAATAGGTTTGACTTCTATTCCTTCGGATTTCATATCAAGGAAGAAAAAAGATAACCCTTTATGTTTAGCAACATTTGGATCAGTTCTAACCACTATTATTCCAAAGTCAGAAAAATGCGCTCCTGAGGTCCATACTTTTTGACCATTAATAATCCAATCATCGCCATCTTTTTCAGCTTTGGTTCTAACACCGGCAACATCTGAACCTGCAGAAGGTTCTGAAAACAACTGGCACCATACTTCTTCGCCATAAAGAGCAGGTTTAACAAATCTTTCATTTTGCTCTTTTGTTGCCCATGCCATCATTGTAGGAATGCACATTCCAAGACCAATTTCAAAAAAACCTGTTGGAACATTATATTTAGCCTCTTCTTGAGAGTATATAACTGATTGAATAGCTGTACCTCCAAGACCGCCAAACTCTTTTGGCCATGTAATCGCTGCATATCCAGCTTCAGCCTTTTTAGCCTGCCAGTCTCTGGCTCTAGATAAGGCATCTTCCTGAACATCTATCGCATCATAGCGACCACCAACTTTTTCACCTTTTGAAGCATTTTCTTTTAGCCAAGTTTTTACTTCTTCTCTAAAATCTGCTTCTTCCTTAGTGTCATTAAAATCCATAAATATTCTCCTTAACTAATATTTTTTTCTTCTAGCTGATTAACAAGTTTATTTTTCCAAGTAATTGAACTACCCAGAGCTAAACCAAGAACTTGACTTCTTCTATAAAAAAATTGTGTGTCTGCTTCCCAAGTAAAACCAATTCCACCATGTGTTTGAATACTCTCCTGAGCAGCAAAATTATATGCATCTGTTGCAGCAACTCTGGATGCAGCGGCAGCAATTTTTAAGTCAGCGCCACCATCATTAAGCATCATTGCTCCATAATAACTATTTGATCTAGCTAATTCTATTTTTACATACATATCAGCCAATTTATGTTTGATTGCCTGGTAAGATCCAATTTGTCGTCCAAAGGCATATCTATCAAGGGCATAATCTTTTGCCATATTTAGAGAGGCTTCAGCGCCGCCTATTTGCTCAAAAGCCATTAAGACAGCAGCAGAGTTTAATATATTTTCAATAACTCCCCAACCTTCATCACCGGTATCCATAAGCTCTGCATCAGAATTTTCAAAAATAATTTCGGCATGATCTCTTGAAGGGTCCAATGTGCTAATTTGATTTCTTTTTACATTTTCAGAAGTTAAGTCAACTATCGTTAGAGCAATATGGTCATTATCTGTATTTTTAACGACTACAATAGCAATATCTGAACAACTTCCATCTGCAACGGGAATTTTCCTTCCATTGATCTTTCCGTTAGAAAAAGTTGTTTTAATATTCTTTTCAGTTGGTTCTGAATTAGTTTCAGGGAGTGCAAAAGTAGAAATTAATTCACCTACAGCCAATTTTGGTAACCATTTCTCTTTTTGACTATCTGTTCCATACTTAACTATAGCTTCTGTTCCTAGATAAACTGATGAAGAAAATGGAACTGGTGCTGCCGCTCTTCCTAATTCTTCAGCAACTACACACAATTCAAGAGCACCTAAACCCAGTCCACCATATTCTTCAGGAATTGCTGTTCCAGTTAAACCTAAATCTATTAAACCACGCCATACTTCCTCTGAGTATGTTTTATCGCTTTCAAGAATATCTCTAGCAACATCTAAAGAGCAATTATCAGATAAAAACTTAGAAACCTGTTCTTTAAGCATTTTCTGATCTTCTGAAAAATCGAAATTCATAATTTTCGTCCTTAAAAAAATAATAATCTAAACAAAAATAACCAAAATAGCAAAACTTAGAAACGACAATTCTCATATATTTTTGAAATGTCCTCATTCCAGTTATTTTTGAATTTTTTCATAAGGCTATCAGCAGGATTTTCTTTAGCGATAACAATATCTTCTAAATATTTTAGATAATAACTTTCATCCAGATTATTTTTATCTAAATTATTTCTTCTTATAAGGCCATCTTTTGACAAAGATATAGCTTCAGATGCTAATTGATAAATATCTAGTTTGCCTAATCTAGAATGCAATCCTTTGCTGGGAACAATATTTCTTAATGCTACTAATTCTTCAGAAGATATATTTTTTGTTAATTCTAAAGCTGCATTTAAAGAATTATTATCATACATTAATCCTACCCAAAAAGCCGATAATGCACATACATGATTTATATTACCTGCATCAGCACCTCTCATTTCAATAAATTTTTTTAACCTGGCTTCGGGAAAAATTGTTGTTAAATGAAGCTCCCAATCATCAATAGTTGGATAAAAGTCTTTTACCTCCTCAATTTTTCCATTAATAAAATCATCAAAGGTATGGCCAGTTAAATTAATGTATTCTCCGTTTCTGTAAATAAAGTACATCGGGACTTTCATAGCATAGTCTACATATTGCTCATAACTCATACCATCATCAAAAATAAAAGTTAAAATACCTGTTCTATCTGGATCAGTGTCTTTCCAAACTTCGCTTCTATATGAACTAAAGCCATTAAGAGAATTTTCACTAAATGGTGAGTTAGAAAATAAAGCTGTTGCAACAGGTTGAAGAAGAAATGAAAGCCTTAATTTCTTAACCATATCCAATTCTGATGAATAATCTAAGTTAACCTGTGAAGTACATGACCTTAACATCATATCAAGTCCGTGATCACCTTTAGTAGGCATATAACTCCTCATTATATCGTAACGCTTTTTTGGCATTATAGGCATTTCATCTCTAGACCAGTCAGGGGTAAAGCCTATAGCTAAAAAATCTAATCCCATTTTTTCTCCGACATTTGATAATTGACTTTTATGCTCAACTAACTCAAAGAATGTTTCATGAACAGTATCTAACATAGCTCCGGAGAGTTCGAACTGACCCGCTGGCTCAAGAGTTATTGAACCTCCGCCTAATTTATTATCCCGAGTGAGCGCAATGACATTTCCATTTTCATAAACTGGTTTCCATCCATATTCTTCAAAATTCTCAAGAAGACTTCGAATACCATTCGTACCTTCATATGAAATTGGTTTGTTTGTATCAATTTTGAATGGGAATTTCTCATGCTCTGTTCCAATCTTAAAATCTGATGGGTTTTTTTCTCCCTCAGCTATATAGCTAATTAATTGATCTTTTGATTCGATTCTTTCCATTCTATTTTTTAGTTAATTTTCGCCTATAAAGCTATACCCAATCACCTAGGGTTGAATGAAAAAGAGATAATGAACTAACTATAGCAGTATCAGATCTTAAAATTCTTGGTCCAAGTGAAATAATACTTAAATTTTTAATATTATTAATCTTTTCTCTTTCTTTATCGCTAAAACCACCCTCTGGACCAACAAGAATAGCCCATTTATTTGATTTGTTTATCTTTTTAATGGACTCAAGTTGTTTTTTTGGATTATTTTCACATTTTTCATCACAAAATATTAAGGTTCGTTCAGAATCTATATGATCCCAATTATCAATGATATATTCAAGATTTTCTATCTTATTAACCTTTGGAATAAATGTTAAACCGCACTGTTCAGCAGCCTCAATAGCATTAGACAAAATTTTAGATTGCTTGATGGATTTATATTGAGTTCTCTCCGTAAGAATTGGCCAAATAACTCTAGCACCTAATTCAGTTATTTTTTGAGCAATAAAATCGACTCTTAATTTTTTAACTGGCGCGAAAAGTATCCAAATATCACTAGGCTTATCTTTAATGCCAATTTCTTTTAATGTTTTAACTTTTGATATTTTCTTATTTAATTCAAGAAGCTCAACAACCCACTCACCATCATTTTCATTAAAAATATTAAAATTATCTCCGATATTTAATCGCATAACATTTTTAATATAGTGAGTTTGAGATTGATCTAACTCTATAAACCCATTTGTTATTTTTTTATTTATATAAACTCGTATAATTTTCATATTTCAATATTATAAAGTAAAAGATAAATGTTAGGTAACTCTAAGAAAATTAAATAACAAATTATGAACAATACTCTTTTAAATAAAATTACACCATTTGTTCAGCTTGCAAGGTATGATAAACCTGTTGGTTTTATGCTTTTGTTCTGGCCATGCATATGGTCATTACTTTTACATAGCTTATATATTGAACAATTGGCACATATTAGTTTTTTCATTCTTTTTTTTATAGGTTCAATTATTATGAGAGGAGCTGGTTGTACATGGAATGATTTTTTAGATAAAGAGTATGATAAAAATGTAATAAGAACAAAAGATAGACCGCTTGCTTCTAACAAAATAAAAACAATTACTGCCATGGTTTTTTTATTAGTTCAGCTTTTAATTGGATTATTGATACTTATTCAATTTAATAAATTAACTATAATTTTTGGTTGCCTTGCTTTGATACCTGTTTTTATTTATCCGTTAATGAAAAGAATAACTTGGTGGCCCCAAGTTTTTTTAGGTATCACATTTAATTGGGGTGCGTTGCTTGGTTGGCTATCTCTTTCAAACGATTTTTTTTCGATTTACCCTATTATGCTTTATTTGGCATGTATATTTTGGACTATCGGGTATGACACAATTTATGCGCATCAAGACAAAGATGATGATTTCTTACTAAATTTAAAATCGTCTGCAATAAAATTAGGTCAAAATACCAAATATGCTTTACTTATTTTTTATGCAATCTTTTTCATGATATTTGCAGTTATACTTTTAAGTCTAAGCAATAGTTTAATTATTCATTTAGCGATTTTATCTTTATTAATTCACCTAGTTTCTCAAATTATTTATTTAGATATAGATAACAGTGATAGATGTTTAAAAATATTTAAAAGTAATAATTTACTGGGACTACAGATTTCTTTTTTTCTTATATTGGAGCTTGTAATTAATTAACTTTTTTAGCATTGATAAAATTTGTTCTCAAATTATCAATTAATTGAAGTTCACCATTATTTTCGAAATGCCAAAAAGTCCATCCATTACATGATTCTTTACCTTGCAATTTAGCACTAATTTGGTGAATAGATCCCTTTTCACCTTCAGAATAAACGCTACCATCAACTCTAACAGTTGCTGAAAATTTCTTAGCTTTCAAATTCTTTGGACCTTTTAAAACGCTTCCGGGTTTTATTATTCCGCTTTCAACTAAACTTCCAAAAGGAACACGAATTTGATTTTTCTTTGATTCTGTAACCTCTAAATCCTTTTTACCTAACAATGTTACATTCTTGATCCTTTTCTTGGCTTCTTTTATGTAGTTTTTATCTTGCTCAATACCAATATAATTTCTACCTAATTTTTTTGCTACTGCTCCAGTAGTCCCAGTTCCAAAAAAAGGATCAAGTATTAAATCTCCTGGACTTGAAGAAGATAACAAGACTCTATGTAAAAGCGCTTCAGGTTTTTGTGTTGAATGTATTTTTTTACCAGAAGCATCCTTAAGTCTTTCTTTACCAGAACAAATAGGAATTTCCCAATCTGAGCGCATCTGAATTCCATCATTCAATGATTTCATCGCTTGATAATTAAAATCATATTTAGCATCCTGTCCTTGTGCAGCCCAAATTAATGTCTCATGTGCATTTGTAAATCTTGTCCCTTTAAAATTTGGCATCGGATTGGATTTTCTCCAAATTATATCGTTAAGGATCCAAAATCCTAAATCTTGAATAATTTTACCCATTCTAAAAATATTATGATAAGAACCTATAACCCAGATTGTTCCATCTTGTTTTGTTACTCTTTTTACTTCCGTTAGCCAATTTGATGTAAAATCATCATAATTTTTAAAACTTTCAAACTGGTCCCATTTATCATTAACAGCATCTACCTTTGTAGAGTCAGGGCGTAATAGTTTATTTTTAAGTTGTAAATTGTAAGGAGGGTCAGCAAATACAAGATCAACAGAATTACTTGGGATTGTTTTTAGAATACTCAGGGAATCACCATGATAAATAGAATTTTTTTGAATTGAGTGTTTTTTATATGATTTTTCTTCCATAACCATAATATCCTCATAGGAATTTTATATTTGGTCAACAAAATATATTCCAAGAATTATTATTTGATTCAATTATCTATATGTTGAGTCATTAGTCCGCTGAAAGACTCAATATCTTGCGAATGGGAGAAAATGATTTTCTATGGTATTTTGTTACACCATGAGCATTTAATGCATTTTGGTGATCTTTTGTTCCATATCCCTTATTTTTTTTCCATTTATATTCTGGGTGTTCATTATCGATGTTTAACATAAATTTGTCTCTTTCAACTTTAGCAATTATTGATGCTGCAGCAATTGACATTGAGATGCTGTCACCTTTTATTATACTTTCATGAGGAATATTAAAACTTGGACTCAAATTCCCATCTACAAGAATGTAATCAGGCTTTATAATAAGGTTTTCTAATGCTCTTCGCATAGAAAGAAATGTAGCCTCGAGGATATTTAATTGGTCTATTTCATCTGGTGAAGCGAAACCTATACCATATTTATGATTTATAAGGATTTCTTCATATAGCTCTATACGTTTTTTTTCAGAAATTTTTTTAGAGTCATTTATACCCTCAGGTATACAGTTCCTATTTAAAATAACGATTGCTGAATAAACTGGTCCAGCCCAAGGACCTCTTCCCGCCTCATCTACACCAGCAATATTACTAAAATCTAATTGTCTTTTTTTATCCTCAACAGAAAAATCGGGCACTACTCTGCTGCAATTACATCATTCTTTTGCCATCTTAAAACTGGATTTCTTGCGGCTTTCGTTTCATCTAATCTTCTAATGGGAGTATAAATTGGCGCCTTCTTAAAGAATTCTTCTCCATCTTGAGTTTTTGAGGCTAATTCCCTAATAGTTTCAATAAATTGGTCAATAGAATTCTTTGACTCAGTTTCTGTTGGTTCGACTAGCAATGCTCCATGAACAACAAGCGGGAAATATATTGTCATTGGATGATAGCCTTTATCTATTAAAGCCTTTGCAAAATCAATTGTCTCAACACCCGTTCCACTTAAAAAATCGTCATTGAATAATACTTCATGCATACAATATCCTTCATAAGCAGGCGTTAAAATATCCTCTAATGAAGATTTAATATAATTTGCATTCAGAACTGCGTCTTCTGAAACTTGCCTTAAACCGTCAGAACCATGACTCATCATGTAAGATAAGGCTCTAACGAACATTCCCATTTGGCCATGAAAAACACAAAGCCGACCAAAAGATTTATCAATATCTTTATCATTATGATTTTCAACTAAATAATAATTATCTTCATCCTTTTTTAAAAGTGGAGCTGGACAAAATTCCTTTAAAATATCAGAGAAAACAACTGGACCAGATCCTGGTCCACCTCCGCCATGAGGTGTAGAAAATGTTTTATGTAAATTTATATGCATAGCATCAATACCTAAATCACCAGGCCGAACTTTGCCAACTAGGGCATTAAAGTTGGCTCCGTCGCAATACAAATAACCACCTGCATCATGAATGTAATTTGCTATTTCAATAATTTCGTCCTCAAAAAGACCGCATGTATTTGGATTTGTAATCATTGCTGCAGCAAAGTTTTTATCTACATTTTCTTTAAAATCATCAAAATTCAATCTACCATTTTTATCAGATTTTATTGTTACAACATCAAAACCTAAAAAAGCAGCAGTTGCAGGATTAGTACCGTGAGCAGAATCAGGAACCAAAACCTTAGTTCGATGACACTCATTTCTTGCTTCTATTGCTTTTTTAATTGCAAGCATTCCACAAAGCTCACCTTGAGCGCCAGCTTTTGGAGTCATAGTAACAGCTTTCATTCCTGTTAATTCTTTTAACCAAATTGAAATTTCATCTATAAGTTCAAGAGCGCCTTGACATGTTGATAAGGGTTGAAGTGGATGAACTTCAGAAAATCCTTTTAATCTTGCCAATTTCTCATTTAGTCTTGGATTATGCTTCATTGTGCATGAACCTAAAGGATAAAGACCTGCATCAATTGAATAGTTCTTTCTTGATAATCTAACATAATGTCTAATTGACTCAGGCTCGCTTAATCCAGGTAAACCAATTTCTCGATCCTCAAAACAATCACCAATAAAATTTTCTTCAAATGTTGGTTCATTAAGATCAACTCCAGTTTTATCCATACCGCCAATTTCAAACAATATTGGTTCATCGTGATTTAGACCTTTATTCGAATTTTTCATCTTAAAACCTCATTTGCTGATTCAATATATGAATTCATATCATCTTCTGTATTAGTTTCCGTGCTAGCAACCACGATAAAATTATCTAATTCTTTATTATTATTAATCAATCTTGATACCGGTATACCTGCTAGAACACCTTTTTCTGCCATTCTATCAACAAATAATTCGCCTTTAATTGGTAGTTCGATAGTAAATTCATTAAAAAAACTTTTGTTTAACAATTTAACTTCTGGGATTTTTAATATTTTTTCTTTCAAATTTAATGCTGATTCATGATTAAGCCTTGAAAGCCTCTTAAAGCCTTTCTCACCAAGAAGCGTTAAGTGAATTGTAAATGCCAGACTGCATAGTCCTGAATTTGTACAAATATTTGATGTAGCCTTTTCTCTTCGAATATGTTGCTCTCTTGCTGACAATGTTAATACGAAACCTTTTTTTCCATCAACATCCTCAGACTCTCCAACAATCCTTCCAGGGATTTGTCTTAAATATTTATTCTTTGTTGATAACAAGCCCACATATGGTCCTCCAAAATTCATAGGATTCCCAAGGGATTGACCTTCGCATGCGACAATATCAGCACCCATTGAACCTGGAGATTTCATCATTCCTAATGATAAAACTTCAGTTACAACAACAATAAGTAATGCTCCCTTACTTTGAACAAATTTTGCTAATGATGATAAATCGTAACAAGAACCAAAAAAGTCAGGATTTTGAACGACTACACAAGCAGTATTATCATCAACCTCATTGAATAAATGATCAATCTCGATAGAAAATTTTCTATTGTAAACAAAATCGGTATCTTTAATTCCAGATACAGTTTTGATAACATCTGCATAATGGGGGTGGATCGTATTTGATAAAATAACCCCATTTCTTTTAGTTATTCTTTTCGCCATTGATACTGCTTCAGCAGCAGCGGTTGAACCGTCATACATAGATGCATTAGAAATATCCATGCCAGTTAAAAGAGATACCTGAGTTTGAAATTCATATAAATATTGCAATGTACCCTGCGATATTTCTGGTTGATATGGGGTATATGAAGTCAAAAATTCGGATCTCTGAATAATATGATCTACACTTGCAGGAATATGATGTTTGTATGATCCACCGCCTATAAAAAAACTACTATTATCTGCGTGAAGATTTTTATCAGACAAAAGAGATAAATGCTTTTCTACTTCCATTTCGGTTTTATGATTAGGTAAATTAAATTTTGGATTAATACTTACTTTTTCAGCAATATTGGAAAAAAGTTCATCAATGTTATTTGCTCCAATAGTGCTTAACATTTCTTCTCTATCATTTTTAGTTAATGGTAAATATCTCATTTAATCACCTATATGTTTCTTGTATTCTTCTTCAGACATAAGCCCTGAAAGCTCGTCATTATTAGAAATTTTAATTTCATAAAACCAACCCTTACCAACAGGGTCTTCATTTACTATTTCTGGAGTTGAGTTTAGATCTTCATTGGATTTTATTACAGTGCCAGAAACTGGTGAATATATTTCACTTGCTGCTTTTACAGATTCAACAACAGCAATATCTTTTCCAATTTCTGCAGTTATACCTTCTTCTGGTAGTTCAACAAAAACAATATCTCCCAGTTGCTCACTTGCATATACAGTAATACCAACAACACCGATATTATCTTCTACTTTTATCCATTCATGATCCTTAGTAAAATAAATCTCAGCCATTTTATTTGTTACCTCTAAAATATTTATGCTCAACAAAAGGAAGTGAAGTTATTTCTGCCGGTATTAAATTACCTCTAACATTTAATAGGACTTCACAATCACTTTTTAGAATATCTGAATTAATGTATCCCATAGCAATTGGTGCTTGGAGCGAAGGGGAATAACCTCCACTAGTGATTTCGCCTATTGTTTTTTCATTTTTATCAAAAATTTGTGTTCCTTCTCGGGCTGGAAGTTTACCCAAAGGCTTAATACCAACTAATTTCCTTTCGACTCCATTTTTTAAATCTTTTTTGATGTGTTCATAACCAATAAAACCACCATTTTCGATTCTTTCTTTTGAAATAGACCATGTCAAACCAGCTTCGATTGGTGATACAGAAGAAGATATATCATTTCCATACAAACAAAGCCCTGCTTCCATTCTCAAAGAATTTCTAGCGCCCAAGCCAGCTAGTTTAACGCCTTCACTTTGCAAAAGTTTACTTATAAATTTTTCTGAATATCTATCTTTTATTGATATTTCAAAACCATCTTCACCAGTATATCCACATCTAGAAATAAAAAAATTTTCGTTATCATAATTAAACCAATCAGCCGTCATGAATGGCATCTCATCAATTTTCTGAAAAAAAGTCTTCAAAATATTTGATGAGTTTGGCCCTTGCAAAGCTATTAAAGCTCTATCTTCAATTAATTCAATTTTATAGGTTTTATTTAGGTTGCTGTATAAATGATCAAGGTCTTTGTCTGCGCAATCTGCATTAACAACAAGCCAGACATGGTCTTCCTCAAAAGCTCGAGTGATCATTAAATCATCAATAATCTTACCTTCACTATTAAGAAATTGTGTATATTTAATTTGCCCAGGTGCAATCTTGGAAAAAGAAATAGGAAGTATCTTTTCCATTGCATCATAAATCATTGGTCCTGATATTTTAATCTGTCCCATATGTGAAACATCAAAAATACTCACAGAATTTCTTGTATGATTATGCTCAGCAATAATACCATTTTCATATTGAATAGGTAAATAATAGCCAGCAAAAGGTACTAATTTTGCTCTATTATTATTGTGAATTTTATACAAAGGGGTAGTTTTAAGGTTTTGTTCTAAACCCCAATAAGCCTCAGACATATATCCTCCATGACAGAATAGTTGTTTCCAACTGCCCTCCTCTGTCATTGGACCCTGAGAGATTTGACAACCTTGGTTGCTTACCCCGTCGGAGAAGTATTAAACTTACTTTCCAGAGTTTTATGATATTTGCGGTCCTTTTGCCTGAGAGTTTCCGAGGGCGGTTGCTCCTTCGGCGCTATAAAAGTCTCTCCCGCAAATATCTAGAATCATCTGATTCTTTTTATATAATTAAACACATATAAGATTTTGTCAATTTGGTTATTCAAGCCCAATAAGAACTTTATATGACGAACCTGTTCTGCCTTCTTCAATCTTTGATCTGAGTCCCTCTATCGGAATTGAAAAGGAAGTTATTTTTTGATTCTTAAGTTTTAAAGGAATAATTTTTGACCACTTGTCTATAACTATATCATCTGGACCAATAAATGCTATAAAGAGGTTAATCCTTAAATTCTCTATTGTTGCTGTATCACTATTGATTACATCACCAAAAATACCTACATCAAAATTAATATTCTTCCTTCTTAGGTTATATTCACAAATCATTATTGTTCTATTTAACTCAACCACTAAATCAGATCTATCTAATTCCTTTGTCTCACTTCCCTTTAATATGGCTGCTCTGGGGCATGGGCCAGGATCAAAATAAGCAGAGTCAGAGCAACTAACTAAAAAAATCAAAGTAAATATTATAAGATAATTTTTAAACATATTGTTTTCCAAGAAAATATTAATTCTTAAATAAGTAAATAAATTTGTATAATAAACATATATTAGTTAAATCAGACATAAAATGAACTTAAAATTAAAAAAAATATTATATCTACCTTATCCGAGAGGATTTTGTGCTGGTGTTGACCGAGCAATAAATATTGTTGAGTTATCACTAGAGAAATATGGACCACCAATTTTTGTAAGACATGAAATTGTTCACAATCCTTGGGTAATAAAAGATTTAGAATCTAAAGGTGTGATATTTATAGAAAACCTTAAAGATGCCCCTAAAGGCTCTAGGGTAATTTTTTCTGCACATGGAATTCCTAAAAATGTTTTGATTGAAGCTAAGGCTAAAAAAATGCCATTTATTGATGCAACATGTCCTTTGGTTATAAAAGTTCATAATGAAGCAAAGAGGCTTTATAAGGATGGAGCTCATATATTTCTTATAGGTCATGAAGGTCACCCAGAGGTTATAGGGACCATGGGACAAATTCCGCTAGATGCCATTACTTTAATTCAAGATAAACAAGATGTTAAAGAATTAAAAAAGATTAACTACAAGAAGGTAGCTTTAATCACTCAAACCACCCTATCAGTCGATGATACCAAAGAAATTATAGAGGAGTTAAAATGTACCTTTCCAAATATAATTCAGCCTCCAAAAGAAGATATCTGTTATGCAACAACAAATCGGCAATTAGCAATAAAGTCTATTGCGAGTAAATGTGATTTAATTTATGTCATTGGCGCTAATAATTCATCAAATTCATTAAGATTGGTTGAAGTCGGAAAAAGATCTGGTTGTGATGAAACACATTTAATATCAGATATATCCGAAGTTAATTGGAATGAAGTCGAAAAAAAACAAAAAATAGGATTAACAGCTGGCGCAAGTGCACCAGATATACTAATTCAAGAGTTTATAAATGAATTGAATCAACTATATAATGTTGATATTAAAAAAATCTCAGTTGCTGATGAAAATATAACATTTAAAATACCCAGGGAACTTAATGAGTCATAAATGGCAGTTTACACACATGTATCTTCAGAAGACTTGAGCCTTTTTCTTAAAGATTATGAAATAGGGGAATTAATAGAATTTGAAGGGATATCAGAAGGTGTTGAAAACACTAATTATAAATTAAAAACAGAAAAAGGTTCTTTTATTCTAACAATTTACGAAGATAGAGTTGAAAAAAAAGACATTCCGTTTTTTCTCGAATATATGTTTTTTCTATCATCAAATGGCATCAAATGCCCTCTTCCGTTAAGAAATAATAATAATCTGTTCTCAGAAATTGTAGGTAAGCCAGCATCAATATTAACTTTCCTGGATGGAGCATCTACTCTCTCTGTTACTGAAAAACAAGCTTATCAACTTGGTCTAATTTTAGGAAAAATACATAATATTAGTACCAGCTTAGAAATTAAAAGAAAAAACCCAATGGGGCTGGAGAGCTTTTCGCAATTGATTAAAAATTCAACTACTACTGCAGAAACTTTTTCAAAATATCTTAACAAAGATATGCTTGAAGAATACAATAGAGTAAAATCAAATTGGCCAAAGGATCTACCAAAAGGAATTATTCACGCAGATCTTTTTCCTGACAATATCCTTTTTCACGAAG
>Ga0114933_10002734_pt1 | contig 17851 bp, 12 predicted proteins | sample 4SBtaG_FD_89691 | JGI IMG/M metagenome (GOLD analysis project Ga0114933, IMG submission 89691) | Deep subsurface microbial communities from Kolumbo volcano to uncover new lineages of life (NeLLi) - 4SBTROV12_W25 metaG | ecosystem: Environmental > Aquatic > Marine > Volcanic | place: Kolumbo... | reverse complement strand
CTTGGCGGTGTTTGTGAAAGGCCAGGTACTGATCAGTATTTGGGAGAGTCAGGGCTGGCCACGCCGTGAAATGGGACGAGAGCAATGGCAAAGGCTAATTGACCTGTGCCTGTCAGGGTCTGGTACGGATGAGTTTTCAGGTGCGATCTGCGCAAAAAAACACGACGGGCGGCTTTCGCTCACCCGTCGTGTTGAATGATCCAATCAGATGTGATTGATGACTAGCGGTTTGTAACTAGTCGCCACTTTCTTCTGTAGAGTCATCAGCGGCTTCACCAGCTGCACCTTCGTCTGCCGTGTCATCAGCAGTTTCTTCAGCAGCAGTTTCTTCAGCAGCAGTTTCTTCAGCAGCAGATTCTTCAGCAGCAGGTGCTTCAGCAGCAGATTCGGTGATTCCGGTGGCTTCAGCACCGTCACCGCCAGCATCATCACCACTGCCATCGTCAGCAAGTGACAAAACCTTGTAACCACCGATACTCTTATAGTACAGCAAGAGTATTAGGAAGCCGACGGTCATGCCGGCAGGGATATAAGCGGTAAGCCGCAAGGCACGTCGTCCACCACTGTTATAGGAGGACTGCACCACTTTCCCATCCGCTACCAGGTTTTCAATCAGGATTGCTTTAGCAGCGTCATCGATTGCGGTCGAGTCCGTAATGGCCTTTTGTTGCTCAGCAAGTGAATCAGCTTTGACCTGTCCTTCTTCATCATATTTCAGTTCAAGAGCAGCCTGTTGCTTCGCTGAGTCAAGTTGCTTATATGAGATAAGACCGTAAAAATCACCGTCTTCTTTACTTAAGTAACGCTCGTACACAGCAGTATCTGCGTTTTCGAGATGAGCACTGGTACTCTTAGCTTGTTTGACACCAATAGCAGGTCCTCCGATGAATCCGACAACAATCATACCGGAGGCACCCAGAGCACCCATTGCGACAGCACCTGAACGTGGATAGCGTTCACCAGCTACCGCAAGCATGGTCGGCCAGAGGAATGCCTTACCGAGGCTATAAAGAGTGGCAGCTGCAAAAATTATCATCACTGAGTCGGTATCAGCACCGAGTGCTAACAGTCCGAGTACAGCCAAAACCGAGCTAATGAACAACAATCCAATCGGATTGATTTTATGTACGATCGGCCCGGCAAAGAATCTCAGGCCAAACATCAGGAAGGAAGTATAGATGAGAACGATGACTGAGTTCTCAACGAGATTTTCCATAAGGCGTGTTTGCCATGAATCAACCCCTAGTTCCATATAGCCAATCAAGCCATGAAGGACAATGAGAAGTAAGAATGGGGCTGATGCAAAACATACGAATGCTGCTCCCATTCCTTCATCAGACCCTTCAGAAACTGTTGCAGGAAACTCTTCCTTAAGCGTGAGCATTAGGAGGTAAATTAGTACCAGAGAGAATGATGCCAAAGCGATATGCCATGGAACTTCCGAAATAACAGCATCGCTGTTTTGAAAGAGGTAAGCAAAAATACCACCGACAATTAGTCCGCCCGGCCATCCAGCGTGAAGTACGTTGAGATAGTGAGTTTGATCTTCCGGGTATATCTGTCCGATAAGAGGATTGATTACAGCTTCGTACAGTCCAGCACAAATCGAGAACAGGAACACGCTGTATGTAAGGAAATTCACGGTGCTGTCAGTTGCCGTGTCAGGTGATGACTCAACCCAACCACTATAGAGTGATGGCGTGATTAAGAGCATGGCCGCGCTTATAAGGTGCAAGACGATGGCAAGTATTAGCACTTTCTTATAGCCGAGTGCTTCGACGACAATCCCGCCGAAGAAGATAACAAATCCGAAACCAAGAAAGCCGGCACCCATGATGCCACCGAATTGACCGGCAGAAATATTGTATTGGTCAGCCCAAGCACCCCCGGCAGCTCCACGTGTTGCAAATCCGATACCCGCCGCCACAAGCGTCAGAAAGCTTATCCAAAGTAGTTTTGACCGATTGTTTTCCATTTGAGAATCTCTCTTGCCGATTGCAATTACTCATTTAGTCTCGAGACAAGTGCTCGAATAATCTTCTAGCCTACATAAACCGGCATTGAAGTGAAACAGCAAATGAGATGGGAGAAGCTTGAGTAGCCTCCCTTACGGGAGAACTCCCGCATCCAATATCATCGCCGCCTATTGGCTCCTCGATATATGTTGCGGTTGGGACAAGTAGGTATCCTCCATGTTTACAAACCGCAGCATATCGCAGAAGCACATTCGCGTTGCCTTTTTTTGACTAAACACCTATGTTTTTCCTGTATTTCCACGGTGGAAGATGTGCGCGCCGAGAACGGCGCAATACATAAACGAGCATGGATGCTCATGGCTGTCAGGGGCAGCAATGTACCAGGATGGTAAGTTCAAACGATCTGCATGGCTCGCAGTATTTATTACTGCGCTGGTGGTGCGTATCGGCGCTGCTGTCTACTGGCAAGACCGCTTACCAGATTCAAGTCCATACGCATTTGGGGATAGCCACTCGTATTGGACACTAGGCCTCCTTATCCATCAGGGCGAGCCGTATCGCTACGGCGGCGATGATGCCCAAATGGTAAGAACTCCTGGTTATCCGCTCATCATTGCGGGACTGCACCGGCTAGCGGGTGGTCATCCGACAGTGTTATACGGCCGAATTCTCAACGGGATTCTCGGAGTTGTGACGATTGGCATCGTGGCATTGATCGCATCTCGATTATTTAGCAGCACGGTTGGATGGGTTTCCGCAGCGATTCTGGCAATATATCCAGGTGCTGTTTCAATGAGCATTATGATTCTCAGTGAAGGACCGTTTTGCCTCTTTATGGCATTACAGTTTTATTGCCTATTGCGGGCCTATCGTGGTACAGCGATAAGTCGATCGATGTGGGCGACCGGTTCAGGCGTACTTGCTGCCGGCGCAACCTTGATTCGGCCAAGCTGGCTGCTGTTTACCCCGTTTCTATTGGCAATGCTTCTGATTTTTAGTTCCCAGCGCAAACGCCACTTCTCTGTTGGAATGATGACGATTATGGGATTAATCATGGGGATGTCGCCCTGGTGGATTAGGAATTACCAGGTATCGGATGAATTCGTACCTACCACTTCTCGTATGGGTGCCAGCCTTTATGACGGTTTAAGCCCCAAGGCGACTGGCGGTAGTGACATGAGCTTCATCACTGGCTTTTACGCTCTGTTGAACACTGAAGTGGCTGAAGGCGGCTTTACCGGGAATTATGAACTTGAATTAGACCGGCGAATGAAGAGTGCAGCACTTAATTGGGCTGTAGAAAACCCTGCGGCTACCGCGTCGCTTGCAATCAAAAAACTTGGTCGCATGTGGAATCCACTTCCCAATGATAATCGCCTTAACAGTGGCAAATTGAAGTGGCTCCTTGCAATCGGTTACGTCGTTGTTGTGTGTGCAGTAATTCTGGGTATTTGGCGAATTCGTAAGGATGGATGGGAACGGCTGGTCCTGGTAACGCCGGCAATCTACTTTTCTCTGTTACACATGGTGTTTGTTAGCTCTATTCGCTACAGGCAACCGGCGATGATCCTATTGGTCGTATTTGCGGCCTCCTATCTTGCGGACTGCTGTTTTTCGAAATCGAGAACAACAGATTTGGTCGCTCAGGAGGTGTTAGATGCCTGATAAGCGACCAGAGTATATTACGGATCGAAAGCAGGAGCATACACGATGGCACCGGCAGGCACGCTGGGTTGCCGTTACAACGGTATCACTCGTGGCATTGTTGGTCATCGGCCAGTCATGGATTAGCTACAAGGTTGGCGAAGAGATACGGACCAATATCGAGCAGTACTTTACTCAGACTTTTGAACACCTGGACGTTGAAGTTGACTCTGCAACTCGCGCAGATGGGTACGGAATTATCGTGAATGGATTGCGTTTGTCCGCACGAGAAGACCATCCGCAAGACACCACTGATAACACCGCTAACTCAGATGTCCAGCAACTGAGCATTCACATTCAGCGTTTGGATCTCGTCGGAAATGTAGATTTGCACACCCTGTTGCAATCAACACCGGAATTTCAGCAGATTAAAATCCGCGGCGGGAAGATCGACTTTCAGGGTGACGGCACAGATTTTAGTTTCATACAGAAAGTTTTAACTCCCACGCCGACCGAGACGCCTGAGGTTCGAATGCCCGAACTTACGGTTAGTGATTTGGTTGTGGCTGTCAAAACGGGTCAACACTCGACCCCTGCCGTACTCTACCCGATAGAGGGGCGAGTCATACATCGTGTAAAGCCCGCAACAGATGGGGGAATCCCGCAACCTCAAATTCAGTTTGCATTCAATTGCAGCGGCGAACAAGTGAAGCACCTCGAGCTTACCGGTCGACTGCTGCTTGATGAGCAGCAATGGCATGTTACCGGTTTGGCAGAGAAGGCGGTTCTCGATAAAGCGATGGTATCGATGCTGCCTGCCCAATGGGAAATGCAGCTTCGCAGTCAGTTTACTGATGCGTTGGATTACCGGTGTGAACTTAATATTGCTGCTAAAGTCACCGGTGCGCGTTCCCATCCGCCAAAATTGACGATGGTGGCTAACGTCAATCGCGGTTACGTACGGCACAATATGCTCCCCTATCCACTCACGGATATTCAGGCATCTATACGGCTGGACGGTGGGCTTGCACAAATTGAAGTGAATGATGGTCGATTTGGTGGTGCCGCCCTGAGCGGTCAATGGGCCTCGACTGATCCAGATGATCTGACCCGCGGTACACTGCAATTAGTCGCAGATAATCTACGTATCGACGAGCATCTCATTTCAGGAATGCCCAACGATCTTGCCAAACAACTTCGCAAATATAATCCGGAAGGTAACACTCGATTAGAGCTGGAATACAACACGATCAATGCGGAACCAGAGTATGAGCTGACAGCCCATTTGCTGGATGTGTCGGTAAAGTTAAGCGCGTTTCCATACCCGCTTGCCCATGGGCAGGGAATCGTGAAAGTCCGTCATGATTCGGTGGAGGTGAACCGGTTTAGAGCTAAATCACATGGTCGCACATTTACGATCAATGCCAACGTGAAGCATCCTGTTCTAAAGCCAACCGGTTGGGTTGAGTTCTCATCAGACGGGCCGATACCAATTGATGCTCAGTTGTTAAACGCACTTAAATCTAGAACTCGAGAGTTCGTTTCTAAGTTGCAACCAAACGGAATGCTGCAGCTTCAATCCGCTCGCTATGAATACCATGGTTCCAAGCAGGACATGAAGCGATTTATCGCGTTGGAATTACAGCAGGCGTCAATCGTTTACGAGAAATTCCCTTACCCGCTTCATCGTGTACACGGCAAGCTCATCTGTGAGGACCACGTTTGGAGCTTGCGCGATATGACAGGCTATAACGGTCGTGCTTTCATTCAGTGCAACGGCACATTTACAGAGCTTCCCGATGGTGATGGCCAGATTGCTCTGCAATTGGCAGCCACTGATCTTGCAGTTGATGACGCATTGCGGCATGCCATGGTTGCTTCGAGCCAATCTAATCGGCACTTGTTCGATTCGTTTAACATCGAGGGCTCACTTGACCATCTGAAGTTAGACGTGAGTAGCCGTGTGAATTCAGGGAAAAAGTCTCTTGTAATACATGCAAGTAAATGGGTTCCAGGTCGAAGTGTTACCAGCAACGAAATCAAAATGAAACCGAGTTGGTTTCCATACGATCTAAATCAAGTGACGGGCGAGTTCATTTATCGTGACGGTACGATCCAAATGCTTGATGTAAACGCTCGCCATAAGAACACTCGCTTTGCATTTGATGGCCATGCAAGGCTGCTGCCCAATGGCAGTTGGAGCACGCGAATTGACACTCTGAATATCGATAAGCTGGAACTCGATGCCCCGCTGCTGAGCGCTTTGCCAGATCCGTTGAGTGACGGTTTGCGGCAACTAGATATCGATGGACAGCTAATGCTCAGCGGTGAGTTGGAATTATCACAAGCAGCTGGAGTTAATCAGCAAGTCGTCGTTGGCTGGGATCTGTCGTTGGACACGACAAATGCTTCAATTAATGGTGGTTCACGTATTAAACATCTATTTGGCGGAGTTCGAATTGCAGGACGTCATGATTCATCCGGGACACATTGTTTCGGTCAAATCCAGGTGGATTCCATGATGTTACTTGGTGAGCAAGTACGCGATGTACGGGGTCCGTTTGCACTGGAAAATAAAAGGTTGCTTGTTGGAAAGTGGTCACAGCGGTTTTTGCCAACTCAACAGCCCGCATCTTCACTGTTTGGGCGATCCCTTGGTGGAGTCGTAAGTCTTGATGCGCAAGTTGATTTGGAAGATGAAGCTAAATTCATTTTCCAACTTAATCTGGCTAACGGAGATTTGGCTTACATCGCACGCCGCCAGGGTGTTAACAGTAAGACGGCTGGTAGAACATTTGCTTCGTTACAATTACATGGCGTTGCAGGGAAGCGATCGACTTGGCAAGGTGACGGCCAAATTGACTTGCAAAAGGCGGATTTATACCAACTCCCATTACTCATGTCCGTGTTTAATATCGTCAGCCTAAACGACTCTGACGTAAGATCTTTTAATTCCAGTCATATCGATTTCTTCGTGCGTGATGAGACGATTCACATGAATCGAATAATCTTCCGTAGTGGAAATGTAGCGTTATACGGTCAAGGACGAATGAAGTTTGATTCTTCGATTGATTTGGACTTTTACGCGGCCGTTGGTCAGGGACGTAGCAATTTCGAAATCCCGCTTTTGCGCAACGTGCTAACAGAAGCTAGTCGAAATCTGTTGAAGATTGAGGTCGTCGGTTCGCTTGAGAAACCGCGTGTCGAGAGTACTCCGCTACCCGAATTAGATGAAACGATGGAACGGTTTTTCCGGGATTTGAATCAACGCATTGCACGGCCGCCGAACCCTGGTGGCATGCCAGCTATCAGGTTGAGGTAGACCACGCGTTATAGACGAATGACACTGCCCGCAAGATAATGAGTAACCCACGTGATCCAAGCAGCATTAAATGAGAGAACGACTTAACGGAAACTGAAACGATGCAATTCACAAAAATGCACGGCGCCGGAAATGACTATGTCTACATTGACTGCTTCGCACAGTCGGTACCGGAAAATGCTGCCCAGCTAGCAAGGGATATGTCACATCGACGCTTTGGTATTGGCGGAGATGGTTTGATTTTGATCCGTCCTTCGGAAACTGCCGACGCGAGGATGCAAATGTTTAATGCTGATGGCAGTGAAGCTGAAATGTGCGGGAATGGAATTCGTTGTGTTGCCAAGTACGTCTATGACCACGGTATCTGCCAGCGTGATCACCTAAGTATTGAAACAGGATGCGGTGTGCTGGAAATCGACTTGGAAATTGAGAACGAAAAGGTAAGTCGTGTTCGCGTGGACATGGGTGAACCAATTTTAAATGGACCGGATATTCCAACAGTCATTGCTGGCAATCCTGTTGTTTTGGAACCGATCACCATTGATGGGTTTGAGTTTGAAGCGACTTGCGTTTCTATGGGCAATCCACACTGCATCATTTTTGTTGACGATGCGACTGATGACCTGGTGTTAGGAATTGGTCCCAGGGTCGAGACGAGTGATTTATTCCCTGCCAAGGTGAATGTCGAATTCGTCGAAGTGGTTTCAACTGGCGAAGTTAATCAGCGAACATGGGAACGCGGTTCTGGCGAAACGTGGGCATGTGGTACAGGAGCAAGTGCTGTTTGCGTTGCCGGAGTACTTGCGGGCAAAACGGATCGCACCATTCTGAATCACCTGCTTGGTGGTGATCTGGAATTACATTGGGACGAGCAAACAAATCACGTGTTCATGACAGGGCCGGCAACGGAGGTGTTTACCGGAATGTGGGAGTCCTGATATATCCCGGTCGACTTGATGTGTGCATAAAGGAATGATGATGAAAATTGGCGGCAAAGGAATTGCCCGTCTGGGTGGCTTCGGAATCAGTGTCATGGTTCGACACTGGATGAAGACACTTCGTTATCGTTCGTTTCTTGCGGACCCCTCGATAGATCCGGCATTGCCCAGTTTTGACGGTCCCGTCATTTTCCTGTTTTGGCATGAATATATTCCCTTTCCGTTTTATCTGAGAGGACGTTGTAATATTGCGATGCTCTTAAGCAGACACCGTGATGCAGAATTATTATCACACGCTGCCAGGTACATGGGCTTTAAAACGGTACGCGGGTCAACCAAACGAGGTGGAGTCGCGAGCCTGCGTCAATTAATTGACAAGGGGCAGACGATGAATCTGACGATGACACCAGACGGCCCTCGAGGTCCACGGCGGACGGCTGCACCTGGGTGTGTCTACTTGTCCTCGAAACTTCAGATTCCTCTGGTTTGTCTTGGGTTTGGCTATGACAACCCTTGGCGCGTTTCCAACGCCTGGGATAACTTTGCAATTCCACGTCCTTTTAGTCGGGCAAGAATGGTGGCTAGTCCTCGCATACAAGTACCCGAGAATCTTGATCGAGAGGGCATAGAGACCTATCGGCAATACGTAGAAGCCTCTTTGAACGAGTACACGGACGTTGCTGAGAAATGGGCAACAGATGGCACAAACTGGCCGGGACAACGGGTCATGTTGCGAGAACCATCACCGCTGGTTTATCGTCGGGCGGCTTAATATTCAGCTGCGACTGAGAGCGGTGCCAATCTACTGGGTTCCTATGTTCTTTTCACGCGATACAATTGGGAAACGTGGGGATTTCCACGATACGTCGTTATGCTGCTTATGCGACACGAAGAGTCAATGGGCGTCCTAAAATGAATAGCCAGAGTTTGTTCGAATCGTCTCCCGAAGAGAATTCTGAATCACAAGATGATCAACAGCAGGTGCTTTCGGTATCCGAAGTCAATCATCTGGTGAAGCAGTTGGTGAATGAGGCGTTTCCCACGATGTGGGTGAGCGGTGAGATTTCGGACATTGCCCGGCCGCGAAGTGGTCATCTGTATTTCAATTTAAAAGACGCCGATGGGCAATTGCGCGGAGTGATTTGGCGAGGATCAGCCGAAAAGCTTGCGTTTACCCCGGAAGACGGGCAGGAAGTGCTCTGTCGTGGCAAGCTGGACGTGTATCCACCGCAGGGTAGTTACCAACTGATTGTTCGTCATATGCAGCCACTTGGTGAAGGTGCTATGCAGGTGGCGCTGCGGCAGCTTAAAGCGAAGCTTGAATCCGAAGGTCTGTTTGATCCGGTAAATAAGAAACCACTGCCGGGATTCCCCAAACGAATCGGAATTGTGACGAGTCCTTCAGGTGCTGCAGTACGCGACTTTTTGGAAGTTGTCCGCGGCCGGATGGGTGGTATTCATGTTTTTGTGATTCCAGCGAAAGTGCAAGGTGCCGGTGCCGCCAATGAAATAGCAAACGCGATACGGTTGGCGAATTCACTGAGTGATCCTCTGGATGTTCTGGTCGTAGGCCGTGGCGGTGGATCGCTTGAGGACTTGTGGTGTTTTAACGAAGAAGCCGTTGTACGGGCGATATTTGAATCACATGTACCGGTTGTGTCTGCTGTTGGCCATGAGATTGATGTGACTCTGGCCGATCATGTGGCCGATATACGTGCTTTAACGCCAACACATGCCGGTGAGCTTGTTGTGCCATCGCGAGATGCATTGATGACAGAAGTAGATCAACTTGCATTTCGCATGAGAAATCGAATTGAACGGATGGTACAGCAGGGAAAACAGCGTCTCGAGGCGTTAGCATCGCGTCCGGTATTACGAAGACCAGAAGAAATGTTTTCCGTCTTAGCACGTCGCGTAGACGAATTGGAATTGCGAAGCGAACGAGCTATCGATACTCAACTATCCAAGAGCAACGAACGACTTGGTCTGTTTGCAGCACAATTGCAGTCACTCAGTCCACTTGCTGTGCTTAGCCGTGGCTATAGTGTAACCAGTGACTCTGACAATAAAGTGATTTCCAGTATTCGTGATGTGTCGGCAGATCACCTGATAACAACCCGCATTTCTGATGGCCGAATTATCAGTCGCGTGGAGTCCACTCAGTCAGATTCTGACGAACCGAAAAGCTAACTACTTGAATGAGGAATTGATCAAAGATGGCTGATGAGCAGAAAAAAATCTCTTTTGAAGAAGCGCTTGGCCAATTGGAACAAGTCGTTCAGTCATTAGAAGATGGTGAACTTGGTCTGAATGAATCACTCGAAGAGTACCAGCGTGGTGTGGATTTGTTGAAACAATGTCACGCAACCCTGGAAGATGCCCAACGTAAAGTCGAGTTGCTAACAGGAGTCACTGATGGCAACCCTGAGACACAACCGATCGATGACTCGGAAATGGATTTAGATGAGAAACAGGCATCCCGTAGCCAGCGCCGTACGGGTAACTCTGCCGATGAGACAGCCGAAGCCGAATCCGGCGATGTGGACGATTCAGATACTCTCTTTTAGAATGAGCTTTATACTCAATTTGCCTATCTAAACCCCACCGAAAGTACTGAATGCTAGCTGGCAACAGGTCCGAGTTGACCGAGATTCTAGAACAAGCGAGTACGCTGGTTGAGGCGAGACTGGTTGAGCTAACCAAGTTCAGTCAGGATTGCCCGGATGAGTTGCGTAATGCCATGCGACATATATTGCTAGCATCCGGTAAGCGATTGCGGCCGGCAATGGTGTTAATGGCAGCGGATGCCTGCGGTCAGAGAACTAACGCCAGTTTGGCGGCGGCCTGTGCCATCGAGATGGTGCATACGTATTCGTTGGTTCATGACGATTTGCCAGCTATGGACGATGATGAGCTGCGGCGCGGGGTTGCAGCGTGCCACATTAAGTTTGGTGAGGCCACCGCTATCCTGGCTGGCGATGCACTGCTTACGTGTGCTTTTGAAACCCTGTCAAACTGTAATGATGACCCGGACGTACTTATCCAGTGTGTTTCACAGTTGTCGCATGCAGCAGGCGCGTCGAATATGGTTGGTGGACAGATTGATGATCTGGCTGCAGAGTTTTCCGTAGGAGACGTTGAACAATTGAAGCGAATTCACCGTCGCAAAACGGGCGCAATGTTTCGAGCGGCTGTAAAAATGGGGGCGATTTCTGCTCGGGCAACTGATCAGCAGGTTGAAGCACTTGACCAATATGCATGTGCATTAGGATTAGCATTTCAAATCGTTGACGATCTGCTTGACCTTCAGGGTGATACTAATCAACTTGGAAAGCAGGTTGGAAAAGACGCGGAACACGGAAAGCTAACCTACCCCGCACTACTTGGTGCTGAGGAAAGCAGTCGGTTAGCTGGTGAGTTGATTGAACAAGCAGTAGATTCACTTCGTATTTTTGAAGGCGAGGCTGAGCCGCTTGCACAACTCGCTCAATTTGTTGTTGATCGGCATAACTGACCTGCCGACTCAGCGAGCCACTGGAAAATGCTACTGAAGCGTCCAATAAATAGACCATGAGTGACATACACGATAACAAGAGCCATCCACTGCTTTCTCAATTAGAGGACGCGGTGGCATTGCAGTCGATGAGCAACCAGCAGCTCAACGATCTCGCTGATGAAGTGCGTGATGTACTTTGTACACTTCTTGAAGAGAGGTCAGCACACTTTGCATCCAATCTTGGTGTCGTTGAGTTATGCCTGGCCCTGCACAGCACATTTGACTTTAGGCATGATCGCTTGATTTGGGATACGGGACACCAAATCTATCCTCACAAGCTTGTTACCGGTCGATATAACCAATTCATGTCGATACGAACTAAGAGCGGGTTGATGGGATATCCTAACCCGGTTGAAAGTGACTATGACTTGTTCATGACGGGGCATGCCGGTGCAAGTGTGTCCACCGTTTTAGGTTTATCCAGTGGTGATGATATTCTTGGTCAGGATGATCGTAGAGCAGTAGCGGTCATCGGCGATGGCGCATTTCCATCTGGTATGGTCTATGAGGCGCTTAATAACGCTGCTCATCTGGACATACCTGTTATTGTGATTCTTAACGACAACAAGATGTCGATTTGCCCGCGTGTTGGTGGCGTTGCATCCTACTTCGATCGATTACGTACCAATCCGATTTATACAGGATTGAAAACAGGCGTAAGCGAAGTACTTAATAAGGTTCCGGTATTTGGAGATCCTGCGGAACGATTCCTGCAGCAGGTGAAGGAAGGTGTGAAAGCCGGACTTCACGGCGGAATGATGTTTGAAGAGATGGGATTTAAGTACTTCGGCCCGATTGATGGTCATAAGATCGGGTTGCTTAAGAAATATTTGAAAATGGTTCGCGATATTGACGGACCTGTGATGTTGCACGTAATTACGGAAAAGGGACATGGATACGAACCTGCTCAGTCTGACCCAGTTTACTTCCATTCCCCACCGCAATTTAAAGACGAGATAAGTAATGCGACTTCTGCTGGCGTTGTTGAAGACGATTCAGAATCCGTCGAGTCACTACCAGCAACTCCACCGGCAACTTCACCAGTAGCAGCGAGAAACTACACGCACTTTGCCACGGATGCAATTTATGAACAGCTGCAATCCCGGTCAGATGCCGTTGTGTTGACAGCAGCAATGTGCCAGGGGAATAAGCTGGAGAAAGTGCGAGACGAGTTAGCTTCCCAGTTCTTTGATGTCGGTATTTGCGAGAGTCACGCAGTTGCCTTTGCTGCCGGACAGGCCAAAGCAGGTCTGCGACCAATCGTTGCCATATACAGCACGTTTTTACAACGAAGTTTCGACCAGATATTCCAGGAAGTCGCACTGCAGGACTTACCTGTGACCTTTATGCTTGACCGAGCCGGCCTGGCAGGGCCAGATGGCCCAACACATCACGGCGTGTTTGATCTTGGGTATTTGCGATTGTTTCCCAACATGGCAGTGCTGTCTCCCGGCGATGGACTGGAATTGGCATCGATGCTCAGTTTTGCTTTAGAGCACGATGGCCCGGTTGCTATTCGTTATCCCAAGGCAGTTGCTCCTGAGATTCAACGAGAAATTCCTTCTGTGGAATTGGGTAAGGCAGAGGTCATCAGCAAAGGCACCGATGGCACGATCCTCTCATGTGGAGCCATGCTATCTGAGTCGATAGTCGCGGCAGCCAGACTGGCTGATGAGGGCATAAGTGTCGGGGTTGTCAATACTCGCTTCATTAAGCCCCTAGATGAAGATGTGGTATCTAAAGCGTTACGGAACAGTTCGTTTGTGGTTACAGTTGAAGAAGCGGCACTTGTCGGTGGATTCGGAAGCGCGGTGATGGAGTTTGCGGAACAGCGTCGAATCAATACGAACCATGTGAGGCGTTTGGGAATCCCGGATATCTTCGTGGAACATGGTAACCGTGATGAATTACTCGCCGAGTTGGGTCTCGATGCGGATGGAATCTGTCGTGCCTGTCGTGAGATGATCGACGACAAGAACCGCTTTTCAGATGCAGTAGTTCAGTAATGCTGCATGAACCTAGAATGTGACCCGTATACGCTATGAACTCGTCAAACGTATCAGATGTGAGCTGGAGTGGCCAACGACCCAAGGTGGTTGTGCTTGCTCGCGACTCAGCAAGGCAATCTAGCGCCTTTGCTCCGCTTTTTGAGTTGATTTCAGCACAGTGTGATGTTGTCGTGGACGACGCGTCTTTTTCATCCCCTTTAATGGAGAGTGAAGCTCACCTAGCAATCGTACTTGGAGGTGACGGCTCGATACTGCATGCCGCACGTCAGATGGGTGAGCGCCAATTGCCGGTGTTAGGGGTGAATCTTGGTAAACTTGGATTTCTGGCGGCTACATCGCCTGGGGAGCTTGATAGCGTCTTAAGCAGTGTAGTGGCGGGAGACTGCCATATTCAGGATCACTTAATGTTCAAATGCACCGTCCAACGTAACGGTGAAGTCCGCGCAGAGTGTCTTGGTCTCAATGAAGCGGCAATTCTTGGTGGAACACCATTTTCTATCCTGGACATCGATCTCTACGTTGACTCAAAATGGGCAACTTCGTATAGTTGCGACGGCTTAATCATAAGTACACCCGTTGGTTCGACAGCACATAGCTTGTCGGCAGGTGGCCCCATCGTTCAAAAGACGATGGATGCCTTTGTGATTTCTGCTATTAGTCCGCACACACTGACAGTTCGGCCAGTAGTAGATTCAGCCCAGCGTGTTTATGAGATGGCTGTCCGGCAGTCGAATCAATCAACGTCGATTACAGTAGACGGGCAAGTTATCGCGGACCTATCGGTCGATGACCGAGTACGTGTAACGCGTGCTGAGCCTCGTTTTCGATTAATTGAAGTTGAGGGACACAACGACTACCAGACACTGCGAGAGAAGTTAGATTGGGGCGGAAGGATTCGCCACAAAAAATAAACTAAGACTCTCTGTACGCATGCCCATCGTGCGTACAGGTAATTCGTCAATGCAGGGAGGCAATGATGAAGGGTTTCAAGGCTTACCGAATCGCATATCTGAGTGCGATCTTACTCGTCGTCACTTCCGTCATGCAGTTTGTATCTGCTGACGATGCAGTGGAATCCGCTGTGAAAGCGGCAACCAAGACCGCTGCGGCAAATAAGTACGAGCTGAAATACAAGTTTCGCGAAGGCGACGAGATCCGAATCAAAGTCGTACAGTTGGTGTCCATGAATACCCGGATTCAGGGTACCGAAGAGTCCATGCGTTCACGTAGTGAGGCAATCAAATACCTGAAGGTTCGTTCGGTGGATGGACAGGGAAATATTTCTCTTGATCATCAGGTAGAACGCGCCAACATGTGGCAAAAGATTTCGGGTCAGGAGGAAGTGCGTTATGACAGCACCTCTAATAATCCGGTACCGGAGCAGTACGAGGCCTTGAATCAGCGCATCGGTAAACCGCTTACGACCGTCCTTATTACGCCCAGCGGACAGATGCTCGAACGTAAGGACCACATTTTTACCTATAACCCCGGAATCGGCTTGCTATTGCCCCCTCTACCGCAAGGCGAAGTCTCTATTGGTCACAAATGGTACATGCCGGACCAAACCAAGGTGCGCCTTCAGGATGGCAGAGTAAAGACGATCCAGCTACGCAAACACTACTCGCTGGAAAAAGTCGAAAACGGACTGGCGACCATTAAGCAACGTACAGAGATTCTCACACCAATTACCGATGCCAAGGTGAAGAGCCAGGTGATCCAGAGAATCCAACATGGCTATCTTAAGTTTGATATTCAAGCCGGTCGGTTATTCAATTCGCGGCTCGAGTTAGATGAACGGGTAATCGGATTCAACGGTCCGACCAGCCATATGCACTATCTCGGAAGGCTGACAGAGCAAAGTGAACTTGTTCGCGATGGTGTGCGGAAAGTTTCAGTTAGGTAACACGATGTGTCGTGCATTTCTCTCGGTAATGATGTGCATTCTTGTTGCCGAATCGTCGTATGCTCAACAGTTAATCTCATTTCGACCGGCGGGCGAGGTGCGCCCGTTAATCACTAGATACTATGCGACCGATGCCGTTGGTGATTCAGTGGTTCAGTCAACCGATGGTCGCCTTCACAGTATTTCAAAAGGCAACGGCAAATTCCTTGATGGTGGCAATGCGAGATTCAAACCACTCGGTGCCGATCAAGTTGGGCGCGATGTGCAGCAACGACTGGGGGCGGGATTCTCAGTTTATCGCACTCAGAATTACGTCGTCGTATATGAGTCATCTCGCGAATTCGCTAAATGGTGCGGGATGTTTGTTGAACGATTGAATCGTACATATTACGCCTTTTGGAAGAATCAGAACGTGCCACTGAAGGAGCCGACGTTCCCGTTGGTCGTGGTGGTTTACAAGGATCGGAATTCGTTTGAAACGCGATGCCGCCAGGAGGTGGGCGACGGTGTGATTGGTATTCTCGGATACTATAGTCAGCACTCAAATCTGGTTCACGTCTATGACATGACTGCAGCAATAAAAAAAGAGACTTCGCCGAGCAATTGGAGTGGGGCTGTGTTGCGACACGCTAATGGCGAGCGACAAATAGCGACCCTGGTTCACGAAGCGGCTCATCAGCTGGCATGTAATGCCGGGCTGCAGCAGCGATTGGCACCCTACCCTGCATGGTTGAGCGAAGGCATAGCGATGTTTTTTGAAACTCCGAATCTCACACACCAAAAAGGCTGGAATGGAATTGGATCGGTGCATCGACAGAAACTCTCCGATTTTCTCGTCGCCCAACGCGATGGTCTCTGCCCTGCATGGCGCGACGTGATTCAAAGCAACGGTAGCTTTTCAAACTCCGAGACGGCGCTCGCAGCGTATAGTCAGTCCTGGTTGCTGACGTATTACCTGTACAAAAGAAAGCGAGCTGAATTCGTACACTATGTGCAGCAGTTGGCGGAAACCAAGCCCTTCGATGACTCTACGAAAGAGAGATCTGAATCAGTTTTTTTCAAGGCATTTGAATTGGATGCTAGTTCGATGGCTGAAGCTCTGCGGCGATTCTCACAAAGTTTAGTGAGATAGCGAATTGCGTTGGGCTACAACACGTCGGTGTAGGAACTGCGATTAAACGGGTACAAGAATAAAGTAGGTTGTATCCGGCTCGGTACTGCGAGTAAAATTAGACTGATAGAAACAGGATATGCACAGGTGTGTGCATGGGAATAAGCAAATCTGGAGTAAAGGCAAATGACCAAGGCGAAATCAGAAAACTCACGAAGAGATTTCCTTACTACAACGTCCGCAGCCGTTGGCGGTGCAATCACAGCATCGATAGCAGCATCCACTCCAGTTCATGCTGCTGGATCGGACATCCTTAAAGTTGGATTAATTGGTTGTGGTGGTCGTGGTAGCGGTGCTGCTGTAAATGCAATGCGGGCAGAAGATAATGTCCAGATAACCGCACTCGCTGATGCGTTTCCAGATCGTGTTGAACACGCAAAGAATATCTTGAGCCGGCAAGTTGGTGATAAATACCAGGTAACCGACGAAAACTGCTTTGTAGGCTTCGATGCCTACAAACAGCTTGTGACATCGGATGTAGATGTTGTACTGCTGTGTACACCGCCTCACTTCCGCCCGGTGCAGCTGCGTGCAGCCATCGAAGCCGGAAAGCACGTGTTCTGTGAAAAGCCGGTTGCTGTGGACCCCACAGGCGTCCGTCACGTAATGGAATCTTCACAGCTCGCAAAAGAAAAGAATCTGAATCTAGTTTCCGGTTTGTGCTGGCGTTACGATTACGGCGTACGAGCGGTGATGGATCAGATCAAGTCGGGTGCTATTGGTGATATTGTCGCCATTCAGGAAAACTACCTAACCGGAACGCTCTGGCACCGTGGTCGCAAAGAAGGCTGGAGCGAAATGGAATACCAGATTCGAAACTGGTTGTACTACACCTGGTTGTCCGGAGATCATATCGTCGAGCAGCATATCCATAGCTTGGACAAAGCAATGTGGCTAAACGACGATGTACCGCCAGTACGTGCGTACGGATTAGGTGGCCGTCAGGAGCGAACTGATTCGCAGTGGGGACATGTCTTTGACCACTTTGCCGTTTGTTACGAATGGGAAAGCGGTGTGAAGACGTTTGCCTACACCCGCCAAATGCAAGGATGTCACAATGATGTCGATGACTATGTGCTTGGCACAAAGGGTCGTGCAAGAGTCCTTCGAAACGATATCACCGGCGAGACAGAATGGAAATATCGTGGACCAAAACCGAGCATGTCCGATGTGGAACATAAAGAGTTGTTGGCAGCAATTCGCTCAGGCAATACGATCAATAATGGCGACTACATGTGCAAAAGTACATTGCTCGCAATTCTGGGACGTGAAGTCTGCTACACGGGTGCATCGATTTCGTGGGATGAAATCCTCAATAGCAGTCAAAACCTT
>Ga0114933_10002733_pt1 | contig 17851 bp, 16 predicted proteins | sample 4SBtaG_FD_89691 | JGI IMG/M metagenome (GOLD analysis project Ga0114933, IMG submission 89691) | Deep subsurface microbial communities from Kolumbo volcano to uncover new lineages of life (NeLLi) - 4SBTROV12_W25 metaG | ecosystem: Environmental > Aquatic > Marine > Volcanic | place: Kolumbo... | reverse complement strand
CGTGCCGGCGCAGTCGACCGTGCGAGCTCCGGCGGGCGCAGCTCCCGTCCCGACCGAGACGATTCGCCCCTCCCGGATCACGACGGTGGCGTTCTCGACAGGGTCGCCCTCCCCGGTCAGGACGGTCGCCCCCACCAGCGCAGTCGTGTCGGAGGCGTCCTGAGCACACGCTAGCGCGGCGGTGGTGAGCGAACCGAGCGTGAGCGAGCCGAAGAGGAGCATCGTGCAGCGGCGCATCACTCACCTCCCATCGTGAGCTCGAGGTCCTGACCCAGCTCGAAGTCCGTTCGATGCACGGGGTGGGGTCCGGAGTTGCGGTCATAGACCTGCAGGCCATCGATGTAGACGAGATCGGCGCGGGTATAGACGCTGAACGGGTTGCCCGACCAGACGACGACGTCGGCCATCTTGCCCACCTCGAGGGAGCCGGTTTGTTCCTGGATGCCGAGCGCCCAGGCGGCGTTGATCGTGATCCACCGAAGCGCTTGGTCCTCGCTGATCTCGATGCCCGCCCGCTGCCCCGCACTCATGGCCTTGGCGGCCTCCTGGTTGAGGCGCTGAATCAGCATCGCGCTGTCGGAGTGCACGACCCCTCGGACCCCCGACTGGGTCAGGAGCGCGAGGTTCTCCTCGATGGTGTCGTAGGCCTCGAGCTTGAAGCCCCACCAGTCGGCCCAGGTGGAGACGGCGATCTCATGCTCCGCCAGCAAGTCGCGGATCTTGTAGGCCTCGACGGCGTGGTGGAAAGAGCGGATCCGGAATCCCAGCTCCTCTCCGACCTCGATCATGCGGGCCATCTCATCGCCGCGGTAGCAGTGCATCTGAATCAGCACCCGACCGCTGCGCGCTCCGAGAAGCCGCTCGAGGCCGAGGTCACGGGCCGGCGGGGCCGGCGCCGGGCCCGGGTTCTCGGCTTCGGCGTCGCCCGCCTCAACGGCCGCCACATAGGTCGCCTGACCGCGCTGCCACTGAACGTGCTGCGCCTGCCAGTCTTCGTAGCTTCGCCCGTATTCGATCGCCTGCTGGAAAGCCTGCCGGTAGCCGAAGAAGTTGCCCATGCGGGTCATCGGGAAGGAGGTCCGCCCTCCGTACACCCGCTTTGGGTTCTCACCGCAGGCCATCTTGAGCGTCTCGGGGGCGCCCGGGAAGGCCATCTCGCTCACTGTGCGCCCGAGGTGCAGGCGCAGGATCGCCCCTGCGCCTCCGATCAAATTCCCGCTCCCCGGCAACACCTGGATGGTGGTCACGCCGCCTGCGATGGCTCGCGGGATCTGAGGGTCTTGGGGCCAGAAGGCGTCCGCCGCTCGGACCTCGGGCGTGGTCGGGTCGCTCATCTCGTTGCCGTCCGAGGTCGCCCGCACGTGCGGGCTCGCGTACACGCCCATGTGCGAATGCGTGTCGATGATGCCCGGCGTGACAAACCGCCCAGTGACGTCGATCTCGCGGGCGTCGGCCGGGATGGTCGTGGCCTCCCGTGACCCGACCGCGAGCAGCCGACCGTCCTCCATCACGACGACACCGTCCTCGATGATCTCTCCGTTGGCGGTCATCACGGTCCCCCCGACCAACGCGATCAGCGGGGACTCGATCGCCAGCGGTGCCGACGGCTCAGCGGCCCACGGGAGCGGCGGAGGGTCCGGGTCGGGGGTGGTCGAGGCGATCGTCTGAGCACCGCCGCAGGCGGTCAGGACGAAGAGCGCGAGCGCCGTGGCGCTGCGGGCGAGATGAGTTTCGCTCGGCATCGGGCGGCGAGGATATAGCCTCCCGACATGTCGAGCGAGCGCGGAGCCGGAGCACGTGGCGTCGCCTGGGTTCTCAACCTCGCTGCAGAGGTGGAGCTCGGGGGTGGGAGGCTGAGCGCGGCCGCAGAGCGCCGCATGGATGACGTGCGACGTTCGATTCCCCTACCCCCCGGGCACCGCGTGCTCGGTCGCGGCGAGGTCGACACCGCCACGGGCCTGGAGGGGCGCTGCTGGTGCCCTACCCCCCAGGCGCTCGAGCGCCTCACGAGGTCCGGCGCGTCCGTCCCTGCGGCCCCACCGTCGTCGGTCCTCCACCGCGTCAACGAGCGTGGCTTCGCGCATGAGCTCAGAGCGCTCCCCGAGGCGCTGCGCTGCCAGGACATCGACGCGATCCGCGCAGCCACCGAGCGCCCCGGCCGGTGGCTCCTCTTTCGAGCGCTCACGTTCGCGGGCCGGGGACAGCGGCGCGTCGATCGAGGACAGTGGAGCGCGACCGATGAAAGCTGGTCCAGGGTCTCTCTGCGCATGGGCGCCGTGTACGTCTTGCCGCGCGTCGAGGTCGAGCTGGAGGTCTCGCTGCATGGCCGCATCGAGGGAAAGGAGCTGCGCGTGGGGCGGCCGACGCTGAGCTCCGTTGACGCCAATGGGCAGTGGATCTCCGCGCGCGTCTCCCAGGATGAGCTCTCGCCGCAAGAGCAAACCTCATTGCAAGATGCCTTCAACGACGCCGCCCGAGCGCTCCGCACGGCCGGCTACTTTGGGCCCTTCGGAATCGACGCGTTTCGCCACACGGGAGGCTTTCACCCGCTCTCGGAGATCAACGCCCGCTATTCGATGGGGTGGCCGGTGGGCATGGGCGGTTGGTAGGCACGCTCAGCGTTCGAGAGACTCGGCCCGCTCGCGTCGCCGCTCTCGCTCGACGACCGGCATCATCGCTCGCTGCGCCTCACCCGGCTCGATCAGCACGACCTGGTCTTGCTCCGGATGTCGCGCTCCGCGTTCGAGCAGGATGCGCATCGCGTGCTCAGGAGCGAGCCCGTCGTTGCTCCGCCCCGGCAAAGCCATGACCGAGGTTCGCACGAGCGCTCGGTCCAAGGTCGTGAGCATGTGTTCGACGACTTGCACCGCGACCTCCTCGTCGAGAGCGTCTCGGTCGCCAGCCCCGAAGAGGAAGAGCTTGTCGAACGGGAGCCGCGGACGCGCGGGGATCAGAAGTGCTTCCCCGAGCCGTCCCGTGGCACGCCCGCGGAGCAGCATGCGCGAGATCTGTCCGCAGAGGCGCCAGTCGACCAGCCCCACGGCTCGCCGGAGAGGCCGCTGGTCTTCGAAGAAACAGAGGGCCAACGCCTCACTCTTCAGCTCATCGAGGCGGCGCAGGTCCGGTGCGACGAACCGGACTTCCACTTCACTTCTTCCCGATGTCGGACGCGATGCGGTCGAGCACGCCGTTGACGAAGCCCGCGCTGTTTTCGCTGCCGAAACGCTTGGCCAGCTCGACCGCCTCGTTGAGCGTGACCCGGCGGGGAACGTCGTCCATCGCCAGCAGCTCGAAGGTCGCGAGCCTCAAGATGTTCCGGTCCACCCTCGCCATGCGCTCGAGGCGCCAGTGCTGGCTGACGTCACGGATGATCCCGTCGATCTCGTCACGCTTGTCGGCCCAGCCGCGAACGAGCTCGTTTGCGAACGACTCGCCCTCCCGACTCGGCCCCAGATGCGCCCAGAACGACTGCACGGCCTGCTCGGAGCTGACCTCCGACACGTCCATCTGGAAGAGCATCTGCAGCGCGGCCTCGCGCCCTTTTCTTCTGCTTCCCATGGCGGTGCCGTCAGTAGCCGGCGGCCTGCAGAGCGCGACGGAGGTTGACCATCTCGATCGCGGCGAGCGCAGCTTCCCAGCCCTTGTTGCCAGCCTTCGTGCCAGCCCGCTCGACCGCCTGTTCGATCGTGTCGGTCGTCAGGACGCCGAAGAGGACCGGGACGTCGGTCTCCCACATGGCCGCCCCGCAGCCCTTGGCCAGCTCCCCCGCCACGTAGTCGAAGTGGGGCGTGGAGCCACGGATGACGGCCGCCAGAGCGATGACCGCATCGACCTTGCCCGACGCAGCAAAGCGCTTCACCACGAAGGGCACCTCGTAGCCGCCCGGCGCCCGGGCGACCACTACGCTCTCGCGCGGGATGCCGTGCCGGACGAGCGCGTCGATGGCGCCCTCGAGCAGACGATCGGTGATGAAGTGATTGAAGCGGCCGACGACGATCGCGAACCGCGCTCCTTCGGGGGCTTCGTAGCTTCCTTCGACGTTCTGTTCTGCCGACATGTGTTCCTCGGTTCCTCGAGCGGCGTTGCTGAGCCGCTGGCGGGTTCAGTGCTTGGTCTCACCCATGATCGCGGCCACGTCCATCTCGGCCGAGTGCACGCTCATGCCCTCAGCCGCGGTGACGAGCACCTGCTCGACGATCTCGAGCCCGTATCCCTCGAGAGCGGCGATGCGCCGAGGGCGGTTGGTGAGGAGTCGGATCCTGCGCAGCCCCAGGTCACGCAGGACCTGCGCGCCGATGCCGTACTCGCGCAGCACCTGTCCCTGCTCCATCGGGGTGCGGCGGACCCGGGCTCCCGTCCGAGCGGCGAGGTCAGCGTCGAGGTCGATGGCGGCCGGCGGAATGAAGACGATGACGCCCTTGCCGATCTGCTCGATGCGCTCGACGACGTCGGCCATGATCGTGCGCCCGCGGCGGCGCACGCCAAAGACGTCGCCGAGCACGCTGCCCGTGTGCATGCGCACGACCGTCGGCTGCTCGTTCATCTCGCCGAGGGTGAGCGCCAGAAACTGACGGTCGCCAGCGCCATAGGTGTGCGCCGTCCACTCGGTCCCGGAGAAGAGTTCCAGCGTCGCGCTGGAGAGCCGCTCGACGAGCTTCTCGTGCTGCAGCCTGAACTGGATGAGGTCTGCGATGCTGAGGATCCGCAGGCCGTGCTTGTCCGCGAAGCCCACGAGATCGGGCATGCGCGCCATCGTGCCGTCCTCGTTCATGATCTCGCAGATCACGCCCGCCGGCTTGAGCCCCGCCAGCTGCGCCAGGTCGACCGACCCCTCGGTGTGACCGGTGCGCCGCAGGACCCCGCCGTCGCGCGCCTTGAGCGGGAAAATGTGACCGGGGCTCACCAGATCCGTCGGCTCCGCGTCGTCGCGCACCGCGGTGAGCACGGTGTGGGAGCGGTCCGCCGCGCTGATGCCGGTCGTCACGCCCTCTCGGGCCTCGATGGAAACCGTGAAGGCGGTCGAGCGCGAGCCCTGCTTGCCGTCCACCATCATCGAGATGTCCAGCTGTGCGACGCGCTCCTCGGTCAGCGCGAGGCAGATGAGGCCGCGGCCGAAGCGCGCCATGAAGTTGATCGCCTCCGGCGTCGTCTTCTCCGCCGCCATCACGAGGTCTCCCTCGTTCTCGCGGTCCTCGTCGTCGACGAGGATCACGATGCGGCCTGCGCGCACGTCCTCGATCGCGCGGTGAACTCTCTCTATCGCGTCCTGTCGGGTCTGAGCTGCAGCCATCGGGGGCTTCATAGGACAGCGGACGAGGAGGGTCCAGCGAGCGCACCCTGGAAGAGCACGTCGGTGCCGAGCACACGGATGCGCGGGTCGAGCAGCCTCCAGCCGTCGGCGATCCTGCCGAGCGGCCCGGCGTCCGCCAATGGAATCGCGCCCGCGTCTCCGAGCAGCTTGGGAGCGACGAAGATGGCGGCCTCGTGTGCCAACCCGGCACGAAGCAAGGCGCCGTGCACCTTCGACCCTCCCTCGGCGAGGACCCGGACCACCCCGCGCGACACGAGCGCGCGTAGCGCCTCCGCGGTGTCCAGCCTGCGCCCCTCCAGCGCGACCTCGAGCAGCTCCACGCCGTCACGCTGGAGCGCGGCCCGCCGTTCCGCGGGAGCGTCCGTCCCGTGGAGGATCCAGGTCGGGGCAGACGAAGGCTGTGTGACCACCTTGGCCCCGGGGGGCGTCCTCAGCTCACTGTCCAGCACCACACGGACGGGGTCCCTGCCCTCGACGTGGCGTACGTTGAGCGATGGGTCATCGGCGATCACCGTGCCCACGCCCACCAGCACGGCGTCACACTGGTCTCGAAGACGGTGCGCTTCGGCCCGAGAAGCCTCGCCCGTGATCCAGCGGCTGTCGCCGGTGCGGGCCGCGATGCGTCCGTCCAGGGTGACGGCCGCTTTGAGCACGACGTAGGGCAAGCCCGTAGCCTGCGTGTGGGCCCAGTCCGCGATCAACGCTCGCGCATCCGCTTCGAGAACCCCCGTCACGACCTCGATGCCCGCCGCCTGCATCTTGGCCACCGCGCCGGGGCGCGGCGGGCTGGGGTCGGCGCACCCGATGACGACCCGCGCAAACTTCGCCGCGATGACCGCCTCGGTGCAGGGGCCCGTCCTCCCGGTGTGGTTGCAGGGCTCGAGCGTGCAGTAGAGCGTCGCGCCCGCGGTGTCGCCCGCCGCGTTCTGAATGGCGTCCACCTCCGCGTGATCGAGGCCCGCGCCTTCGTGGTGCCCGACCGAGATGATCCGCTCCCCCCGGGCGACCACGGCCCCCACGTGCGGGTTTGGGCTCGTGCGCCCTCGGGCCCCCTCCGCGAGCGCGCGTTTCATGAGGGCCTCGTCGACCGCCGCCTGCGTCACGGGGCGCTCGTTCTCTCGCCGAGGAGGTGGGTGAGCTCGGTCATGAACTCGTGGATGTCCTTGAACTGTCGATAGACGCTCGCGAAGCGTACATAGGCGACCTGATCGAGGTCGCGCAGCCGCTCCATGATTTTCTCCCCGACCCGCGCGCTAGAGACCTCTTTGTCACCGGTCTCCACCATCTCACGCTCGATGCGATCGGCGAGGCGCTCGAGCACCTCCGCTGAGATCGGCCGTTTTTCACAGGCTCGACGCACGCCAGCCAGGATCTTCAGTCGGTCGAACGGCTCCCGTCGACCGTCCTTCTTGATCACATAGGGCAGCACCTGCTCCACGCGCTCGTAGGTGGTGTAACGACGGCTGCACGCGTCGCACTCGCGACGACGGCGCGTGACCTCGCCGGCCTGGGAAAGGCGCGAGTCGATCACCCGGTTGTCTAGGGTCCCGCAGAAGGGGCACTTCATGGCGCGCGGAACCTAGGGCAAGCCTGGGAGCCGCACCACCAAAACGATGCAATTGCCCCGCGGTCGTGCGCCGCCAGAGGAGCTGCGCCGCGCTCGATGAACGAGCCGAGCCGCATGCGGCGGACGCTAGCGTCGCTCGAGCCGCACCACCGACTCCAGGTGCGCGGCCTGGGGAAACATGTCGAGGGCGATCGCATCCGTCGGCGTCCAGCCAGCTTTGCAGAGCACCGCGAGGTCGCGGGCCAAGGTCGGCGGGTCACACGAGACGTAGACCACCTCGGGGATCTCGAGCTTGATGATCCGCCGAATCGCGCCCGGCGCCCCCGAACGGGGTGGGTCGAGCACGACGACGTCGCTCCGGTCCGGGGCGCGGTACGTCTCCGCGTCGCCGGTGCGCACGGTCGCCTCGAGCTCCCGGGCTCGTAGGTTCTCTCGGCACGCATCCGCAGCCGCCTCGTCGTGTTCGACGGCGATCAGTCGCTTGGCCCCTTTGGCCAGCGCGACCGTGAGATTGCCGGAGCCGCTGAAGAGCTCCAGCACGTCCCGGTCTTTGGCCGATGCCAACTCAGCAACCCGATGCACGAGCACGCGGTTCACCTCGTCGTGGGCCTGAGAGAAGCCCGCGACGGTCCCGACCAACGGCATGCCATCGGCGTGCTCGCGGACCTCTCGGGGGGCGCCCCAGGTCGCGTCCATCGTGGCACCACCCACGCGCAGCGCGACGCCGGCGACGATGCCACCGCCGACCATCGCCTCGAGCGCCCCGTAGAGCTCGGGAGGCTGAGAGGCCTCGCTCCGGAGCGCCAGGACGGCGGCGCCGCCCTGTCCGAGCGCGAGGTGGATTTCGCCCTCCCCCGCTAGGTGCTGACCCAGCTGCGAACGCACCTTCGCGAAGGCCTCGTCCAGCACCGGGTCGAGGACCGCGCAGGCGCGCACGTCGGTGATGTCGTTCGAGCGCGGCGCGTGGTAACCGATGCGGGGTCGGGAGCGCCCAGCCGACCAGGCGAGGCGAGCCCTCCGGCGGTAGCCGAGGGTGCGCACCGGGGTCACCCAGCCGCGGCGAACATCTTCAGCGCCGGGCAGTCCGCGGATGGCGTCTTCGAGGAGGTCCCGCTTGAACTTGAGCTCGAGCTTCGGCGAGGCGACCATCATCGGGCACCCGCCGCACCGGCTCACGATTGGACACGGCGGGTCCTCGCGCTGAGAGGAGGCGTCGAGCACGCGGACCTTGTTGGTGTAGAGCACCCCCTTGGCGCGCTTGCGGACGGCGCTGAGTTCCACGCGTTCGCCCGGCAGAACGCCGGGCACGAAGACCATGCCCTGAGGCGTTTTTACGACCCCCTCGCCAAAGCGAGAAAGGTCGCGGACCGTTCCTTCGATGGTTTCACTCACTGCGTTGGGCCACTCGTCGGGGAAGCGCTGTCAAGGGGAAGCGCCGTCAGGGAAAGCGCTGAGCGGGGCTACCACGCTGATAGAAAAACGAGAAGGTTCCGCTGAGACTGCCGTTGGTTTCCTCCGGCGCGTCCGTCGCGGCGAAGCGCACATCGATCAGCTCTCCCTCGATCAACACGGCGCCTGGCTCGATGTCTGGCGCGTAGATGGCGTGGAACACGATCGCACCCGACTGGGCCTCCATGATGACGGGCTGGGTTACGAAGAAGTCCGGGAAGCCCGAGGGGCAGGACTGGTTCAGGTAGAAAACCGCCTGCACGAGTGACGTCTCGTGGGCGTCGATCTCGATCGGAAGCCCGATTCGGTTGCGAAACACCTCGTTGACGTCTCTGACCTGAATCATCAGGCCGTCCGAGTAGCCTTCGATCTCGCTGCCGCGCTGGATGCGGATGTTCAGCTGGTCCGCGGTCACTTCACCCGAGAAGAAACTCGGAGCGAGCTCGTACATCGGCTCGTCGATCTCACACTCGGGCGCCACCACGTGCCCCGAGAGCTCTCCCTGGCCCTGGCCGACGGAGCAGCCGGCGGCGACGGTGAGCAGACCGAGTACGCACCACTGCGACGCTCGTCGACTCACCGCTCTACGCCGCCAGGACACCACCGCCGATCACCTGCTCCCCACGGTACACCACCGCGGCTTGTCCTGGGGCAATCGCGCGCTGCCCTTCCTCGAACCTCACAGTGAAACCGCGCTCCGTCGGTGTCACGAGGGCGGCAGCTGCTTCGTGGCGGTAGCGCACCTGAACGAGCGCCTCGAAGGGCTCGGTCGGGCGCCCCGTCGTCCAGATGGCCTCGCTCACCGCTGCATCGCTGCCGAAGAGCTCCTCCTGCTCACCGACCACGACCTGTGCTTCATCCGGAAGGATCCGCAGCACGTATCGGGGAGACGCCCCACCGCCGAGGCCGAGTCCGCGGCGTTGGCCGACCGTGAAACGATAGACGCCGTCATGCCGAGCGATCTCGCGCCCGGACTCGTCGACGACGGCCCCGGGCTGGGCGCGCCCAGTCTCCCGCTCGATGAACCCACCGATGTCCCCGTCCGGTACGAAGCAGAGCTCCTGCGAGTCTTTCTTGTCCCAGTTGGGCACACCGAGGCGGCGCCCCTCCTTGCGAGTGTCGCCCTTCTCCATGGTGCCCAAAGGGAAGACACATCGTTCCAAGACATCGTGAGGAACGCCGTAGAGGAAGTAACTTTGATCCTTGCCGTGATCCAGACCACGCAGGAGGCGGATCTCGTTTGATGCGTCACGCGTGATCCTCGCGTAGTGCCCGGTCGCGACGGAGTCCGCGCCGAGCTCCCCCGCGATCTCGAGGAGCCGCCCCAGCTTCACTTGCTGGTTGCAGTGCACGCACGGGCTCGGCGTCGTTCCGGCGAGGTAGGACTTCACGAAGGGGTCGACGACCAGGGATCGAAACGCGGGGCGCTCGTCGAACACGAAGTGCGGGATCCCCAAGTGATCACAGGTGCGACGCGCGTCTTCGCGGTCCTCGGGCGCGCAGCACCGACCCACCATCTGCGCGCCCTGGGCGTCCCAGAGGTGCAGCGTGACGCCGACCAGATCGTAGCCCTGCTCGAGGAGCAGCGCGGCCGCAACGGAGGAGTCCACCCCTCCGCTCATCGCCACCAGAACACGTCCCTTGTCCGCCATCGGGTCCTGTTCTAGCGCGCGCTCTGGGACCGCGCTCGATCAATCACTGAACAAGGAGCCAGTCTTTGCCGCGTCGCGGTTCGTTTCAAACGAATGTTCTCGGCGAGCAATGGGAGATACAGAAAGCGATCCAATTCCGAAGACTTGGCGACTCAAGCGAGAAGCGACCTCACGCAATCGGCAAAACCTAGAATTTACTCGAAGGTGATTTTCGGCCGAGAACGCGCCTCAGGACGACGAGCGCCCGGTCGATGTCGGCGCCGGTCGTGGAGGGTCCCAAACTGAGCCGAAGCGCCGCCTCCGCGCGCCAAGCCTCGCCGCCCGCAACAGCCATGATCACCTCCGACGGTTCACCGAGACCGCTCGAGCACGCTGCTCCGTGCGACGCCATCAGGCCCTCGAGGTCGAGCGCCGCAACGAGTCGCGGGCCTTTCCATCCGCGCACGCTCACATTGCTCACGGTCCCGACCCGAGGCGCGTCGGCTCCGTTGACGACGCCAAACGAAAGAAGCTCCGCTTCGAGTCGGTCGCGGAGTTCGGCAATGCCGGGTTGCCTCGAGACACGCTCGCCGACGAGCGAGGCTGCGAAGGCAAAACCGGCCAGGGCGACGACGTCAGGGGTACCCGCGCGGCGCCCATGCTCCTGACCTCCTCCCAGCGCCCGGGGCTCGATCTGGGTATCTCGAGCGATCCAGAGGGCGCCCGCCCCGGCTGGGCCCCCGATCTTCGATGACGCCAACGCTACCGCGCTCGCGCCCAGGCGGCCCAGGTCGACGGGGACCTTGCCCAGGGCTTGGCACGCGTCGATGAAGAGCGGGACGTCGGCCGCGCGACACTGCGCCGCATACTTGGCGACGGGCAGGATGGTGCCGGTCTCGTGGTTGACCCACTGAATGCAGGCGAGGCTCACGCCATCGAGAGGCAAGATGTCTGGCGCCTCCCCTCCCGGTGTCTCGAGCAAGACGACCTCGGCGTCGAGCGCCGCGATCGAGGCGTGAACCGCCGGGTGCTCCAGCCGCGTGGTGAGCACGCGCGAACCACCGAGGCCGAGCACTCCGAGGTTGCAAGCCTCCGTGCCCCCGGCGGTGAGCACGAGTTCCGCTGGTTTTGCGCCGAGCGTGGCGGCGAGTTCTGACCGCGCACGTTCTGCCACCGCACGCGCAGCTCGACCGGCGGCGTGGGTGCTGGAGGGGTTGGCCCACCCGGCCGCGCGCGCCTCCTGCATCGCGGCTTCCACCCCCGCTGCCAACGGGCTCGCGGCGTGATGGTCGAGGTAGACCGCCACGGCGCTCAGGGCTCCACAGGGCTCAGCGGACGCACGCGGACCCGCAGCACCACCTCTGTGCCCGAGAGCTGGCAACCCGCAATCTCGTGCACGGGCGGGCTGTGCAGGGAGACCCCACCACCGAGCGCCTCCGCCACGCGGCGCGAGAACGCGAGGCCGAGCCCGACGCCGCCGTGGGCACGCCGGACGGATCCATCGACCTGGTAGAAGGCGTCGAAGACCTTCGCCTGCTGATGCAGCGGCACGCCGGGCCCGTCGTCCGAGATACGAAGTTCGAGGCTCGGCGCCGTCGGGTGGTCGACACGCGCAATTCCCACCGCAACCTGGCCGCCCTCCTCGGAGAACTTCCCGGCGTTGTCGATCATGTGGACCATCGCCCGACGCAGCTTGTCGGGATCCCCCGTCGCGTCGAGTCCGGCCGGCGCCGGCTCCACGTGGAGCTCGATCGACCGAGCCTCGAAGCGCGACCGGGTCTGTTCGATCGCCCTCGCTGCCACCGCGCCGAAGTCGTAGGAGCGACTGTAGAGGTGCATGCGACCGGTCTCGAGACCACTGACATCCAGGAGCGTGTCGATGAGTCCGCGCAGGCGCTCGGTGGACGCTTGCACCGCCGTCAGGCTCTTGAGCTGCATTGGCGTGATGGGGCCGAGCTCTTCGTCGATGAGCAGCCGCAGGTAGCCCACGATCGGCGTCATCGGGGTGGCCAGCTCGTGGCTCAGGTTGCGCAGGAACTCTCGCCTGAGCCGGGCGACCTCTTCGAGCTTGGCGTTGGCGTCGCTCAGCTCGACGACCTTGCGCTCGAGCCGCTCCACGATCCGTTGCCCGGCCAATCGGAGCTGTTTGGAGTCGGGTTCGGTGGAAGTCTCGCGGTAACCGCGCAAAAACCGAGCGATCTGCCGGGCAAAACGACGTGCCTGGATCGGCTTCTCGAGAAACCCGTCCGCGCCGACCGCGAGGCTGATGTCGCGGTCCCCCTCGGCGGTGATCGCGACGATCGGGACGCCATCGAGAGCCCGGATCCCGCGCAGTCGAAGGGTGACCTCATAGCCGTCTAGATCCGGCATTCGTAGGTCCACGAGCACCAAATCGGGGGAATAGGCCCGGGCGAGCCGAATGCCTTCGACCCCACCCTCCGCCTCGATCACCTCGTGCCCGGCAGCGTCGAGAAGCTTGCGGACGAGGAGCCGGTTTTTGGGGTCGTCTTCGATGTGAAGGATGCGCGCCACGGGGCGAGAGCGTAGCGCGTGCTTGACGAAGATGGGGCGTACCGATACTTCCGCGAGGTGGTCGATGACCTGGGAGGGCAACTGATTCGGGCGGGGCTGGTGACTCAACGCCAGCTTTCCGAGGTCCGCAGTGCGGCTCCACCCCACGATGGCGCGCTCATCACTGCGCTCTCTCAGCAGGGTCTCTCAGAGGATGGCCTCGCCGGATACTTCGTGGCTATCGGCCTCGGGCCGCTCATGGAGGCGGCAGACCTCGCGGCCGCTGATCCGAGCGTGACGGCAAGGGTGCCCGGGGTGATGGCGAGCGCCCTGATGGCCCTCCCGATTCGGGAGAGCCCCGCTGGACTCGTCGTCGCCATGGCCGCTCCCACGGACGAACACGCCATTCACGAGCTCGCGCGAGCGGCCGGTACGACGGTGCTGCCCACCGTCGCTCGGGTCAGCGATCTCACGGCCGCACTCCAGCGCGCGCACCCCGATGTCGCGAGCCCCCCTGCGCCCGAGCGGACCGATTCGGAGCCTCCGGTACTGGAGCTCGTCCGACCCAAGAAGAGCAGTGGTGATGGATATCTCGGGAGCACGAAGGGGGCCGAGCGCGTGGGAGCGCGCGCCGCGGTCCGAGCTCACGTTGCCTCCGATGACACAGAGATCTTCGTGCCGCTCGTGCGCAAGAAGCCTATCGCCCGAGTGCACCTCCCGTCTGAGCCGGCGCCTGCGGCTTTGAAGCCCGCGTCGCCGGGGGCCGCAGCGCCGCAGCCCGCAGCCCCCGACGCAGGGACATCCGACTCGGCGACATCCGAGCCCACAGCGTACGAGCGCCGCGTCGTCACCAAGAGCTTCACCAAGCTGCCCAAATCGGGTGCAGTGGTCCCGATCGGCGACGAGGAGCGCGCCTTGCGTCCGCCCGGCAAGCTCGACCCTGCGACGCACGGGCTCGCCACCAGCGACACGGAGGTCGACCAGCGCCTGACGGCCAACGCCCCGCTGGACGGCGACACGATCGTCGCTCTCACCCCTGGCCCGATCGTGCCCCCCGACCCGGCCACGCAGCCCTCCGGCCGGGTGGCGAGCGCCCGCTTTCCGAAGCCCCGGGAGAGTGAGCCCCCACGGACCAAGAACAAGAAGCCCACGAGCAAGAACTCGGGCCTCAAGGTCCCCGGCCCCAAGTCGAGGCCCTCATCGAAGGCGAAGCGGCCCAAGCCCAAGGCTCAGCCGACATCGAGGGCCCGGCTCGAACCCAAGGCGCGGCCCCAACCGGAAGCAAGCAAAGCCAAGCCCAAGGCCAAGACCAAGGCCACGGCCAAGGCGCAGCCCAAGGCCAAAACCAAGGCGCAGCCCAAGGCCAAAACCAAGGCGCAGCCCAAGGCCAAAACCAAGGCGCAGCCCAAGGCCAAAACCAAGGCGCAGCCCACGGCGAAGCCTCAACCGAAGGCCAAGACGCAGCCCAGGGTCAAGGCCAAGGCTCAACCAAAGCCCAAGGCCCAGCCCAAGCTCGAGCCGAAGGCCCAGCCCAGTCCCAAGGCCAAGCCCGAACCGAAAGCGCCGGCCCGCACGAAGCCGCGCTCGATCATCCCGGCTGAGCACGAGCGCTGGGGCAGCCTCGGTTCAACCGATAACAAGATCGACAAGAAGACCGCCGAGGTCCTCCGCGACTCCCGGCCCCCTCGACCCCTGGCACGTCCACCCGAGATCGGCGGCGTGCTCGCGGCCATCCGCGCGAGCCGGGATCGAGACGAAGTCGTCACGCAGGCTTGCAAGGGAGCGCTCACGGTCTCCCGCGCCACGGTCCTCCTGGCGCTCCGCAAGTCGGTTCTGAAGGGTTGGGGCGGCGCCGGGATCGGGATCTCCGATGATGCGGTCCGCAACCTGTGGATCCCGACCAGCAGCCCGTCGATGTTCCGCGAGGTGGTCGCCAAGAAGCGGCACTACCACGGGCCCTCCGGAACGGCCGCGGCCGATGGTCTCTTCCGGGCGGCGCTCGGCAGCAGAGGCGGCCCGGTCTCCCTGCATCCAATCCTCATCGGCGCGAAGCTCGTCGCGGTCCTCGCGGCCGACGACATGCGGTTTGCGGACGAGGGACGCATCCGCATCGAAACCCTGGCCAGGGCGGTGAGCGAAGCGTTCGAGCGCATCATCGTCGAGAAGCGGCGGCGCTAACTGAGCTCGCCCCGCTCCGGCGAGGCCCTGTTCAGTCCCTGGTCGTCCGCAGCTTCGCCGCCGGAGAATCGATCGAGCAGCGCGACCGCCGCCTCCGTCGCCGGTGTGGTGCCAGCGCGCACCTCCGCTTCGAGCCCAGAGGCGATTTCCATGACCCGAGGGTGAGTGCGAAGGCGGCGGGAGAGTTCATCCTGAACCGCTCGCCACATCCAGCTCACGGCCTGCTCCGACCGCAGGGCGGCAAGTCGGTCAGCCCCCTCGAGGGTGGCCCGGTGGGCCTCGATGCCAGCCCAGAGCTCCGGCACGCCGGCCTGGGTTCGCGCACTCACGGTGAGCACCTGCGGCTCCCAGGAAGGTTCTTTGCGGCCGAGGAGCCGAATCGCCATGTCGTACTGCTGCCTGGCCAGCTTGGCCGGGAGCACGTTGTCTCCGTCCGCCTTGTTGACTGCGATGAGGTCGGCGAGCTCCAGGATGCCGCGCTTGATGCCCTGCAGCTCGTCGCCCGCGTTGGCCAGCATCAAGACGAGGAAGCAGTCCACCATGTCCGCGACCTGGGTCTCGCTCTGGCCGACCCCGACGGTCTCGACGATCACGATGTCGTAGCCGGCTGCCTCGCAGATGAGCATGCTCTCACGCGTCTTGCGGGCCACGCCGCCCAAGGCACCGCGGCTCGGAGAGGGGCGGATGAACGCACGGTCGTCTCGCGCCAGAGCAGCCATGCGGGTCTTGTCCCCGAGGATGCTGCCGCCCGAGCGCCCGCTCGTCGGATCAACGGCGAGCACCGCGACCCGATGTCCCAGCTCGAGGAGGTGTTGGCCGAGCACATCGATCAGCGTGCTCTTGCCGACCCCGGGCACGCCCGTGATTCCGAGCCGAATCGCGGACCCGGTGTGCGCGCCGAGCCGCCGGAGCAGTTCTTGTGCGAGCCGATGGTGCACGGGGTGATCGCTCTCGACCAGCGTCAACGCGCGACCTACCGTGGCGCGATCCGCCGACAAGACCCCCGCCTCGTACGCGTCGAGGTCAGGCAGCTTCACGCGTCGTGCCCGAGGTGCGCCGCCAGCCTCTCGAGCAGGTCGGTGGCGGCCTCGGAGATCACGGTGCCAGGGCCGAAGATCGCGGCCGCACCGGCCTCGCGGAGCGCTTCGTGGTGATCGGGCGGAATGACGCCACCCACCACCACGAGGATGTCTTCTCGGCCAAGCGCTGCGAGCGCGTCGCGCAGCGCCGGCACGAGCGTGAGATGTCCGGCGGCTAGGGAGCTGACGCCGACGATGTGCACGTCGTTCTCGACGGCCTGGCGCGCGCTCTCCTCAGGCGTCGCAAAGAGGGGCCCGACGTCCACGTCGAATCCCAGATCCGCAAACGCCGTCGCAATCACCTTCTGCCCTCGATCGTGTCCGTCCTGACCGACCTTGGCGACCAGGATGCGTGGCCGGCGGCCCTCGGCGGCCGCGAACACTTCGCAGCGCGCCTGCACCTTCTCCAAGCCCTCAGTCGAGCCGCCCACCTCGGAAGCGTACACTCCCGAGACGGTTCGGATCTCTGCCTGGTATCGGCCCCAGACGCTCACCATCGCTTCGCTGATCTCACCGACGGTGGCCTGGGCGCGGGCCGCCTCGATGCTCAGCCCGAGCAGGTTGCCGTCCCCCGTCTCAGCGGCCGCGGTGATCGCCCGGAGCGTAGCCTCGACCGCGGAGCCGTCGCGTTCCGCTCGCAAGGCCTCGAGCCGCTTCACCTGCGCCGCGCGCACCGCCTGGTTGTCGACCTCGAGGATCTCGATGTCGTCCGCGGTCTCGGGGGGCAGGCAATTGACGCCGACGATGCGCTGCCGGCCCGTGTCGATGCGCGCTTGGGCGCGAGCCGCCGACTCTTCGATGCGCATCTTCGGCACGCCGGCTTCGATCGCTTTGGCCATGCCGCCCACCGCCTCGATCTCCTCGATGTGCAGGCGGGCCCGCTCCGCGAGATCATGTGTGAGACGCTCCACATAGAAGCTGCCCCCCCACGGATCGACCACACGACACGTGCCGGTTTCTTCACGCAAGAAGAGCTGCGTGTTCCGAGCCACTCGCGCGGAGAAGTCCGTGGGCAAGGCGAGGGCCTCGTCGAGCGAGTTCGTGTGCAGCGATTGCGTGTGACCGTGCGTCGCCGCCATGGCCTCGATCGCGGTCCGCGCGACGTTGTTGAAGACGTCTTGTCCAGCGAGACTCCACCCGGAGGTCTGAGAGTGTGTCCTCAGGGAAAGGGACTTGTCGTTCTCGGGGGAGAATGAGCGCATGATTCGGGCCCAGAGGAGTCGCGCCGCCCGCAGCTTCGCGACCTCCGCGAAGAAGTTCATGCCGATGCCAAAAAAGAACGAGATCCTGGGCGCAAATGCGTCCACGTCCAGACCGGCGGCCACCCCCGACCGCACATACTCGAGGCCGTCAGCCAGCGTGTACGCCAGCTCGAGGTCGGCCGTCGCGCCCGCCTCCTGCATGTGGTAGCCGGACACACTGATGCTGTTGAAGCGAGGCATGTTCGCTGACGTGTATTCGAAGATGTCAGCGATGATCCGCATCGAGGGCTCGGGCGGGTAAATGTAGGTGTTCCGGACCATGAACTCCTTGAGCACGTCGTTCTGGATCGTGCCGGCGAGCTGATCCTGCCGAACCCCCTGCTCCTCCGCCGCCACCACATAGAGCGCGAGCACCGGAAGCACCGCACCGTTCATGGTCATGGAGACGCTGGTGCGATCGAGCGGAATTCCCTCGAAGAGGATGCGCATGTCGCGGATGCTGTCGATGGCGACCCCCGCCATGCCCACGTCACCGGTGACCCGAGGATGATCGGAGTCGTAGCCGCGGTGGGTCGGTAGGTCGAAGGCAACGCTGAGGCCGCGCTGACCCTGCGCGAGGTTCCGCCGATAGAAGGCGTTCGACTCTTCAGCGGTAGAGAAGCCCGCGTATTGTCTGACCGTCCATGGCCGGCCGGCGTACATCGTCGGATACGGGCCACGAACAAACGGCGGGAACCCCGGCATCGAGCCGAGGTGGCTGCACGGGTCGAGGTCCCCCGCGTGGTAACAGCCGGCGATTTCGATGCCCTCGGGGGTCGCGACGCGCTGCACCGGACCGGGCGAGGCAGGCACCGCCGCCGTCCTCGGGTGGTCGAACGAGATCTCGTCGAAGCGAGGGACGCGACTCATGGGGCCTCCAGGCG
>Ga0114933_10002732_pt1 | contig 17853 bp, 16 predicted proteins | sample 4SBtaG_FD_89691 | JGI IMG/M metagenome (GOLD analysis project Ga0114933, IMG submission 89691) | Deep subsurface microbial communities from Kolumbo volcano to uncover new lineages of life (NeLLi) - 4SBTROV12_W25 metaG | ecosystem: Environmental > Aquatic > Marine > Volcanic | place: Kolumbo... | reverse complement strand
AGCGACGTTGTCTCATAGTCCTCCGGAGGAACCCGAAGATAGATATGAAAATCGACGACCGCGAACCGAATCAAAGCCGCGCGGAGCCCGGTGCGCACTATGTAACACCACTCCTTAAAGACGTTGCAGATCAGGCCGCGACAGCGGATACGACCAGTACGATATCTGCCGAGGTTATTTCTGCGATCAAAAAGAATCCGGTCATGACGATGACTGCTTGCGAGGATCTCGCTGGATTGAACGCCAACCTCGTCGATATTGGGCACGAGCTGGGCGCGTTGGCGCCGTGTTGTACTTCGACCGCTTGGATCGTATGGAATCATCTGATCTTGTTCCACCACTTTTCCGGCTTATTTGGTCCCGATCACCAAGACTTTTTAAAAAGCATTGTCACTAATGGTCACCTGATTACCCAAGGCGTTGGTCCTGGTACAGCCGTAACTGGGACTCGTAAAAACGGAAGCGTTCTAGTAGACGGTGTAACTGCCTTTGCGACGGGTTGTCGTTATAGCGATTGGACAGGCGTCGCTTTTATTGAGAATGGCAAAAAGGATTTGCAGTTCACCTTAGTGGACACACACAACCCTAAGGTACGAGTGGACCCAACTTGGGATGCGATGAGTGTTCGGGCCTCTGCGACCGATCATGTATATGTCGACAATATCGACGTGCCGGCGGAGCACATCGTCACCTGGCCAATGAAAGATCGCGAGACGTATCGGGATCCCAATCGGAAAATGATTCATCAGCGCTATCGCGATTGTTGGACCGCCTTGGGTTCTATGTTGATGGGTGTTATGGCAAGCAAGCTTGCCGGAACTTGTCTTGACGAGATCACCAGAGACAGCCGTGATCGGGTTGCCGTGTTCGGCGTGAAATGGGCGGATCGCCCGCTCGTGCAGGTGAACCTAGGCCGCGCGCGTGCCTTGGTTAATGCGGCCGCGGATACAGCTTACGCCGCGCTCGAGGAAACTGACGATCGCATCGTGAACCGCGTGAATCCCACCGAAGAGTTCTATCTCCGGCAGATGCTGGCGGGCATGCAAGCGATATTATTTTGCGATGAGGCGATGAATCTGATGCAACGGGTTCTCGGTGCTCATGGGTTGCAAAGGACATCAAAATTTGAACGCCGTTTTCGCGACTTTCAGGCGATACCATTGCATATCATTCCGCACGTGGATCGAGTTAGCGAGCAAAGCGGTAAAAATGCCCTCGGAATCGAGACGGATAATCCGTACTAGCGTGGGCTTTGGGAATTGGACCAATAAATGCGGGCTGATAGTTTTATTCGAAAGGCTCTCCCCACGAGTCGGTAAAAGCCAGCTCTTTGACCGAGCGGCGCGATATCGGTCCGTGCCCTCCTAGGATCGGATATCCAATAGGAACGGCTGCCGCCGTTCCCCAGGGTTCGGGAATATTAAGTATCTCTCTAACTTCGGCTTCATACGTGCAAAGGAGCGTGGTTAGCGTACAACCCAAGCCCTCTGCCCTACATGCCAGTAACAAATTCTCCACCGCCGGATAAATCGATGCGCCGCCGACCACAGAAATGCGATCGAGCTTCTCGTCGGTAATCGCGATCTCTTTAGGGTTAAAGCAGAAAACGACAATTGCAGGTGCTTCGTGGAAATGGTCGGCCAAATAGTCGCCGGCCCGGATCATCCGTTCATATTTTTCTCGAATATCGTCCGGCAGCGCGGCCAAACCACCGCTGTATTGATTCGCGAAGATTCTCCAGATTTTTTTATAAAGAGCGCCAAGCGGCTCTTTGCGGTTACCGTCTTTCACCACAATGAAGCGTAAAGGCTGGGTGTTGCTGCCCGTCGGCGCCCAAGTTGCGGCTTCCAGGACACGGTGCAACACATCATCTGGGATCGGGTCCGTTTTAAGCCGTCGCACCGCCCGTAGCGTTCGCATTGATTCGTAAAGTCCAATGTCTACCATCTTAACTTCTCCCACTGCTCAACTTACGGTAGTCGATCAGACCGATTCCGGGATCGAATGATACAAGTTTACGGTAACGATCATCCGTATATCGTCGATTTGGTTAACAGATGTACTTACTGTGTCACGGCGGCTGCTTTTTGCACCGCGTTGCGCGCCATTTTTCGGATGTAATGGGTCAGCGCGTCGATTTCACGATCGCCCAAATGCCGGAACTGCGGCATGCCGTTCTTAACTTTGGCACCGCCCTCAACGACAGTTTTGAATGCTCCGTGCGACAGCACGATGGGTGATTCCCTCAAGTCTGGTGCCATGCCGCCCGCGACGCCGCCACCACCATGGCACCAGGTGCAGGACTCGGCGTATAGCGTTGCGCCTTGTTCAACTAACTCATCGTTAATTTCAAAATCGGGCACGTCGATTGGTTCAGCGTAAGTCAGCGGCGGCGTTTCTGGAATCGCTTGCGTACCATCTAGCGCGAACGTAAACATCCGACGCGTATGGACGCCATACTTCCAACCGTGTTGCGCCTGCAAGGAACCGGTTAGAAGCGCCGCGCCGCCCGGGCCCACGAGTAAAGATACGTACTGCTTCCCATCCACTGAGTAAGTGATTGGAGGAGCGGATATACCGAGACCTAGTTGGGTCGACCATAGCTTCTCACCCGTCTGCGCTTGATAAGCCGCAAATTCGCCGTCCGCACGGCCTTGGAACACCAGATTACCCGCCGTCGTCATGGTGCCGGGATTCCATAGTGGGGGTAACTCTTGTTCCCAGACTTTCGTGTGTTTCAAGGGATCCCACGCAACCAGAGACGCCGTTCCATAGTCTGCCGGAGTGTCGCCTTCAAACTCCACGCCAACCCTAAAACGGAACTGACGATCTCGTTCTGCGCTATCGTTCGACTCCCAGGCTTTAAGGTCAACGCTGGTATCACGCCATTCACCTGGCATCGCGATGGTCGGGATATAAACCAGACCGGTATTGGGGTTGTACGACATCGCATGCCAGGAATGAAGTCCGAACGGACTCGGCCAGACTGTTTCTTCACCATCTTCATAACGGGCACCGGCAATTTCTACTGGACGTCCCGTTTTTAGGTCCACGTGAGAGGCCCACGTTACCTTACCCAATTTCTCCGCCGACAGCAGCTGACCGTTCTCGCGGTTAATCACATAGAAGAATCCATTCTTCGGTGCGTGCATCAATGCCTTTATTGTTTGACTTCCAAACTTCAGATCGGCCAGCACGATGTCCATGTTCGAGTTGTAATCCCAAGTTTCACCGGGGACCGTCTGGTAGTGCCATCTGTATTCACCCGTATCCGCATCCAACGCCACGAGCGAACACAAAAATAAATTGTCACCACCGCCAGGAGAGCGGATCTTTGCATTCCACGGCGACCCATTCCCCGTGCCCATCAGAATTTGGTTAAACTCCGGATCGTAGGTAATCCCATGCCAAACATTGCCGCCGCCGCCGTGCTCCCACCATTTACCCGTCCAAGTTTTGGCAGCCATCTCCATCGCCGCATTCTCAAATCCATCTGCTGGATTTCCTGGCACCACCCAGAAACGCCACTCCTGTTCGCCAGTATCGGCATTGTAGGCAGTCACAAATCCTCGGGCCGTGTCGTGCTCTGTTCCGCCATTACCGATTATGACCTTGCCCCTAAACACTTTTGGGGCACCTGTCATGTGATAAGAGCGGCGCGGATCAAACGTCATCGTTTCCCAAATTTTCTCGCCTGTCTTTGCGTCTAAGCCCACCAGACGACCATCGACAGTGGAGATAATTAGTTTGCCGTTCCAGAACGCCGGGCCTTTGTTCTGATCCCACATTATGCGTAGGCGATCCCCCGCGTGTTTAATCGTTTCCGGATCGTATTCCCACAACACCTTACCTGTCTTGGCCTCGACGGCTCTCGTAAAGGAGTAGCTTCCGGTGAAATACAACACACCATCGACCGCCAACGGTGTACCGGTTAGTTGTCGACTTTCGGGAAGATCCAGCACCCACTCGGCACCGAGACGGGAAACCGTTGTATCGTTTATCTGATCGAGTGGACTGTAACGTTGTTCGCTGTAATTGCGACCGAAGCCCGGCCAGTTACTACCGTCACCAATCTCGCTCAACGTGGCATCGTTAACGAGCGTTTCTGCCGATGCGCCACTAAGCGCTAGTGCGAGTAGACCGATTACCATCCAACGACCCAAGATATTCATCCGACTCTCCCTCTGTTTAATAGCCAAAGTTTACGTCCGACGGCAGTTTCGTGGTTCTAACTAGTGACCGACTGCCTTTAAGGTGGTACCTACGATTACACCAATTACTATATTCATTGTTCGTCGACAGTGGAACCCGCCCGGGAATTTGAACTATCGATTGTCAATCAAAGCTTACAAATAATTTCGTTGCCAAATTCGCGGATCAGCTCCCTGCCATCTGTTCCGCAAACGTTCAAAGCGAGATTCGTTACGCCCGCATCTTCCAGCTCATGGATACGATCAATGATCTCCCCAGGGGTTCCGGTTAGTGTCGATAGTTTAATGAGATCCGGCGATACGTATTTTTCTTCACCGGGCCGCAGGAAAACGAGATGGCCGAGGTGCATTTCCTGAAATCGCTTGTCCAACTGAGTTTCCATTTTCATGATGTGATCGTCGAAATAGCGCTTCGCGAGCGGTGCGACCTCAGGCGGCGCGAACGGACCGACTTTCATTTCCTTCGGATCCCAGTTCGTGTGCAGTAGGAGGATCGCGTACGGGCCAACCCTGCTCAGCACTCGCGGTGAGGTCATCGACTCACCCGGGCGTAATACGCAGCCGGTAGTCAGGTTTGTCGTATAGACCGTGTCCATCGGTCGGCCTGCCGCTTTTGCGCTGTCTTTGATCTGTCCAATCGATCGCGATATGTGTTCACCGTTTAGTCCTATTGTGACCCAACCGTCGCAAAGTTCGCCGACCATCTTCAGCGCTTTCGGCCCGTTTGAGGCCATGTGAATCGGGATTGGATCCGTGACGTTGATGTAGCTGTGATCGGGATGCAAAAATTTGATGTGCCGTTTCGTGTCACCCTCTTTATAAAGGGCTTCGTCGCCAGAAATTAGAGATCGAATTACGCCGATCTCCTCGCGCATCTTTTTCAATTTTGTTGGCGGCATACCCATCACGTTACGACCCGTGAAACCCGTGCCAACACCTAGTATCGCGCGCCCAGGGGCGAGCTCATTGATGGTTGCAATCGAATGGGCAGTTACCGGTGCGATCCGATTGCCGAGAATTGAAACTAAACTTCCGATCTTTAAATATCGCGTGTGCTCCGCGGCGAGCGCCATGCTCGCGTAAACGTCGCTGTAGCACATATGGGAATCGTAGAACCAAGCGTGGGTAAATCCGTAATCTTCGGCCATTTTCGCGTCATTAAATGCGCGAATATAGGAAGGAAATGTGATCCCGAAGTCCATTAATAATCTCCTCGGCACTAGCGCCGATCATTTGTTAAGTGATTGTCAGCTTGCAATCCCACGACCCCATGGCGTCTAACAATCGAATTCTGGTTCCAACGAAATTGAGAAACGAAGCTCACGTTGACTCATTACACAACAGTCAAATCGCGAGCGTACGCCCATCAACTGTTGAGCATAACAAAATTATCGAAGAGCAAATTTCTATCGGATGCTCAATTATGAGTTCCGGGGACAGTTTACTTAATTCCGTTCTTCGCGACGACGTACAGGGCAGTTAAGTAAACGGTCTTCGGATTGCTAGTGATTGACCAGCTTAGCGGCGTTGGCTTGTTACGGTATTTTCCAAAGTATCACCTGGTATTTCAAAGTCTCGACTGCGAAGGGATGATTGCCGCCACACCAAACCTATTTGACGCGACGCGTTGTTTGACAGCGGGACAAGCTTAATCGAAGTCCCATTAGTGATGTGACTATCAATAGCAAGTTCCGGGAGCAGGGTAACGCCAATTCCAGACGCAACCATTTGCACTAAAGTGTGAAGACTGCTCGCTTCGAACTGAGCCCGTATTTGGAAGTTGTAAAATTGGCACGCGTCCAGGGCATGACCCCGAAGGCAATGGCCCTCTTCGAGTAACATCAATGGCTCATTGACGAGCGCGCCGAGCGGGACCGTCTTGTTGTTGGCTAGTGAGTGACTTGCGTTGCACGCGAATTGAAATTTATCTTCAAGAATGATCCGCGAAGGTAGCCCTTCAATGTCATAGGGAAGCGCAATCAATGCGAGGTCGATCTCGCCCGCGTGTAAACGGCTAAGAAGTTGTTCGGTCTGCTCTTCGCGCAGATACAGGCGCAATGTCGGATGTTTCTCGTTGATGGCTGGCAGTGCGCGAGGCAGAAGAAACGGGCTGATTGTCGGTATAACTCCTAGCTTCATATCGCCCGATTCGACATGGCGCTGGATTGAGCCAAAATCGTATCACTAAATCTCGCTATGCTCGGGGTGCCCGGGATCGATAAGTAGCCAGAAAGGTCATCCGTCTAGGGTTTAGTTTGATCCTTATCTTATCCCTATGTTCCGTGGAAGCGGGCCAGGGAGTTTATTTCGATATTCTTGGCAGGATCACGCCGAAGTCATTTGCTGGCACAAAATTGGAGCGATTCGGCATATTGATGTCACTAAGCGAATTTGCATCCAATGGTTTTTCTGACGGCCCAACAATGCCTGTTTCCCGTAGAGCGGGATTAACGGGGGCAGACTTATTTGAGTTCCTAAATAGATCTGTCCCCTTTTGGTCCCCATTTTCGTCCTGAACCATACGTAATCGGTGACTGCATGACCTACGCAAAAGCCGGCATTACTTCGTCATGTAACAGCTGGAGCTGCCCCTTTAGATCCAAGACCCTCGGCGACGACAAACCTGACCAAGCTCGAACCAAAAATGGATCAGCAGGAACAAAAACAACGTGATTAAAATTGGCGGCAACGACGTTATCGCGAATTTTCGCAACGATTTCATCCGGAGTACCCGCGCACGAGAAACGATCGGAAATCTCTTTGGGTAGCGCCTTGACGGCGGCAGGAATGTCCCCGGCTTCAACGGCGTCGCAAGTCGCCTTAATGTCGTCGAGCGCAATCTCGTGGCGTTCAAGCAGAGCGGGTGGCACCGCAGTCAGGTAAAAGGCAGCGAATACGTGCGCCGCATCTTTAGCCGCACGCGAATCTGCTCCCACGCAAGTTATCATTAATGTGGCCAAATCGAGATCACGCCAATCGCGTTTCGCGCGCGCCGCGCCGATTTTAACGTTGTCAAGCGCATAGTCCATCGCTTGCTTCGAATAGGCGACCGCATGATGCATACCGTCGGCAATTTCCCCGGCTAATTGAAACGACTTGGGTCCGAGCATCGCGCCGATAAAAACTGGCAGTCGCGCCTGCACCGGCGCGGCGAAAGTAAACAATCCATCGTAGCGATAAAATTCACCGTCAAAGTCGATGGCACGTTCATCAAGCATCCTCCGCAGGACCTGATTTGCTTCGCGCAAACGTGCCATCGGTCGTTTAGCTTGATCATTGAGACGATAGTGGTCGAGAAGCGCAAAATTGCCAATAGATATGCCGCATTGCGCACGACCATTGCTTATTTCATCCAGCGTGGCGACGCGTTGTGCAATCAGTGTCGGATCGTTGAGAATGACATGCGTGACGTTGGGGCCGAAACGGATGTTCTTAGTCCGCGTCGCCGCGATCGAAAATAATTGCCAGCAATCTTTATGGAATGTTTCATCCGCGCCGTAGCAGGCGTAATAACCGAGTTTATCGGCAAGTTCGATGGCCTCCAATAGATCCGCTATCGGATGATCGGGTACTAAAGCAATACTGAATTTAAGTTTGCGCTCGTCGGACATGCGGTTGCTCCTTATGTTGATCGTTATATGTATCGCTCAGCGCCCTAGAGTCGCCTGCTGGCAGGCGCATGCGGCACGGAATTATAGTGTTAGATAACGGCATACCGAAAAAAGGTGTCAGGTTTATTTAAATCGCCATCCACTTGAGTCAAAAATAAACCTGACGCCTTTTACCGTTAAATGCCTGCGGTGACAAACCGGTTTGGTAAAAGGGGACAGATTTATTTCTATTTCAAAAGTAAAAGGGAACGAGTAGAAGACGCCAGATTTATTTCAACCGAATCGTAGGCTTGTAATGCCAGCGTTGCTCGTTGATGCACATGGAGGTGCGAACGATGCCAAGGACAGGCCGCGTCTTATTTCCTCGCTCGCTGTCGCTACGTCGAGCAAAACCCGGTTCGATCGAATATGGTGTCAAGCTTCCAAAATTACCGATGGTCCAGCTACCGCGGTCGACTCGGTCTGGCCCAGCGCGGCGATCTTGATGTTCATCCTTGTTTCGTTGCGCTTGGATCAAATGACACCGAGCAGTGCGCGCATTACCGACAATTTGTCGATCAACCTCCTGAAGCAGAGGAGATAGATTTGATCCGTCACGCGGTACAGCGCGGCCAGCTCACCGGGAACAGCCGATTTATCGACGAAGTTGAAGCGATCGTCGGTCGTCGGATCCTGCACCGTGGACCGGGGCAACGCGGAAACTCGCCCTAAATAAATCTGTCCCCTTTGGTGCTTTGCTCGGTGCGCCAACGATAGTTCCATTACCCGGCGGATTGATATTTTTCTCGAGCGCGATTCTCGGACTCGGCTTGTGTCGGGCAGGTCGCCACCGTGGTGGCGGCCGACTGGAACGGGAGCGTAAGGAGCTCTGCGGCTATTCGGTCTACAAAGGACTTTACGGTCACGTCGATAATCAGGACCCGATCACAATACTGGGACGGACGAGCGAATCCCCGATGATCTAGCAGCAATCCTACGATGACATGTTCGAATCGACGAGTGAGACTTCGGTAAAAGACTGACGAGGGTATCCGCAACGACCGACTACCCAAAACAACCATGCCCCTTGGTGCACTATGGGACCCATTCAACAACAAGCCTGCGACAATTTCCGCAGCTTATTGTCATTCACCCAAAGGGTGACAATATAACGTTATTTTCGAAAATCCGCCGAATCTACAGCCTTGGACCGGGCAGGCAATACCTTACCCACGTTCGATACATTATTTTCCTCACTACGACGGCGGCGCATTGGCGTGTTTTTAGAAGAGTATTGTTGACGCCAATTCGATGGCTGATTAAATTCCCGAAGACGAATTTAGTTTTACCGAACTTCAAAGCGAGGCCACGTAGTGCACACACATCATTTGGACGGATGGACACATGCCCATGTGTTTGATCAAGATCAACAAAGTTCAGGCGAGACACGCACCCTCATCATCGTTGTGGTCACGGCGATCATGATGGTTATTGAAATATCGACCGGATTGATCACGGGATCAATGGCGCTGCTGGCCGACGGGCTTCATATGGCGTCCCATACCGTTGCGCTAGGTATTTCCGTTTTTGCGTATGTAATTTCTAGGCGCATGGCATCTGATCGCCGATTCGCCTTTGGCGTAGGGAAAATCAATAGCCTCGCCGGTTTTGCCAGCGCGATATTGTTATTGGGGTTCGCTTCAACCATGGCGATCGAGAGCGCAGATCGGTTGATCAATCCTGTGGCTATTGTCTTTGAGCAAGCGATTATTGTCGCGGTAGTTGGACTTGTTGTGAATGGCTTTAGTGCATGGTTCTTGATTTCTACACCGCACGAACACGCTCACAGTCATGGCCACGAGCATGCGAACGAACATGGACATCATGATCACAACTTACGTGGCGCCTACTTGCACGTACTTGCAGACGCTTTAACGTCAATACTGGCGATTCTGGCATTGGTGGCAGGGAAATACATGGGTGCGTCTTGGCTTGATCCGACGATGGGCATAGTTGGGGCGACTTTGGTGACTCGTTGGTCTTACGGCCTCATTCGTGAAACAGGTAAAGTTTTGCTCGATAACCAAGCTGACCAGTGCCACTTGGATGATCTGCAGATGGCTATAGAAGGGAGTAGTTCAGATCGCCTTACTGACCTGCACTTGTGGAGCATCGGCCACGGTATATTTTCTGCGGAGTTAGCGGTGGTTAGCGATGATCCAAAATCGCCAGAACACTACAAATCGTTGATCCCCGCAAACCTCAATATCGTCCATGCAACTGTCGAGGTACACCAGTGTACGGGCCATTGAACGCACGCACAGTTGCGCACTGCGTGAGGCCAAACCGCGTTATTTCTAACAAGACGCCCTAATGAATTCGCGCGTCGAACAACGAAAGCGCTATTAGAGAATAATGCAGTCGTTAACGGATTCTGATTGATCGGCAAGGGTAGAAAATACTGAATTGCTTTCCATTGTTCGTCGTGCACTTAGTCGGGCCGTAGTCTGACGCGCGTTCGTTTTTGCCGCTTTATACTCGGAGCGTTCATTGACACCGGCCGGCACCGTGGTTCATCATTAAGCGGTGATGCTGTCCAACATTCGTACAGTCGCTGGTCGAAAGCGTCGGTTTTTTAGTGCTCTGGCCGGGTGCCTACTCGTCTTTCAGACGAGTAATGTCGTACATGATCTAGATATCGCCGCGCACGACAAAGACTCAGAATGCGAAATTTGCGAGTTGTTTGTCGGATCGAGCGGCGATGTTGACGCCACACCAGCGACTCATGTTGGACTTGATTTCGCGACTGCGAAAGTTGAATTCGCATCATTTGATAACGCAACCAGTGGTAGACGTGTCAATGTCCACCAGATAAGAGCGCCTCCTCACTCCAGCTAACAATCTAACCGATGTCTGAAAGCGCGATGCTTCGCAGCGACGCGCGTATTCCTACTGTTAGTTTTTGGAGGAACCGTGGCATGTCGTGCTACCGAAATTTTGTAATGCCGTTATTTTTGCTCGCTACTGTCGCATCGAATGCGGAGGACGAGCACCGCCATCCACACCATGAAGCAGTCGACGAAATCATCGTGACAGCCGATCCGCTGGGCAGCGTTGACAGTCACTTCGCAGCCCCCGTGACAGTGCTCGACGAAAAAATATTGCGCCGTGAATCTACGCGGTCTATCGGTGAAACCGTAGCAAATCAGCTCGGTGTAAATTCTAGCGATTTTGGCGCGAGTGTCGGTCGACCGATAATTCGAGGTTTAGGCGGCGGGCGCGTTCGGGTGTTGGAAGATGGGATCGGGACCATGGATTTATCTACAATCAGCGCCGATCACGGCGTGTCAGTCGAAAGTATTTTCGCTAAGCAAATCGAAATATTGCGCGGTCCGGCAACGTTGTTGTACGGCAGCGGCGCGAGCGGCGGCTTAGTCAATGTTGCTAACGGTCGAATACTGTCTAACGTCCCGGAAACACCGGAAGCGGATGCCTACGGACACTACGATACAGCTTCCCAGGGTTGGCTCGGCGCCGTTGAAATGAACACAGCGGTTGGAGACGCGTTCGCGGTTCACTTCGACGGGTTAAAGCGCGATACCGACAGCATTGATATTCCGGGATTTGCCGAAGCGTCACCCGATCCAGATGAGCGTTCGGGGACACTGCCAAACAGCGATGGTGAAAGCCACAACTTTTCTGGCGGGGGATCGTTTGTCGGCACTCGCGGGTTCATCGGATTCAACATTTCGCGGTTGGAGAACGAATACGGTGTGCCGGGTGCGCATCACCATGAAGAAGAGGAGGAAGGCCATGATGACGAAGAAGAAGAAGAGGAAGAAGGAGCCGGTGGCACACGCATCGATATTCGCCAAACGCGTTACGACGTCAAAGGCGCGTACGACTTTAGCACCGGTTGGTTTCAGCAGGTCAAGGGGCGATTTGCCTACAACGACTACGAACACGACGAAATAGAGGGCAGCGGTGTTATCGGGACTCGATTTGAGAATCAAGCCTACGAGGGACGCGTCGAACTTATCCACCGACCAATGGGACGCTGGGACGGCGTCATTGGGCTCCAATATGAGGACCAGGATTTCTCGGCCGTTGGCGAGGAAGCTTTCGTACCACCATCCGAACGGGATTCGATAGCCGTATTTCTTTTCGAGAAAGCTGACTTTGATAAATTTCATTTAGATCTCGGGATTCGCGGCGAGTTTCAAGACGCCGAAAGCGTTGGCGCGATCAATAGCGCATCGCATAATTTATTAAGCTTGTCGGCCGGCGCGACGTATGAATATGCTGAGGGGGTTGAGGTTGGAATTAGTGGTACCCGATCGCAACGCGCCCCTACGATCGAAGAATTATTTTCCGGGGGGCCTCACCTAGCTAGCAATACGTTCGAGATAGGCGACGTGAATCTCGGCGAGGAAACCTCGCACAACGTAGACATTTTTTGGCGTAAAATCCGGGGGCGTTACCGATTCGATTTCACGCTGTTCTACAACGACATATCGGATTTTGTTTTCTTGCAATCCAACGATCGCAATGCTGACGGGATCGCCGATCGTGTTGAAGATGATTTTTTAAGCACTGGCGAAATTGTTGATGAAGATGACGCACTGTTACTTGTCAATCAATCACAATCAGACGCTGAGTTTTGGGGCTTTGAACTCGAGACTCGTATGACGGTGTTTGATGACGCTCGCGGTTCTGTCGAAATTCGCGTCTGGTCCGATTATGTTAATGGTGAATTGGATGTCGGTGGTAATGTACCGCGACTGCCACCGCTGCGTTTTGGCGGAGGCTTCGAATGGGAACGCGGTCCGGCATACGCAGGCCTATCCGTCATTCGAGTCACTGAGCAGGACGATGTTGGTAGACTCGAAACAAATACCGACGGCTATTCAATGGTCAACATTCATGCGGGTTACACGGTGCCATTTGGCAACGGCAGTTCGGTGACATTTTTTGCGCGGGGAACGAACCTCGCTAATGAAGAGGCGCGACGACACACATCGTTCGTTAAAGACCTCGCGCCGTTGCCGGGGATATCAGGCTTGTTCGGGATCAGAGCGAGTTATTAAGGCCGATTGGGCGATGTATGCAACTGAACACGATTCTGCGCACGTTTTAGCCGACGTTCCCGCCCGACGTGATATAGGCGAGGCTGATCAGATCCTGGCGTTCTCCAAAACCAATATCACCGTCGAGTCGCCACTCCATTAATGAGTGGCAAACGCACAATCCGGGCCACGCATTGCACTGGTTGTTGGCAATCGAGAGACCCTGAAAGTTGAACGTGCGATCGTGAATATCGGCGACATCGATGTCGAGCGATTCTTGCATCAGGCCTTCTCGTTTCGCGATCCCGTTTCCAGGTTTTAATCCGAAGGCTTGATCACCTTCGAGTACGTATCCGTGCATAAACTGGCCGCATGATTCGCCCAGAGCGTGGGGGTCGAGCATGAAAATGCAGTGAATCGTACGGTCTTCGTCCCAGCTGGAATGGAACCAAGACATGTTGTTGATATTGCACTCGGCGCGGGCGCCCCAGCTGTGGTCCATGGTTGACACGCAGTCAACTTGATGGGATTTGCCGTGCAACCGGCTTTCTCCGGTGACATGAGCAGTCATGTCGAAATGTCCGTTTTTATACGTGTTGCTCCACGTGGCGACGCCGCTCTGGGCGAGAGGATCCATGCTTGGATCCTGTATATCGTAAGGTTCCATTAAGCCACGAAACGTCAAATGCAATGCACTATCGTTATAGCCCACGTAATCCAATTGATAATCGCGATTACCGCCATTGTTGGGTAACACTTTGACGTGCAGCCCGTTCGCCAGGCTGTAGTCGTCGAGATCTTGACCGACGGGGATCGGCAGCTGGGCGCGACCATCGGTGTATAAAGTTTGTTGGTGATTGCTCGCCTTACCCGCCCATATGTGGATAAAAGAGGTCATGACGCCTAAGGTTGGCAGAAATAGGGAATAGATCGTACCGTTCAATTTCATCTCGGGAATGTGGAAAGAAAAATAGTTCGTTTCCGACCACAAATGAGCGCTCGGATCTTCCGGCTCATGAAATTTCATATCCGTAGGTGTAATCATTGCTTAACCTTGATTGTGTTTCGCGAAAATCGTTCGAGGAACATACCGAGGGTTGGCCGCGCACACCACGAAAAAGTAACCGGCTCATCCAGTCGTTGGAAGTAGAGTCGTCGATTTTCCATCGATAACTCGAATTGCCGCGATTCAACGAACATGGGTGCTCGTGTGCATCGCTCGACACCGTTAGAATGATAACAGCCGGCGATTCGCGCTAAGGCATTCGCAGAGCTTGTCGGAATAACGCATAGCACGATGACGAAATGGTCAACGGAAAAAACGACCCACCTCAAGCATCCATCGAGCGGCGCTTGTCGGCCATTCTTAGCGCTGCGCTGGATTGTCGTAATTGAACGACCCCGGAGCCGGTACGAGATTGCTGAATCAGACAAAATCGTTAGGGAATAATTAATGGAATCACTTTGCGATCGCACGTGCATTGTAGGTATTGGACACACGGAATATTCCAAAGATTCAGGCCGTAGCGAGTTAACTTTGGCGTGTGAGGCCATCGGCGCAGCAATCGAAGATGCCGGTCTTGAGCCGTCCGATATCGATGGTATTACGAAGTACACGATGGACAACAATGATGCGGTAGACATTGCCCGAAGTCTCGGGATACCGGAGTTGCGATTCTTCAGCGAAGTGGCGTACGGCGGAGGTGGGGGACCACTAGGTTCGGTCTTGTTGGCCGCGATGGCGGTAGCAACTGGACAGGCGAAAGCCGTGGTCGCATTTCGGGCCATGAACGAACGCTCGGGTCGCGGCACCGCTCGATTCGGTCAGGCCTCAAGTGCGGTTGGTGCAGCGGGCGCAGCGAGTTATATGTCGCCCTATGGATTATTCTCTCCCGCGCAAATGGTCGCCATGGCGGCGCGCAGGCATATGCATTTGTATGGCACCCGCTCTCAAGATTTTGCCGAGATAGCGCTCACTTGCCGTCATCACGCGAATCTGAATCCCGATGCAATTATGCATGGCCGTGAAATGACCTTAGACGACCATCAAAATTCGCGCATGATTTCAACGCCGCTGCGGTTATTCGATTGTTGCCTCGAAACCGATGGCGGCGCTGCCGTAATCGTAACAAGCGCGGAGCGTGCTAAAGATTTGGCCCAACCGCCCGTATATATCGCTTCCGGTGGCCTCGGCGGCGGTGGTTGGAATCATCGCTTTATGGTGCGAGATCTAGAATCTTCAGAATCGGAAGCAACCGTTATTGGCAAACGAATATTCGCAGACGCGGGCATTACACATGCGGATATCGACGTGTTATTTATTTACGACCATTTCACTCCGCTCGTGCTGATGGCGCTCGAAGAGTACGGGTTTTGCCAGCGCGGTGAAGGAAAGGATTTCGTCGCAAATGGCAGATTGCGTTGGCCCGACGGCGAGTTACCGCTAAATACGAGTGGCGGCAATTTATCCGAAGGCTACATCCACGGCATGCAGAACACCATAGAATCAGTACGTCAATTGCGCGGCGTTGCGCGTAGTCAGGTTGCGGACGCGAAGTATGCTTTCGTATCTGCCGGTAACGCCGTTCCTACTTCGGCAATGATTTTGCGCGCCGAGTGATCAACAAAGTCGCCGGGTGTTCAAACCGTCGCATTAAAAAACACTAATAGTTCGAATATTCAAGAGGACGTTATGGAAAGCGCATTACAACTACAATCAACATTCCGCGACAGCGGTTTTATCGAAGTGACTCTGGCGAATGTAGAGATCCCAACACCGTCAGCAAACGAAGTGTTGGTACGAATTGAGGCGACGCCGATTAATCCATCGGACCTCGGCACGTTACTGGGACCGGCTGATATGAATGGGGCGGAGCAAATCGTTAGCGACGGCGTACCAACGTTGCGCGCGCCGGTCCCCGCAGAGCGACGAAAACCGCTAGCGCCGCGCAGCGAAAAACCGTTGCCGATTGGTAACGAGGGCGCTGGGGTCGTGGTTTCGGCTGGCGATTCTCCCGAAGCGCAGGCACTGCTCGGGAAGACGGTGGCTGTTTTAGGGGGCGCGATGTATGCGCAATACCGATGTATCGCAGCGAAAGCGTGTCTACCGCTCTTAGAAGGCACAACCGCAAAGCAGGCGGCCTCTTGTTTCGTTAACCCGCTGACCGCGATCGGAATGGTCGAGACCATGAAGTTGGAAAATCATAGCGCGTTAGTGCATACCGCTGCGGCCTCAAATCTTGGACAAATGCTCAACAAATTATGTTTGTCGGATGGCGTGTCGTTGGTCAACATTGTGCGTAGCGAAGCCCAAGTGAAGGTATTGCGAGATATCGGCGCACAATTCGTATGTGATTCCAGCACTCCATCGTTTATGGATGATCTATGTGACGTACTGGCCAAAACGGGAGCAACGATAGCGTTTGATGCGATCGGCGGCGGCCAACTTGCGAGTCAAATACTAACGGCTATGGAGCGCGTTCAAAGTGCGGATCCACGACCGGAGAATCGTTACGGTTCGACCGTACATAAGCAAGTTTATACTTATGGAATGCTGGATACCTCTCCGACGATTTTGGATCGTAGCTATGGCATGGCGTGGGGGGTCGGGGGGTGGTTGTTAACCGCGTTTATGGCGCGAATAGGGCCAGAAAACGGCCAAGCGCTTCGCGAGAGAGTTGCCCGCGAGATCACGACGACCTTTGCGAGCCAATATACTGAAGAGATTTCTATGCGTCAGGCCCTGGATGTCGAGATTGCACAACGCTATCAACGCAAGTCAACCGGCGAAAAGTTTTTGATTAACCCGGCTTTGGATTCTGCCTAGGGCACTATACGAAACGCAATCAACGCAAGAGCGGCGATCGATCCGTACGGCTGGGATGAAAACCCTACTGGTTTTTGAACGGGATCCGGTTTGAAGGAGAAACGATGCGAATAGCGATCGTCGGTGCAGGAATATCCGGGATAGCGTTTGCCGGCGTGTTGAGTCGATTCGAACACGAATGCGTGGTGTTCGAGAAGGCACCACGGGTCGATGGTATTTGGGCGTTAGCCTACCCTCAGGTACGGTTACAAAACACGCGTGAGCAATACACGTTCATCGATTTTCCTTGGCCCAAACAGCCCGACCAACACCCTACCGCCGAACAGATTATCGAATATATTGAAGCAGCAGTAGCGCATTTTTCTCTGGATGTCCGCTTGCAACATACCGTTACATCAATGCGCGATACCGGCGATGGCTGGACGCTGAGCGTTACGCATGACGGTCAGCAAGAACAGCTCGAATTCGATTACGCGATCCTTTCGATCGGCCAATTCGCAGAACAGAAATATCGCCCCGAATTTTCTGGCGAAAGTACCTTTCAAGGCCAAGTGATCACGGAGCGCGATGTTAAGTCCCTGGAAATGTTTCGCGATAAGAAGGTTGCCGTCGTTGGGTTCGGCAAAAGCGCCGTGGACATGTGCGCGTTTGCCGCGCCGTGTGCGCATTCCGTGTCCCATGTCTTTAGAACGCCTCGCTGGCTAGTGCCGTTCCGGCTGTTGGGAGCTCACTACAGCTATCCGTTTTTCGCGCGAGCAAAGACGTTTTTTATGTCAAGTTGGGTCCATTCAGGTCGATTCGAACATTTAGCGCATCGATATCTGGGATATTGTGTATCCTCGTTCTGACGCATGATCGGTGCTGTCGTGCGCTTTCATATTCGGGGTAACGCCGATGCTGACGTCACGGAGGCCGAAGAGCGTCTCCGACGCGTCACGCCAACACATAGTTTCGCGGTAGATATGCGCTCGGTAACCGCAATGGTGCCCGTCAATTATTATTCGATGGTCGCCGATTCTACGATTGAACCGCATCATGCCGGAGTTAAAAGATTCTAAGAAGAGGCGGTAGTGCTCGAAAACGATGAGGAGGTTGCAGCGGACATCGTTGTTTTCTCGGTTGGATCAGGAATCCCAATATTTCCCTTATTACTACAGGCT
>Ga0114933_10002729_pt1 | contig 17870 bp, 27 predicted proteins | sample 4SBtaG_FD_89691 | JGI IMG/M metagenome (GOLD analysis project Ga0114933, IMG submission 89691) | Deep subsurface microbial communities from Kolumbo volcano to uncover new lineages of life (NeLLi) - 4SBTROV12_W25 metaG | ecosystem: Environmental > Aquatic > Marine > Volcanic | place: Kolumbo... | reverse complement strand
CCCCTCATTGGTTCTTCACCATAAGGTGGGGCACAACGTTGTTGTAAATGTGTAAGACCTAACTTTTCCAGTAAATCGTATGTTGTGTTGTAATCCCAATTGAACTTATGAGGTGCTGTCCAGACATCAACTGTTTTCATATCGTAGATTGGACAAACTTTCCAGACGTTAGCAAGGGCAGTTTTACTTCTTAGGTTTATCATGTAAGGTTCATATCTTTTACCATCACCTGTTTGCAAAATGGTTCTGTATCTCGTCAAACTTTCTTCACTTCTGATGCCAAAAATAACTCCAACTTCTCCATGATTTTCTGGTATGAAAAGTAATCCGTTTGTTTCTGGAACAGATGGTCTTTTTGAAATCTCTATTGGAAAGTGTGGGATATCTTCCCAAGTCATAACGCAATCTAAATCTGGCATTGGTCTTACCCATTTTTCTTCATCTTCTGGGGCCCAAGGAAACCAGTAAGGTTGTTTTCTGGAACAACCATTTCTATGTTTAATTGGAACACACAACCATTTCATATCTACTTCATCAAGTTCAGCAACTCTTTTCACATAATCAATTGTTTCATATGGAATTGCTTCTTCATCAAAAAAGTAAACTTCAAGAGGTAACTTGTTTCTTTCTTTTGCGACTTGCAAAGTTAGGTTCAGACAAACTGTAGAATCTTTGCCACCTGAAAACATGACAACAACCTTATCAAAAATATCATAAGTTCTGTTGATGCGTTCCAGAGCCAAATCATAGACATTTCTGTTTATTTCCCTTTTTTTGTGTACTTTACTCATATTCTGGGCTTCTAATTTAGCGTCTAAGACGTTTTTTAGGGTATATCTATACCTTTACATACCCCTTTTTTATCTACTTTCCATGATTAATATATGTACGATTTAACATAGGATGGTTTGTATCGCTTGGTCCGAAATCTGAATCTGGGTGGTAAGCAATGATATCCATGTGACTTGTTGCTGTTCGGAAACTATGAACTTCGCCTTCCTCAAGACAAAACATTCTGCCCTTTTTCAAATCTTTTTCCCAACCCTCTCTTTTGCCATCTGGTTTTTGGAATGCCTCACCTTTTCCACTAATTACAATTCCCATTCTGATACTTGGATGAAGATGTTGTGTTTGGTCAATCCCAACTGGGAAATGTAAATAATTTAAACAAGGGTCGCCAAGTCTTGGTGGCATAATAAGTAACGTATCGGTACAACCATCAATGTATGATAATCTTCCTCTGCTTTCTGATTTTCCAACTTGGTCTAAACCTCTGAATCCTTTTCTGATTATTGCAAAAAGTTTTGATTTATCTAAAAGTGGTTTACATTCAAACTCACCAGCTAAAGAAAAATAACTTCCCTCTGACACCAAATAAGTATCACTGCCTTTTTGTATGCTGAAACCACCGTCAGTCACAAAGCCATAAGTTGTATGGTCCACACAAGCTGAAACGAATTCCGATTCTTTACAGACCATTAAGGTCGGATACATAGTATCTAACATATCAATTTTGTCATTGTCTTTTGGATTATCAATCAGTATCAATTTTATATCTCCTTACTAATTCAAGTAATGCTTGTGCTTTTGTATCTAAATGTAAATCACGTCTGATAGATTCTATACACTCCATTACTGTTTCTCTTTGTTCTTTTTCAAAATAAAATATCAATGGAACTTGGTTTGAAATATCTTTTGCATTGAAACCAACTTCATCAAGTTTTATATCGTCAGAAATCAAATCATCAAGTTTATCAAATGATTCTTCTTCTATATTGAAACCAGCAACATTCAAATCTATATCTTCTAATGCCTTCAATTCTTTTGTTAGAAAATCATCTTCCCAAGAAGTAAGTTCTCCAACTTTATTATCTGCTAAACGATAGGCATTTATTTTTTCTGGTGTATCTTCGTAAATCACACAAGGAACTTTTTTCATTTTTAGTTTTTTACAGGCAAGAAGTCTTGTATGACCAGCAACAATTACATTGTCTTTATCAATACAAATTGCTTGTTGCATTCCATGTGTTTTAATAGACTTTGCACATTCCTCTATTGCCTTCTCTGGAATTATTCTTGGGTTTTGATAATAGGGAACTAGAGATTCAATATCTTTCTGTACAACGTCCATATTGGGTTATCGTAGCATCTATCAATCATTATGCCAATCCCCAAAATCAGTTGTAAATTTTCTTTCTACAAAAATCTTTTTTTGGTTGTCAAAGTCAAAAGTAACTTTGCCAATTTTTCCGTACAAATCTTGTTCTCTTATTTTTCTTGTAATTATTTCTGTTGAGTTATCATCAAAATCTCTATGAACTGTAAGTATCACATCACTTTGGTTATGCCAGTGTGAAGCTCCACTTATATCATAAGCAGTTGGTGGATTGTATGAACCATCATTTAATTTTTGTAGCTTGGTTGGGTGTGCGACCACAAAAACTACAACGTCATGTAAACGTGCAAATCTTTTACATTTTGAAATGAAATCTCTTATGTGTTCATCTTCTCTTACTGTACCACTTCTACTTGCATTTACTTCATTGTATGGGTCAATGATTATTCCGTTTACTCCATGTTTTAGGATTGAACCTTTTGCAATTTCCAGAATGTAATCAATCGTAGGAACTTCATCTTTTGTTTCAATGAAATAAAAATAATCTTTCAGAAAATTCATACTTGTTTGTAATTCTTCTTTGCTTATCCTTGAGCCAATATCATCATCAAAAGATTTTTGTTGATGCATCTGAACCAATCTTCTTATGTGCATACTTGTTGAATGTTCTGGTGAAAAGAATGCAAATTTCCAACCATGAGTTTGTGCTATCCGTAAAAGTATCTGGTCAAGGAAATAGCTTTTTCCGTGATTTGGAATACCAGTAATAGTATGGAAAGTACCCTTGAGAATCTTATATATCTCGTCTAAGCCACTCATTCCAACCTCTATAGGTTTTACATAGTTACCGTTATACAAATCAATGACGTTTCCAAAATAATCATTTATTGTATGTAAGCCATCAACTGGGTAAGGTATTGCATTGATAATTATTTCTTCTAGTTTTTCTCTACCATGTTTTACCAAAACTTCGTTTGCATCTTTACAATCTTTTGGTATTTCTACGTACCAACATTTATCTTTGCCAAATCTATGTAGCAATTCGTCATGTAAACTTTTACCAGCACCATCATTATCTGTAAACAAAATAATTTTCTCTGCTTGTAATGGACAATTTGATAATGCTTTAAATCTCAAATCATTTGGGTTGAACTTTGCTTCTTTGGGCGCACCATCTGGTAACGAGATTGCATTTGTAAAACCAATTTCGTAAAGAGAAAGAACATCTATTTCTCCTTCAACAAATATTATATCTTTTGATTCTTTTGAACGTTCATAGTTGTATAAACTTTTTTGAGCATCTTTTTCTTGTTTAAATCGTTTATCTTGTGTTCGGTATTTAATATTTACCAACTCACAATTTTCACCATAGTAAGGAAAAGCAATCCAATAATTGTCTGTAGTAATATTAAAATCATCTACCGTCTGTTTGCTTATGTTTCTCTCTGCAAAAAACGTATATAGTTCTAAGTTAGTTTCTCTTATTTTTGGTGGTTCTACTTTTCTTATTGGTTTTCTACGAATCAAACTCGTTGGTGATTTTCCTTTGTTACCTTTCCAACCACAATGGTGACAGAACCAAACTGCCGTATCTCCTTGAACGGTAAGTGACAATGGATTATCACTTGCTTTGTGTGGTGGTTGGCATTCTGGACATTTGATTTTATGTGTACCCTCAGTACCATCAAATTTTATATTTTCATCACGTAAATCAATCATTTTTTTCTCCTTTCAAATTTTTTTTATGTCTTTTTACTTTTTTTGCATCTTGCCACGTTGTGTAAGCAATCATAAATATCCAAAGATAAAATATGATTCCTAAGTTCATCACAATAAATTCAATCATTCTTTCTCACAAAATCTACAAATATGATGATAAGAAACTTTATAATTTATCTGTTTTGTTCTAAAAGAATCTAATCTTAAATATTTCTTACACTTTGCACATTTAATTTTTTTTCTCATACTATCCAGCTAAAGAATTTTTTGTATTACTTACTAATCCAATCTTCAACAATCTATCTTTGTATCTTTCTTGATACAACCAAGTGGATGGGTGTGGAATAAAAGTAATTTCTGTTTTCTGATTTTTCCAAATCTGTATATGTTTTTTTAGTTGTTCAATAATTAGTTCTTTTTCTTTTTTGTTTTTGAAAACTTGTTCGGCTTTTTTCTTTGCAACTTTTCTTGGATATAATTTCCAGAATTCATCAAACAATCTATTATCTTTTGTATCTACTTTAGTATTATTGGTCACTGGTGTCCTTTGCTTTAGGTCACTGGTGTCCTTAAGTAATAATTCGTATTCATTTGATTTAAAGTTTCTAGGTTTGATTTTTATAAGACCAAGTTCCTTTAGATTTTTTATACATCTTCTTACTGAACGTTCTGAAACTCCAACAATCATTCCTAAATGTTTTTCACTTGGGTAACATATATTGTCAGCGTTTGCATAATTACAAAGTACAATCAATATAAGTTTTGTTGTTGGTGTAGAAATATCTTGTTTCATACCCCAAGATAATGCTTCAATACTCATAACAACCCATTATGGGTTATAGAAAAAAGTTGTCAATGTTTTAGATAAAGTTAGTTGTAAAAATCTACAGGTTGAACTTCCTTGTTTGTCAGAACTGCAATTTTCATCATGCTTTCTTTTCTTGGGATTCTTTGTCCAGCACACCATTTCTGAAGTGCGCCTTTGGATATTGGCATTTCTTTTTCTTTTGATTTAAGAATGAAATCACTATGAGTCAGTTTTTCTTTTTTTAAATATTGCGAAAGTTTCATATCTGTAGTCTATCAAAAATAAATTTGAAATCTACCCATTATGGGTATAAAATGAAGTCTGAATTTGAGAAAACTAATTATGATAAATCCATTTGAAAAACACAAAGTTGAGTATCTAAGCCCAAGCTCAATCAATAAATTTCGTAAGAATCCAGCAAAGTGGCTTGTAAATATTGCTGGTTTTAGAGATAGTCTATATGCCCCTGCAATGACATTTGGTAATGTTATTGAAACTGGTATTACTCATGCCTGTATGAAACCACATACACACATTGACGAAAGCGTCAGTATGGCAATTGAGAAACTTAATATTATTCACGAAGAAGTACATGAAGCTAAAGCTGAATATGATTTTGATAAATGGTATAAATTTTATGAAAGTCTAATTGCTCCAGCTTTGTACAAAACCATTCCTATCTACAAAAGTTTTGGTCCAGTGAAACAACCACAAGCAAAAGTTGAATATCAGTTTGACAGTTTGCCAATCCCAGTTATTGGCTATGTTGATATGCTTTATGAAGATAAAGTAAGAGATATAAAAGCTACTATGAGACAACCAGTATTGAGGAGTGACTATTTACGTCAAACATCATTCTATGCTCTTTGTACTGGTTGTGAACCTTACCTAGATTATGTTGTTGCAAACAAATCCAATCAAGAACTTATCACATATCACGTTGGGGATGCACAATCCCACGTCAAAGATATGGAACGAATTGCTAATAAGATGATGAAACTTTTGTCATTTTCTAGTGATATCCATGAAGTCTGTCAAATGAGTTGTCTTGAACCAGACATCTCAAATGAAGATTTTATGAACCAATGGGGTCCAAAAGAAATTGAGGGCGCCAAGAAATTATTTGAGGTGTAAATTATGAAAAATTCTAATTTGATAAATGCTTTAATTGTCGCTCAATCTAGTATTGAGAGTGTGAAGAATGATGCTACCAACCCAGCATTCAACAGTGGATATTCCACTTTGAAATCTGTAATTGATACAGTAAAAAAACCATTGAATGAGAATGGTATTTACTTTCAACAGATTGCACATGATAGGGACGGTGGAATTGGTATTGAAACTATATTGCACGGACACGGAGATTCTTTGTCCAGTGGTGTGGTTTTCATTCCAGCAGTAAAAACAAATCCACACGGATTTGGTAGTGCCTTGAGTTATGCAAAGAGATATTCTCTTATGTTGGCTTGTGGTATTGCAAGTGGTGATGATGATGGTAATTCAGCAATGCAAGGTTTTGAACGAGAACCAAAAGTTGCTAAAGAAAAAACCGTTGCAACCAAAACTACTTATTCTGATGCAAAATTCTAAGCTATCAATCAATGATTGTGTTTTCCTCTGTATGAGGAATGGCAAATGGTGGACTTTCTGGGAACTTCAATCAGTTATCAAAGAGAAAACTGGTAAGTTCTACGGAGAGCCATCAATAAGTGCGGCAATCCGTGAGTTGCGAAAAACTCCTTGTAGAGAAAAATATAATCTCCCTTTTAACGGTGAGATTGTAGATAAAAAAAGAATACAAGGTGGAAAAGGGTATAAATATAAATTAATTAAGGAGTAAAATAACGTGGTGGATAAAGTTGAAGAAAAAGAAAAAACTGGACGAATGTGGACCGAACCAGAAGCTAAAGTTTTGAGGAAAGGTTCTTGGACAGTTGGTGGAAAAAAACACTATGGAATTATTCTTGAAACTTTTATCAATGGTGAAAGGAAATATGAACTTATGAAATCTTGTGGTCTGTTATATCCTCAAGAAGAAAAAGAACAACCAACCTCACCAGACATAAAAGGTCCAGTTACCATTGATGGTGTCAAATATAAATTTGCTGGATGGAAACAAGAAAGTGAAAGTGGTGTTCCATACACAAATATAAAATTAAGACCTGTTGGTGAAGAAACGGAATTCTAAAAAGCGATATGAAAACAGAGAACATTTAGAGTCTGTTGCTCGTATGCAATGTTGTTTGAAAACATTTCGTCTCGCAACCAATTGTTCTGGTCCAACCCAAGCACATCATCTACTGAAACCATATGATGGTGTGCGAGGTATGGGAATGAGAAGTAATGATAAAAATGTGATTCCTTTATGTATGAAACATCATCAAGAATTACACACAAAATATGGCTCTGAAAAAAGTTTTTTTGAGGCATATGGTCAAGAAGAATCTTTTGGGAAAACCGTTGCAGAAGCACTTTTTACAAACCTTTCCGTCTATTATTAGCAAAAATCAGTAAAATTAGCTAAGACCTACTATTAATAAGACTTTCAACAGAAAATGCAAAAAAAGTAGTGTTTTTTGATATAAACGTTTGCAATAATAACCATATCGTGGTCTAATACTCATATAGGATGATAAATATGAAATTTGAAAACTTAAATTTTGACGGAAAAAGAACCTTTGGTGTTGAAGTAGAATTCATTTCTTCTGAGAGCCAAAGAGAAACTGTAGAAAGAATTAATCAATACCTTGAATCAAATGGTATTGACCTTGTTGTATCAACTGCTAGTTGGAATGATTGTTCAAATGGTTGGAGAATCAAAACTGATAGTTCAGTATCTGGTCGTGTTGATGGTAGTTGGGGTGAGGGTCTGGAACTCGTTACTCCTGTTCTACGTGGAACTGAGGATTTGAAAAACCTTATCCACGTTCTTGATGCAATCAATTCAATTGCTATTCATGTAAACAGAAGTTGTGGACTTCATGTTCATATCGGTGTTGATGATTGGAAAGTTTCTAATTTCAGAAACTTGGTGAAAAGATATGCAAAGTTTGAATCTGCTCTGGATTCAATCCAACCAGAATCAAGAAGAAGTGATAACGGTTCATACTGTCAATCAAACTTCACACGATTTGATTCAACAAACTTGAAGTCAATATTCAAAAATATTGATTCAAGAAAAAGAAGAATTTCAAACCAATGTTTCTTTGAAAGAAATAGATACGTGAAATTGAATCTTGATAGTTTTGCTAAGCATACAACTGTTGAGTTCAGACATCATGCTGGTACAACCAACACTGACAAGATAGTGAACTGGTTGAAAGTTTGTATGGCTATGGTTGAGTGTGCTGATGCAAGAAGAAGTGTAAGAGTAAAAGACACTGATTCTGTTGATAGCAACGACAACACCTTGAGAGTTTTCTTCAACGGTTTAGCAAGTGTAAGTAATTTGATAACCGAAGATGTAAGAAGATTCTACACAAGGAGACAGAAAGAGTTGGGTACATATGTACGAAGCTGAATTGAACTTGGAACGTGGGGTTTGCAACCACCTCACGTTTCATCTAACTAATGGTTGCTAACGGAGAAACTATGAAATTATATTTTGCTTACGGAGCAAACCTCAACAAAGAGGCAATGGCAAGAAGATGTCCAGATGCAGAACCATTTGAAAAGTTTGTTTTGCCAAATTACAAACTCGTATTCAAAGGTGTTGCAGATGTGGAAGAATGTGAAGGTTCTAACGTGGAAGGTATGTTGTGGGTTATCACTGACAAGTGTGAAAAAGCACTTGATAGATTTGAGGGTTATCCATACTTGTATATCAAACGAAATTATTGGTGGTCTCAAGGTGGCTTTGGACAATCTATCATGTTTTACATTATGAGAGGTCGTGATGGAATATCACCACCAAACTTTTCATATGCTCAAACTATCAAAGACGGTTATGAGGATTTTGGTTTGAACAAGAAGCAATTGAAAAAAGCTATTGCACATTCTTACGAAAATGATTCGTACAAGGGTTACAATAGTGTACAATGGAGTGATGAAAATGAATGGAAAAGAACTTAGAAACTTACGTGAGAGTGCTGGTCTATCTCAGTCAGCACTTGCTTCCAAACTTGGCTATCTTTCAAAAGGTGAACCAAATCGTAGTATGGTTTCACGACTTGAAAATGGTCATGCGAATATCAACCCAAGACTTGCTCAGTTACTAAGAGTCATTCTCGGCTCTTAGTTTCTCCTCTGTATTGAATTTTTAGACCAGCAAGGGTACATAGACGGTTTTTTTCGTCTAAGCCCTTAGAGGTCAATACATAACCTTTATCAACCTTTTCTAAAAAACCATTCTTTACAAGTTCGTCTGCAAGTTCTTGAGAGACTTCTTCTTTAAACATTGTTGCCAATAAAACACCAAGACGTTTTGTTTGGACTTTGCTAAGTGCCATTTTAAACTTTCGTCCAATCCTTGCCTTGAAATAAAAGTGCTTCGGCTTCTCTACGTCTCACCAGACCATTTAAAACTTTTCCGTTTGCTTTATTCCATCTTCTTATTTCTCTAGGCACATCGTCCATAGATTCTGGTAAGAGTTTTTTTCTTAATGTACTTGTTCGGAAGTTTGTAGGACCAAGATTGTATATCCAAGCTACGAGGGCATCAAATTGACATTGTGACAACTGAACATTTACTAGGTCATTTATATAGCCCTCGTATTCTTCTAATTCCACATCAAGCATATACTCGGCATGGGATTGTGACCATGTATCACCTTCTTTTACACCTTTGATATGACCATAACCAATTGTCCATTTTCCAGCTGGACATTGATAAGCATTTAAAACACAACCTTCAAATTTTTTTATTAGTGACTTTCCTTCTTCGGAAATATTCATATATTCTTTTTTCATATTACCCCCAGACGTAACTTTTTTTTCCACCAAAATATTGAACTGCATGACCTTCTTCTACAAGTTGGTTACACATATCAAGACCATCCATTGTGTATGGAACTCCAAGTATTCTTCCGTATTTATCAGTGCCTTGTGATTTAAGCATTAACTTTTCACCACATAATTCAATTAATCTTGCTTTTGCTTTGAGACCTAATGCTTTTTCTTTAAGGTTTCTGGTTCGTGATTCTGGTGTATCAATACCCATCAGACGAACTCTTTTGTTTCGCAACCAACAACTGAAACCTAAATCAACATCAACGTCAATCGTATCTCCGTCAACAACCTTGACAAGATTGCAGTTATATACAAATGGTTCTGACATTATTTTTTATTTTTCTTTTCTTTTTTCAAGAAACTAAATTTTTCCAGAAAAAAAGATTTTATGTAATCAATCCATTCTGGTTTGTATTTCCACATAAAGGCAAATACTGCCGCAGAAATCAAAAGTAATCCAATTAAAAAATCCATGTTACTCCTTATTTGTTTCCTTGAGTCTAGTTGAGGTAAAAATAAAAATCAATCTTTGTCATTGCTTTGAGATGCTCCAAAGTAAAAAGAAATGATTGCACTAGCAAGACCACCAAGATAACCCAAGACAAGATTTATCAATGCTTCTGAATTTTGTTCTGGTGGTTGTAACGTTACTAAAAATATATAACCCAAAAATCCACCGATAGTTGCGACACCAATAAGTCTTGCTGTCCAATCCTTAGAAAAATACTTTCTGGCACTTTCTTTTTCTTGAGCTTCCAGAGCAAAAATATCAACATCCATTTGCTTCATTTGTGCATCAAATTCCATCTCTGCTTCTTTCAATTTCATAGCATCTTCTTGTGAAAGATTGCTCATTGCTGATTGAATTGTTTTTGGATTTGAGTTTGGTAACCCTAATTTCTCTGCAACCATCTTGGCTGCCATTCCACCCATTGGACCACCTAATGCTGTTCCGATTGTTGGAGCTACTGCCCCAAGTACGCCTTTCAATAAATTTTTCATTCGTCAAAACTCCATGTAAAGATTTTAAGTTTTTTGCTTTTGCCTTTTACAACTATAGCATCTAATTCTTGCAATTTGTAAGTTGCATTTTTTTCAGTGGCTTCGCCTATGAGATTTGATACGCCTAACTCTTTTGTATTTGATTCTAAACGTGCTGCCACATTGACAGCATCTCCAATACATGTGTAATCAAATCTTGTATTACTTCCCATATTACCAACAATGGCTTCTCCAGAATTTATGCCAACTCCTATTTTTATTTTTGGTAATCCTTCCTTTTTTAATTGATAGTTAAGAAGTTTCACACCATCTAATATGTCAATCATCGTATCTATTGCTTTATCCTCTGGCTCTGTAATCATAAGTGGAGCGCCAAAAACTGCCATCATGGCATCGCCTATGTATTTATCAACCATTCCCCCATTCTTTTTAACTGCATCTGCTTGTACAGTCAAAACTCTATTCATAATATTTGTTACTTCCTCTGGCTTTAATTTTTCTGTAAGTGGTGTAAAACCTCTAACGTCAGTGAAAAGATATGTGCAATATTTTTTTTCGCCACCGAGTTTAAGTGTTTCTGGATTTTGTTGTAGTCTTTTGACTTGTCTTGGGTCAAGATAATGTTCAAATTGTTTTTTGATTTGCAATCGTAATCTATTTTGTTCTCTAAAATTTAGATAAAAAGAAATACTAGCTGTAACGAATTGCGAGACCAAAGACCATGAAACATCTACTAATATTCCTCTCTGTATCATTGAGTAACCAGCAAAAGCTGTACCAAAAAGAACAAATAACCCCCCTGTAAGACCATAGGTGACACCTAAAAAACTCGTTAGAAGCCAAATTAGAAGCACTGAAATCACCAAAATCAGCGTTTCTACCGATAAATGCCAATATGGAACATATGGGTTGCTTTCTATCAACATTGATTCTGCAAGTGCCGCTTGAATGTAATGAGGGTACAAAAGCTCACCTTTTGAAGTTGCCAATTGTGGCATTACGCCTTTTGCTGTCACACCAACAAAAACAAATTTTCCAGCAACATCTAAATTGTCAAAAGTTGTAACTGGAGTATCAACCCAACTTATCCATTTCCTTCCATACTTATCAACTTTGCTTGGTGGTATTCCTTTGACAGTTATTTCTTCTATTCCTGTTTCGTTTGTTTTGATTATGAAAGTATCGCTACCAGCTAAACTTTTCAAAACTTGTGTTCCAAAAGTTGGCACCCAACCATCTGGTGTTTGAAAGAGGAGAGGAAGCATACGAACTAATCCATCATCTGACAAAGGAGCAGAGACCATTCCTTGTTGGACATTTTGTAATTCTTTGATTGTTGGGATATGACCTTTGAGTGGAATACCTTGTGCTTCATTTCCAAGAACAACTACGCCAGTTGGCTTTGGATATATTTGATTGTCATATTCAAAGGTGGCAATGACCGAATTTGGCACTCCATACATACTACCAGCAAACAGTTCATCACCACCGTACCTATCTGGGTCTATAAAAGATATTACAAACCCAACACCTAACGCCCCATTGTTCATTAACGCTTCAGCTTGGTCACCCAAGATTTTTCTTGGGAACGGATATCCACCGAGTTCTTGGACATCTTCTTCCGTGATATTTAATATTGTAAAATATCCAGAAGGATTTTGCTCTTTTACAAAAGCATCAAATGTTTTTAATTTAAGTATTTGTAATGGCTTAGTTTCAAAAACTAACGGTAAAATAAATATGGGAAGGGCTAAAATTATCCAGAACTTCATAAAAAATCACCGTGTTCATGCATAACATATAGATTTTGCAATACTGCGCCTGTCCCTACTAAATTCCAAAATTTAAGGACTCTTTTGTCTTGAAAAGTTTTTTGAGAGTAGAAAAAGCTAGATATTAAAAGTTTTCGCATTACAAGTGTATTTACAGATGGTTTATTCGGTAACAAAGGATTAGCTTCACGAGCATAACCACCTACGTTTATGGCTTGATGTGTTGTGTAAATATCCAAAACATTCCAGACTACAAAATAAATATGATGTATTGGCGGTACATCTTCTTTTAATTTAAAATCATGACTACTATAAATATTGTTTATATCTAAGTTTTGTGGTGGTTTTTCTTTGTAAGGCGCTTTTGTAATTTCCCAGTAAATATCAGGCCTATCAAGTTCGGCAAAAATAATTTGGTTAAAAGATATCACTAAAATTATCCAGAGCTTTGTAAGATACGAATTCTTGATGTCCCACCTCCGTTTATGATTATCTGATTTGAAACACCATCTTGAATGAAAATTACGGTGTATGCAAGACCAGAATCAAGGTCAAGTTGTATAGATTGATTTACGTTTCTACGTAAAGAAATAATGTTGCCTGTAATAATTGTTGTGATTTGTGTCGTGGTATCTTGACCAACGTTTGTGCCTTTGATTGCTGTTGAAGTTGCTTGTTGGTCTAATTCTTCATCTTCAAGTTCATCTATTTCTTCTAAGATATCAAGTAAATCTTCAAAGAAGTTTGTATTCAAATAATCAATATCAAGCTCAGTAAAATCAAAAGAGCTATCTTCAAAGAAATCTTCGTTAAGGTAATCAACATCTAAATCATCAAATGCAAGAAGATTTTTGCCATTTGTTGTTCTAGTTCCTTGTTCTTCTTCTAAGCGTTTCTCCTCTGGTGGTGACACAATCAGTAGGTTATCAATAATATCAAGCGTTAAATCAAGAATAACGGGCTTAGAGGGCATAGTTTCATATACAGTGACAGTTGTAGCTTCATAGGGTTCATCTAATATTACAGAACCCAACAATGTACTGACCATTATTTCACCACTCGGTGAACCATCTTCGTTTGGTAGGAGAATAATCAAAGATTCTCCAAGTTCATTTACAGTTGTTGTGAAATCTGTACCTCGTATTGAAATATCTGCTGTTGGTGTTTTTATGAAGATATTTTTTTTATCAATTGTTCCAAGTTTGCCTGTTACAAATCTAACAGTTCCACTTGCAAAATTAAGAGCTAGTTTTGATTTACTTGGGTTGGGGTCATAAATATATTCATCTATGACAAGTTTGGAATGTTCAGTAAGTTTGACCTTGCTTTCGTCATCAAACGTAATAGCAATTCTTCCGTCAGAAGTTCTTACGTCATCAAAGGACTGGATGCCAAACTCCAGTTCAGCATCATAATCCTTATCTCTGATTACTTTTGCGTAACCTTTTAATTCAAATACTTTTCCAATATCAACAGCTTGTACTTGTTCCGCCATCATTTTGAATGACGCAAACAGTACCACTGTTGCCACTAGAAATAATCTTGAGCCAATCACTAGCTAATGTTGAAGATTGAGTTATGTTGAATGTTCTACCATTGCCTGTTTGGTCTAAGTAAAAGAAACCTTCTGCATAACCGTCAGCGTTAAAGTTCACCGTATTATCGCTTCCATCAACATCAACAAAGTTTGTACCTAAATCATAGTCAATTTCAAAATCAAATTCGTTGTTGCTACCTTGAATTATCCAATCTAAATCAAGACCAGAAGCTAAATCATTCTTAGCAACATCTAAATCAAATTCATTGCTGGAACCAGTAACTTGAATATTGTAGTCACTGTTGTCTGCTCCATAGGTATTAGTTGGGTCCACTTCTATTTTGAAAATGTTTGAATCACCTGTAAATTCAAAAAAACCAGTGAATGTATCAGAAACAATATCACCCAAGAATTGGTTGCTTGAACCTATTTGGTTTATATCAATTGTTTGTGTACTACCACTCAAATCAAATGCAGTCATAGTACCAGATACAGCATCTAAGCCACCGATAATATTTGAACTTCCAAGTTGTTCAGCATCAAGATTCAAAGTTGCTCCAACCTGATTTATATAAATTTCGTTATCACTCAACAAATAGTTGCCACAATAACCTAACGCAAAAAATAATAAAATATACTTTTTAAGTTTCATATTTCCAAAATCCATTTTCGTTCCCTTTAGAGATAAGTTCCAAAACAGCAGTTTCTATCGCTAGTTGTAATGCCAATCTTTTTTGTTCGTTCCTGACATTACCACTTTCAATTTCCATGAGCTTTGTACCTTTAGCTCTAAATCTAAAAACATCTTGAGATATTGATGCACTATAAATAGTTTTCTCACTCAAAATATCCATTAAAACTTGACCAGTAGATACCGATACAAGACGCAGAGAAACAGTAACAGTGTCCATTCTGTACTGCTTGGAAAATCCAATCCCAAGATACCTTACACCTTGACCACCAGATTTGGTGTTACTTTCATATCCTACGACACCACCTTCAAGAAGTAAACCAGCAAAAATTAATGGTCGTAAATTATCATCTTCTTCAAATTGTGTTCTTGTGGTTCTTATTAGTTGTCTTTCTTTGGTAAGATTATCCAAACCAACTCTTTCTACAACAGTAAAAAATCCATCATTATTTTTACCAGCCCTATGTAAAGCACTTATCAAATATGTGTGAGGGGCTTGTGTAATTGCCGTTGAAAAACTTGCGTACAGACTGTTTGATAATCTTTGACCTGTTTGGTCTGTAAAACTTGACGGATATATTGCAACGGTTGGTTTGACAATAGGTGTTTTAGAATCAGCAAGTTCTGGAAGCATAATATCCAAAACTTCTGCTTCCTCTGGTATTGCAAAAGGAACAATATTATTTTCTAGTGGGTCAAATATGAATGCTGCACAACTAGAAAGAGAAATCACCGATAGGAAGCGTAATTTCTGTAATATTGCCTTCACTATCAGTAATCTTGAGGGTAATAAGCCCCAGAGCTTCATCAACAAAGTATTCAATAGTATTTCCCATTAATTCCAAGATACCACTTGTACTTGGATTTTCTCCGAATAATGCCTCAACCAATTGTCTTGATAGTTGTGCATATATTCGGCTTTCTAGGTTTCTTATGAACCTTGCCAGTGTTGTGTTTTCGGCTTCTCTTTTGAGTTCTTCTTGATATGCTTTCATTTCTTCTTTGATTGCTTTCTTTCTATTGAATTCTTGATTTTCAATAGTCATGTAATGAGCAGATGTTCCTATTCCACTGAAACTTGGATTTTTGAAAGTGTGTACCATTTCGTCTGCAAACAATGGCACACTCAATAATGGAATTAGTATTAATAGAAATAAACTACATCCTTTATTTTTGTAATATTCTGGCATTTTGTTATTAATCTTTTCTTTGGTCATCTCTGTCAGCCTTAGCAATTTTGTTACTGTCAATCAACTGAGGAACACCCAATATTGTCTTTATCAAAGTATCTTGTCTTATTATCTCATTGTCAAGGGAGCGTATTCTATCAATCAGAGCAACAAGGATTCCATGTTGTGCATCTAGCTTTGTACCAAGTCTTTCTTCCATTGCTTCTATTTGCTGTTGAACTTTATCATCTACGGTATCAATCTTTGTTTCCATACCATCAACGATTCTCATTATTAGTTTGTATATGAACCAACCCAAACCAAGAGCCGCAGCTATTGGAAAACCTACCTGTTGGATTATTGTTACTACTTCATTCATTAGCTTGGTTCAGTTGGCCATGTAATATCTGAGAGAGAATTTTCGTTGGTGTAAGATGCTGGTAAATCTCTGAGTTGTTGTCTGTACGTAGCCCATTCTGTTTTCTTTGCATTTGACAATGGTGAATCACTTGCTTGTGTCCAATCGCAATACAGCAAAATTTCATCTCTAATTTGTCTAAGTTGTTCAAGAGTTGTAAGAGGATTATCTGGAGTTGCTTTCTTTTTTTGCTTCATGACTGGGTAGCTTCCGATAATTTAAGAGCAACAATACTTAGGTTGAAAACAGCAAGATTATCACTCACGGTTGTATTTTTCCTTCCTGTAAGTTGAAAGGTTTTTGATTGTGTTGTATCTGCTGATACTTCAGCTGCAAGGGTAAAAGGAGTAAGTGAGGCTTCTGCACCAACTGACGATAAATAATTCGCTACAGAAGTACCACCATGTTTTATATCAAATGCTACTTGTGAACCTGATAGTGCAAGATTTCCAACATCTCCAGATGCAAGGATGGCAATTTTTCCAGCAGATTTTGAAGCCGCTAGAGTAAAGTTTGCTAACACTTGGTCACTGGTTGTAAGCGTTATTGTTGAGCCAGGCGCATTAACTCCATAATCACCAATGATATTTGCAGCAAAAACATTTGTGTTATTTATGCCATCATTTTTTATATTTGTAGCTGTTAGATTTTGAACAGTAATATTATCAGCATCTATTGTTCCAGCAGTTATTGTTCCCAAATTTGAATCAATTGCAGCTAAATTATCCACGCTTATTTCATTTGCTGAGATAGAGTCTGCAACAATCAAATCACCAGTAATAAAATCAGAGTTTGTTATTTCCGTGAAAGAGCCACCACCACCAACGCTGTTTGCAGTTTGACTTCCGTATGTATATATCTTTTGTGTTTTTGGTGTTGTAGATGTATTGGTGACAATTACCAAATCCTTGTCTCTGGGTAATCTTCCGAATGAAGAATTGAAAGTTGAATCACTAGGAGCATTTGTATTACCACTTACACTCAAGTTAAAAATACTTCCCCCAATACCACCAAGTAATGTACCGCCATCTTGCATAGGAATATAACTTCCAGCTTCTGGTCCAGCGAAACTTGATTCGTTTCCACTGCTATCAACTGCCCTTACAAAATATTGCACTGTTGTAGAAGGGCTGACTCCATGAGCATTATTGTTGAACAGGTCAGATGTTTTTCCCGGCTGTCCAGATATTGTTGCAATCAAATTATCATCATTTGTTGGTGTGCTTGTACTTGTTTGTCTATAAACTTTTGTGGCTTGGAAATCTGCTTCAGATGGATTCACCCAAGTTATATGAATTCCACCCTCTAAATTATCTGATGCACTCAAACTTGTTGGGGCACTTGGGGCTGTAGAATCACCAGCAGTATTTACTTGAATGACACTGGTGTACGCACTTTTTCTATCTTGAGAATATGTATGTCTTGCTCTCAAGAAAAAACTCTGTCCACTTTGTAAGCCCTCAAATCTTGTAGAAGCATTTGGATAAGCTACAACATTCATACTAGTTGGTGTACCAAAAGTATTTGTTTGCCTTATCTCTACTTCTGTTCCTGTTGGTGTAAGACCAGTAGCGTTGGTAAAGGTAACATCAATTTTTGATGAAGAAGAACCGTCTGCATTCAAAACAGTTGAGGCCGTACCAGCTAAGTTTGTTGGTGTTGCCAAACTTATAGCTCCATCATCTCCAATT